>QRFC01000025.1_pt1 | contig 156743 bp, 130 predicted proteins | sample 1861061 | NCBI WGS metagenome assembly QRFC01 (sample SAMN09711282, study PRJNA482702) | Human gut metagenome, whole genome shotgun sequencing project.
AGTAACAGACCGGATGAAGATACGTGCGACGGGGGCGAGGCGAATGGCTGAGCGGTATCGATATGCGGGTTTAACGGTATTATATTGACCACATAGATTATTAACCTGCATTTCTAACAGTTAAGGAGACGGGTGCTTTCCAGCACACTCCTTCGATGATGCCTTCCGCTAGTTGCTATGCCGGTTTCAGCCAACAAAGAATGTGCCCGGGCGCTCAGGTTCACCGTTAGCGTTGGCAACATATGAGATGGGCCAGACCCTTACCGCGCGCCGATTGCGCGAGAGGTGTCGGGCTCCATGTTTATTCCACCTGCTTGTTATCAACCAGCTTCGTTCAACGTTAGACATTCAAGATGTCAGACGTCGAACCTGCGCCAAAGACGCAGCTGGGGCTACTAGTTGCCTACAATCGCTCGCGAAGCTCGCCTGTTCGTGCGTGAATATCTGACAGCTCCGTCAGACATTGTCGGACATTTGATTGTTCGACAAATGCGCACGTGGTCGCGTTCGCAAAGATTACTGAACGGTCGATGGGTGCGTTGAGACCGGAGCAAACGGCGGATGCCAGAAAAATGGCCTCACAGAATCGCACCCATGGTTGATAAAATTGACCGCCCTGGCGCAAATACCCGGGCGGTCAATTCATCCCCTCGTTCGCGATCCTGTTGGGTTTTGGGGCTTTGACATGTTGTTGACGGATGGATCAGCCGTACAGCTTGATCTCCCGGGGTTCCATGTGGTCGTCCCCCAATAAAACGTCCCTGATGTAGCTCTGCGGCAGGAACTCGACGGGCAGCACTGGGTCGTCGACGTAGCCGGGCACGGGGAGTAGGCGTGGCCTTTGGATATAGCGTGGCCGCCTGCCGGCGGTCGGACTGCCACTTCAGTCAAAAGCTCAGGCGCGCGCATTAAAATAATGGATATATCGCTTGATAGGCTTTTGACCAAGCATGAACATCGCAGGTAAATCCGTGTACCAATTTTTGGTATACGAATTTACCTGCGGTTTGCTGAAAGCTCTGACATGCGCTGTCGACTTCATTAAAATCGATTGCCGATCAAGTCTTCCTATATATGCGAGCCCTGAGAAACTGCGCTGTGAACCTGAGACTGCTATCGATCGGCCCGGTGCACCGGGCCGCTGTCCTCGAGCCGGCATCAGCTTGCCGGTCTCAAAACGTATACTTGATTTAAGGCGGAGTGGAATGTGGGCGCGCAAGGAGATGCGGAATCGATGAGAGCCTCAAAAAAAATTACTGCAGTGTTATCATCTTTCATCCTCTCTATTCTTCCATTTCTGATTCTATGGGCGGCTTGGTCAGTCCTCCCTGATACAATTCCCGCTCATTGGAGTGGGGGTGTGGTTGATCGATGGGGTAATAAGCTTGAATTGCTGGTTGTTCCGCTGTTTTCCCTGATTGGTTCTATTGCAATTTCTGTGTACCTTATTGTTTCCACGCGGCGAAGAGAGTTCGCGGATTTCTCTGTTCGAATGCGACGGGACTTTGTTGCGTGCTATATTTCTAGTCTTCTTTTATCGACAACCTGCTCAGTGATAATTGCCGTTTGGGTTCAGTTGATTCTTACGCAAAGCACTGCGGTTGATGGGGGGCTTGGACTATCGATCCTGTATTCCCTTCCCGGGCTATATGTGATCTTGTGCGCTTTGCCGCCTTTTTATGCGAGCGGCGAGAGCAAAAAGGCAGAGCGCCTGATAACAGTTCTTATTGGCGGCGCGGAGATTGTTCTTTGTGGAATAGTGCTTGAAGGTTCGGCTGCCTCTTATGCGATGATTGGACTGATGATTCTGTTCTGTGCGTTTGAGATTGTGTCACTGGTAAGGGATAGCCGGTCCTTATGAGTTGAATTACGCGCGTGCGGATATAAAGGGTGGCATGTTAAATTTGTTGAAAACTCTGACATGCGCTGCCGACTTCATTAAAATCGATTGCCAATCAAGTCTTCCTATATATGCGAGCCCTGAGAAGCTGCGCTGTGAACCTGAGACCGCTATCGATCGGCCCGGTGCACCGGGCCGCTGTCCTCGAGCCGGCATCAGCTTGCCGGTCTCAAAACGTATGCCGTCCGGTACGACCAACAGCCGAGTCTTGCGCCCAGTTCGAGCAGCGCCAGAGCCCCGTGCCGGAACCCACGCAGCCGATGGCAGGGGAATTCAGCCGCGGCCATCGAGGAGCCGACCCAGGGACGGCGCCCCCAGTCCTCGAAAGATTTCCACCGCCCCCTACAGGCCTGGATTGATTTAACAGTTGATTTAATCTGGCTGAACAAGCCGAGCATGGGCCGGTTGACAAAATGTAAGGTAAAATAGCAGATACGACCGTACGCCGGTGCGGGGTTCGGGTGATGTGATAGAAAGTAATACACGTATTACATCTAACCGGGAGGTGCATCATGGCAACCGCCACCGCAGCCCTGAGAACCCCCGAGGACCTCGCGAACAGGTACGACCGCCTGGCGAAGTCGACGGGCCGCACGAAAACCTTCTACATGACGGAGGCGCTTGCCGCAGAGATAGGCAGGCTCGAATACGAGTACGGCCTCATGAATTATCCGGGAAGCGTTTGGTTGCGAGGTATGCCAGTGTGAGGGCCTGATTCGTCAGGCCCCGCACAGGGGGACCGCGATGGTGGCCACCGCGCCGCCCGAGGGGCTGTTGGCGAGCGAGACGGAGCCCCCGTGGGCGCTCGCGGCCTCGGAGGCGACGTGGAGGCCGAGCCCGTAATGGCGGCCTCCGTCGCGCGAGGAGCGAGAGGAGTCGTCTGTGAAGAGGCGCTCGCAGCCGCGTTCGAGGGCGGCGGGAGAAAAGCCCGGTCCGTCGTCGGCGACCTCGATGACGAGGTATCCACCAGCGACGTCGCAGGAGACCGCCACGCGCGAGCGCGCGTGCTCGGCGGCGTTGGCCACGAGGTTCGCGGCGGCTCGCGCCAGGGCGGTTCGGTCGAGCGGGGCCTCGGGCGCGCCCGCGACAGCGGGGCCCGTGGCCGCGTCGAGCGTCACGCCTCGCGCCCGGGCGATCTGGGCGGCCTCGGCGAGGACCTGCTCGCAGAGCTCGGCCGGCCGCATGGGGGCCCTCTCCGCCCCGCCGGACCCGCGCGAGGCCTCGATGAGCAGGCGCACGTAGCCGTCGAGCCTTTCGACACCGCCGGCTATGTCGCGCGCGGCGGCCGAGAGGTCGCTGTCATTCTCGTCTTCCAGCTCCTCCGCCACGAAGTCGGCGTTGGCGCGCAGCACGGTGAGCGGCGTCTTGAGGTCGTGGGCGAGCGACGCCACCTGCTCGCGCTGCCCCCGCTCCGCGGCCCAGCGGGCCTCGAGCGACTCGGCGAGGGAGGCCCGCATGGCGTCCATCGCGGCGAGGACGTCGTTCACCTCGCGCACGTTGGTGCTGCCGACCGCGAAGTCGAGCTCCCCCGCGCCGACGCGCCCCGCCGCCTCCGCGAGCGGCGCCATCTTGCGCGAGATCACGCGGCTCGCGCGGCGCGCCACGAGCGCGAGCGCGAGCGCGCTTCCCACAGCGGCGCCGACGAGCATGAGGTTCTGCGGGTTGGGAAGCAGGCCGGCGAGATCGCGCGAGACCCACTGCGGCAGGTACTCGCTGACGAGCGCGCAGGCCCCGCCGCCCTTGAGCGGGAACGCGGCGTAGGTGAGGCCCGAGCCCCCGCCCTCGATCTCCACTGTGCCCGGATCCGCGGCGAGTGCCGTACTGGCCATTTCCGTCGCGTCCTCGAGCCGCGTACCCTCGAGGTCTGTCATCATCACGTTTCCGTCCTTGTTCAGGATGAGGTAGCGGTAGGCCGTCGGCACGTCCTGCTGCCCGCAGACGCCGTCGCGTGCCAGGCCCTCCGCGACATCGCGCGCATTGGCCGGCCCCCAGCTTGCCTCGTAGACGAAGCCCGCGTTGATCGCCGCGGAGAGCACCATGAACGAGGCGAGCCACGCCGTGGCGACCGCCGCGAACGCGTAGGCGAAGTAGCGCGCGATGACGAAGGAGAGCGGCATGCCCCCGCGACCTCGCGCCCCGATCCTCAGAGCTGCCACTTGTACCCCATCCCCCAGACGGTCGCGATCGGATCGGCGCCGGCCTCGGAGAGTTTCCTCCGGGCGCGGCTGACCTGCATGGATATGGCCGCGTCGTCGGCGTCGCTCTCCCAGCCGAGCACCGCCTCGCGTATCTGCGCGCGGCTCATGACCTGCCCGGGGTGGCGCGCGAGGTACTCGCAGATGGCGTACTCGGTGGGAGTGAGCGGCACGGTCTCGCCGCCCACGGCGAGGTCGCGCGCCCCGAGGTCGATCCGCACCTCCCCGAAGGAGAGGGCGTGCGAGCGCGGCCGGCGCTCACGGCGTAGATGGGCCGCGACCTTGGCGCGCAGTTCCGCGGCCCCGAAGGGCTTGCGGACGTAGTCGTCGGCGCCCAGGCCGTAGGCGGCCACGGCGTCCTCCTCGGCCACGCGCGCGGTCAGGAAGACGATGGGCCCGTCGAAGTCCGGGCGGATCTGCCGCACGAGCTCGAAGCCGTCGAGCCCCGGCATCATGACGTCGCAGAGCACGAGGTCGAAGCGCGAGAGGTCCATCCCCGGGACTGTCGTCGGGTCGGCCGCCCTGACGACCTCATGGCCGTCGCGGCCGAGGACGCGCGCGAGCGCGTCGAGGATCGCCCGTTCATCATCCACTGCCAGTATCCTCGCCATGTTCGACCTCCTGAAACTCTCGTCGGAATTGTACTAGCGCCGCACTCAGCGGTCCAGAGCCCTGCGCGCAGCCGCGGGCGCCTCGGCCGCGTCGCACGCGTGGTAGCGCACGCCCGAGCCGCCGCGCGCCTCGATCTCGAGCCAGCCCTCGCCGTCCGACTCCCGCCCGAAGAAGATGAGCTGGAGCTCTCGGACATTGCCCCTGTCGTCCGCAGCGTCGAGCAGGGCATTCCCGCCCAGGACGAGCGCTGCGGAGAGGAGGACGAGCATGGCGGCGAGCGCCTTCCTACGCATCTGCCCTCCCGTCCTCGAAGCGGCAGAACCAGGCGAGAAGGACGGCGGCGGCTGCCAGGGTGAGCGCGAGGCCAGCGAGCGCAGTCGTGAGGAGAGGGCCCGCCGCGCGTGCGGCGTCGATGAAGGCCTCCACCACGAGCGACCCCAGGCGCGCGGGCCAGGCGAGCGGCACCCAGCCCAGGGGCGTCGCCAGGGCACCGGTGAGCTCGCCGGTCATGAGGCCGTGTGCAAGTCCGCCCACCGAGAAGAACGCGAGGAGCGTCCCCGCCGCGCCGCCGCCGATGGCGGCGTTGCGGCCGAGGCGCAGGGCCACGCCGAGCCCCAGCGCGTAGAGGGGCAGGCTGCCCAGCACGATGCCCGCCAAGGCGGCCGCAAGCGGAGCGGGCCCGAGCGGCAGGCGCCCGGCGACGGCGAGCACGGCCCCGAACGCGCCGAGCGCCACGGCCAGCGCGCCCGCGCCGAGCGCCGCAAGGGCGAGCAGCTTCGCCGCGACGGCGCGCCCTCGCGAGGGGACCGCCGTGAGGTTGGCGAGGCGGCCGGCAGCGCGCTCCTCGTCCACGGCGAGCCCGCAGACGATGGCGGACATGAGCGGCATGAGGGCGCCGAGGAACTGGGCGTAGGCGTCCGCGCCCAGCGCCGGGTCCCATCGGGTTACGGAGAAGTACTCGCCGCAGGCAAGACCGGCCGCCAGGCCGCAGGCGAGGTGCACCGCCGCGAGCGGGGAGCGCGCCAGGCGCAGGGCCTCGGAGAGCAGGGCCCGCGGGAGAGTCATGCGCGGCGTCGGGTCGGAGAGTCGTGTCATGGCCATCACCTCTCCTCGGAGCGCGCGAACCAGGCCGCGCCCGCCGCCGTGAGCGCGGCGAACGCGAGCGCGCAGACCGCAAGGCCCGCCAGCGTGAGCACGCCGTCCGCCATGAGCGCCCCGCCGAGCGCCATGTCCGCCGCGAGCGGCTCGCCGCTCGGCAGCACGGGAATGAAGCTCGTGGGGATGACCATGCTCGCCGACGGCGGAAAGAGCTGCGGCAGCGGCATCAGCGACCAGGCGAACCCACCCACGAGCTGCGCGGCGAGCGGGCAGAAGATGCCCGCGAGCATGCCGAGCCGCGCCGTGAGGAAGAGCCCTGCGGGGATCATCCACGCCGCGGTCACCGTGTTGGCGAGCGCGCAGAGGAGCATCGTGAGCGTGCCCGCGGCCGTGAGGCCCTGCGAGGAGAACGCCGATCCCGCGAGGTAGATGCCGAAGACCACGAGGTTCGAGAGCGTGCAGAGCGCGAGGCACCAGAGCGCCTTGGCCCACCAGGCTCGCCCGAGCGGGAAGCCCAGGCCCAGAAGCCCCCGCATCCGCGTGCGAGCGTCCGCCCGCGCGACGCACGCCACCACGAGCGATAGAGACACGGGCAGGAAGAGCGCGTACCAGTAGTTCCACGCGCTGAAGATCTGCACGCCCCGGTAGGGCATCGCGCCGAGCAGCGGCATCGGCAGCGCCATGAGCACGGCCAGGCGAACCGGTGCCGCGTGGCGCGACTTCAGGGCCTCGGCGCGCAGGCCCGCGAGCAGGCCGCCTTTCTCACCCGTCATGCCGCCACCTCCCCGCGCGCTCGTCGCCCTTCCCGGCAGAAGCTCATGAAGAGTTCCTCGAGGTCCTGTCCGGGACGAAGCGCATCCTCGTAGGCGAGGCGCCCCCCGCAGATGATGCCGATGGTGTCCGCCATCTGCTGCACCTCGGAGAGGATGTGGCTCGAGACGATCACCGTCGTACCCGCCGCCGCGAAGCCGCGGATCTGGTCGCGCAGCTCCTCGATGCCGATGGGGTCGAGGCCGTTGGTGGGCTCGTCGAGCACGAGCAGGCGTGGCCGGGCGATCAGCGCCAGTGCGAGCCCCAGGCGCTGCCGCATGCCCATCGAGAAGCGCCCGGCGCGCTTCTTCCCGGTGTCCGCGAGGTCCACGGCGGCGAGCACCTCATCTATGCGGCTCTCGGGAAGGCCCAGCAGCGTGGTGCGCACGCGCAGGTTCTCTCGCGCGGTGAGGTTGGGGTAGAGCGGCGCCTCCTCGATGAGGCTGCCGATTGCGTAGAGGTCCTCGCGGCGCCAGGCGTGCCCGGCAAAGAGGATCTCCCCGGCCGTCGGCCGCAGCATCCCGCAGATCATCTTGAGCGTTGTCGACTTGCCGGCGCCGTTGGGGCCGAGCAGCCCGTACACCTCGCCCTCGCGGATGTGAAGGCTCACGTCGGCCACGGCGTCCTGCGCCTGGTCGCCGCGGCCGAAGCGCTTGGTGAGCCCGCGCGTCTCGAGCATATAACCCATGGGTTTATCCTTTCTCTTCCGGGCGCGCGGGCCGATTCACCATGCCCGCGCGCCTTACCTTTCGGGTTCACCATCCATGGTGGGGCGCGTTTCTAACGAAGCCGTAACGGCCGTTGGGCTCTTTTGGCGCCAACCCTTCTCGACCCGCACATCATGATTAATTTGCTTAAGGCAACAACTTTCCCGATCGATGTAATCACCGAATCAAAACGTGTACATCAGCCATCAAAGATGCCGAAAAATGTCATATTTGGAGGCTGATGTACACAAATGCAGAATCCCGCACAACCCAGTAGCATCCTCCATATGTCTGGACTCTCTATGCATACGCTGGATAGACATCGCCGGAACGGGTATAGTATCGAAAGTTTTGTCGTTAACCAGCGGGGGAGTCCTGTGGGCATCAAAAAGAAGATCAAAAAGGAGCTTATCGGCACTTCCGATTACCCGTCGAATAAGATCTTTACGATCTCCAATTTCATCACCTTTACGCGCCTGATCCTCACCCTGGCATTTCTGTACCTGTTTGTGACGGATAACAACCGCGTCATCGCCATCGTTATCTACGCCGTTGCCGCCTCTACCGACTGGATGGACGGTCAGATCGCCCGCATGACCAAGACGGTCTCGTGGCTCGGCAAGGTCATGGATCCCATCTGCGACCGTGCGCTGCTGTTCACCGGCGTACTTGGGCTGGTGGTCCGCGGAGAGCTGCCCATCTGGGTCTGCGTGCTCATTATTGGCCGCGACATCTATCTGGGCATCGGCACGCTTATCGTGCGTCATTATCACCGTCGCCCCATCGATGTCGTCTTTCCCGGAAAGATTGCCACTGCACTGCTCATGACCGGCTTCTCGCTCATGCTGCTCGGGTTCCCCGTTATTGACGGCCTGCATCTTTTACCTTCAACCCTTACGGCCTTCCCGGGCCTCAACGGAAGCTCGGTGCCCCTCGGCATCTTCTTTGTGTACGGCGGCGTGATCTTCTCCATGCTCACGGCTGTCATCTATTCCATTAAGGGCGGAGTGGCCATTAAACAGGCTCTCGCGCATCCCGAGGACGAGGACATCGACTTTCTGAACCCTGAAATCGAAGACTGATTCGTTGGGGTATGATTACGTACGGTTCATTATTTGCGGCACGTCCGCGATAAGTTAGGGGTTGTCATGGACAACATGGTTAACAATATGCCTCAGAATGATAAGACTGCTGACGCTACCTGCGTATTCCGCGTGCCTTCAAGCGACGTCACCGTTCCCGACCTCATGGCCAACGTGCGCATCACCGCACCCGTTCTGTCCATCGTCAAGGGTCCGCAGACTGGTGCCGCCTTTGAGCTCGAGGACGACGTGACCACCATCGGCCGCGATCCTGCGAACGGCATCTTCCTCAATGACATGACCGTTTCGCGTAGCCACGCGCGCATTATTCGCGAGGGCCTCGGCGCTCGCATTGAGGACCTGGGCTCGCTCAATGGCACCTGGGTCGACGGCGCCATTGTCAACGCGGCCCCGCTGCACGATGGTTCTTCCGTCCAGATCGGTACGTTTACGCTCATCTACCACGAGAGCACGCCGGAGCGCATCGAAACCGGTGAGTAGGGCATGGCCGAACGCAACTATCTGAGTATCGGCCAAGTCGTCAATCTACTTCGAGGCGCATACCCCGATCTATCGAACTCAAAAATAAGATTTCTAGAAGATGAGGGGCTCATCACCCCTCATCGAACGCCTAAGGGGTATCGCCAGTACTCCAAGGAAGACGTTGACCGTCTCGAGGTCATCCTGCACCTGCAGAAGACCCGCTACATGCCGCTCAACGTCATTAAGCAGCGCTTGGAAAACGCAACGGACCTGTCCACTTTGGCTTACGAGGTGGGTCTTCTGTCCGATGTTCCGCTTAAGACGGAGCCCAAGGAGACCAAGCAAAAGCTGCACCCCATCGAGACGATCCCCGACATGCTCGGTGTTGAGATTTCGTTTATCCGCTCCCTTGCCGAGAACGATCTTATCCGCATCATCAAGAGCCCGCAGAACCGAGAGCTCGTCGATGGCAGAGATTTCCCGATTATCCGCTACTGCTCGGAGCTGTCGCGCTTCCACATTGAGCCGCGCAACCTGCGTCAGTACGTATCGTCGGCAAACCGCGAGTCTTCGATGTTTGAGCAGGTTCTCGTGAGCATGCTCGGCATGGATACCTCTGATGATGAGCGCGACGCCAAGCTCGAGCGCGCTTTTAAGAAGCTGCACGACCTCACCGAGGGTGTGCATACCGCGCTCCTTAAGAACCGTGTCTTTGAGTCGCTCAACGCCGTGGTCGAGGACGCCGACATTGATGCACTCGATGAGGAGATTGCACGTTCCGAATCCACCAAGGCTAAAAGCGATGGGGCAAGCGTCCCCGCGGTTGCCGCGCACGAGGAGTCGCTCGTGCAACCGTCCAAGGTCGTCGTCCCCTCGCATAACCCGTCTGCTAACACGGGTAAATAATCGCCGTCCACCCGGCAATCCATGAAAGGTCACGCCATGTACGACTTCGAATCTCATATCGTCGATATCCCCGACTATCCCGAGCCCGGAGTCGTCTTTAAGGACATCACACCGCTCTTTGGCAATCCCGAGGCCCTGAGGGCCATGGTGGATGCCCTTGCCGAGCATTTTGCCGATATGGGCATTACCAAGGTCGTAGGACCCGAGGCCCGCGGCTTTATGGTCGGTGTGCCCGTGGCCGTCGCCCTAGGTGCCGGCTTTGTACCCGCACGTAAGCCCGGCAAACTGCCGCGCAAGACGATAAGCGAGAGCTACGAGCTCGAGTATGGAACGGATTCTATCGAGATTCACGCCGATGCCATCAGCTCTAAAGATACCGTGTTGATTCTGGACGACTTGGTCGCGACGGGCGGAACCGTCGAGGCAACAGGTAAACTGGTGCGTGATATGGGCGCAAAGCTTGTGGGCTACGGTTGTATCCTTGAGCTTGCGTTTCTCAACCCGCGCAAGAAGCTCACGCCGACTGACGACGATGTTGAGCTCTTTAGCCTGGTGACGGTGGACTAGCCGTTACCCTTAGTTACTGGAAAGGAAGCTACATGCGCACAGCAAACACGCACAGAAACATGGCACGCTGCGCTGCTACGGCAACCCTCGCTTGTGTTTTGGGCCTGGGCCTCGTGGCTCCGGCCTACGCCGATACCGCATCCGACCTTGCCGCTGCTCGTACTAAACTCGAGCAGATCGGCACGCAAACCCAGCAAATTCACGATGAACTCTCCGCACAGACGCAGGAGCTTGATCAGACTGCAGGCGAGATTACGCAAAAGCAGCAAGAGATCGCCGAAGGCCAGGCAAAGCTTTCGAGCTACGTTGCCGGTGAGTACAAGACCGGCGGCCTGAGTCTCCTTCAGGTCCTGACGGGTGTCGACGATCTGGGCGATATGCTCAACCGTCTGTTCTACTACGGCAAGGTGTCCGACAAGCAGGCCCAGACCATCCAAGAGGTCAAGGACCTTAAGCAGCAGCTCACCGATAAGCAGGCCGAGCAGGAGAAGAACGTCGCCGCGACGCAGAAGAAAGTCGACGAGCTCAATGCCCAGCAGGCTGAGGCCCAGAATGTCGTGAACTCCCTGGATTCACAGCTGCAGGCCGAGCTTGCTGCCGAGGCCGAGGCCAACGCTGCGCTGCAGGCTGGCATTAATGCCAGCACCGCCGAAAAGGCCACGGTGAGCAACGACACCGCCGGTACGACCGAGAACACCAACAATGGTGGCGGTACGACCAACAACGGCGGCGGCAACACGCCTGCGCCCGCGCCCGCTCCTGCCCCCACGCCGCAGCCCGTGACGCCCGCTCCGACTCCGACGCCTTCCGCACCGAGCCAGTCCGTTGACGGCGGTACCGTTGTTTCTCGCGCTTATAGCAAGCTGGGTTGCGCTTATTCTTGGGGCGGCATTGGACCGAACAGCTTTGACTGCTCCGGCTTTGTAAGCTATTGCCTCACGGGCCGCTACTGCCGTCTGGGCACCACCGGCACTTTCATGGGTTGGACCCGTGTGTCCGATCCGCAACCCGGCGATGTTGTGGTTAACTCCTACCATACCGGCATCTATATCGGTAATGGCCAGATGATCCATGCTTCCGACTACAAAACGGGCGTTATCATCAGCTCCGTCGCAGCCGGTATGAACAACAACTACATCTTCGTACGCTACTAATTTATTACTACAGCGAACGAACATGGGCCTCGCGATCTTGAGTCACGAGGCCCATTCTTTTTACCCCTACCGTTTGCCATAAAATCAGGATGGCTATCTAGTATTCAAAACTAGATAGCCATCCAATCAATCAAAAAGATGGCTATAATTGTTGGGGAACAATTAGAAAGGACCCTCAATGAGCTGGGCACTTATCTCCGATTCGAGCTGCAATCTTCGCGATTGGCAACCAACCGCACCTCATACCACCTTTGCATTTGCACCCCTTAAGATCCGAGTGGGGGAGCGTGAATTCGTTGACGACCTCTCGCTCGATGTTCACGAGCTTAATGTTGCCATTCAATCGGAAGCCGGCGCATCATCGAGCGCCTGCCCAAGCGTAGGGGAGTGGGCTGAGCTCTTTAAGCTCGCTGACAAGACGATTTGCATGCCCATCTCCGAGGGCGTCTCGGGAAGCTACAATGCCGCGGCCACCGCGCGTGACATGGTGCTTGCCGAAGAGCCCAACCGTCAGATTCATTTGGTTAACTCGCGAGCCGCAGGTGGCAAAATGGATCTGATCTTCTTGCTGTTCGACCGCTATCTTACGAGCAACCCGGATGCCTCCTTTGAGGACGCCTGCGCTTACTTCGATAGCTTGGAGCAGAACAGCAAGATCCTCTTTAGTTTGTGCAACTACGAAAACCTTGCGAAGGCCGGACGTATCCCTAAGGCGGCCGGCGTTATTGCTAACAAGCTCAATATCCGCATTTTGGGCACGGCGAGCGAAGCGGGCAAAATTGAACTCGTTGGGCACACCCGCGGCGAAAAGAAGATGCTCACCAAGATTGTCGACACCATGGAGGCCGAAGGCTTTACCGGCGGCGAGGTCGTTATCGACCATGTCGAGAATGAGGCGGGCGCCCAAGCACTTGCCAGCCGCATTGTGGAGCGCTGGCCAAGCTCCAAGACTATCATCATGCCCTGTAACGGGCTAGATTCATACTATGCCGAAATGCATGGGCTCATTATCGGCTACGGCATGGGCGTGGCTTCGGGCCAATAACGTCCAACCAAGCAAAAATACGGGCGGGACAAAGTGACAGATGGCCCTTTGCTCCGCCCGTTATATACGTTGGCTAGCTATTAAACCCATTAAACTTTAGATAGCTCATCAGGTACGCCTTCGAAACGAAGGATGAAACCGCACTGCGCACAAGCAGCGACTCACGCGTTACCTGATGCGCCGTATCGGGAACCGGCGTCTGCTCGACGGAAAACGCCGAACGAATCGATGCCTCGAGCTGATCGACCACATAATCGAAGGCCGTCGGGGCATCGTAGCTCAAACGCTGAATGTTAAAGAGTGCCTGCACCGCAGCAATAGGTAACACCTGCTTAAAGAGGCAGATAGCGATCAGGCGGGCAATCTGCTCGCGGCCATATTGCTTTTTAACCGGAGCAGGCACCAGGCCGACCTTCACGTAGTTGTTGATCATCGATGGCGTAATGACGGGCTGCTCAACGCAAATGGACAGCGGCTCCATCCACAGCGCAACATACTCAATAACCTGGTCGCGATAGAGCGTCACATTGGGCAACTGGTCATAGCGCGACAGACTCAACGTATTGAGTTTGCACACGATTTCGGACTGAATAAATGCATCGGGCAGCACCGTGGGCTGAATATCCTCAGGCTTAATACTGACCGACGAATCGGACATCGGAATAACGTGTTTAACGTGGTTCATAAAGGTCCTCCGTTCATTTACTATATTGTATTCTAGGTTATCTAGTTTTGCATACCACATAGCCGGCAAGTAAAAGTGGTTGGACAACACATTGATGCATCGTCCAACCACTTTGTGTAAAGATAGCAATCTTACATAAGATATATTATCGTACTTATCCACGGAGTAACGCGTATGCGCTCGTTGCTGCTATGGCTCCATCCGAAACAGCGGTCACAACCTGGCGTAAACGTTTGGAACGGATATCGCCAGCGGCAAATAAGCCAGGCGTGCGGGTGGCCATCGATTCGTCGGTTACAATACCGCCGTCGGACGCCAAATCTACCAGATGCTCTACAAGCTCAGTATGGGGCTGCGTGCCAGCAAAGACAAAAATGCCAAACGAACCAGGATCAAAGGACTCAGTGTGCATTTCACTAGTCGCATTGTCCTTGAACGTGATTGTCGTGGGCATCGCTTCACCAGAAAGCTCAACAATACTAGTTTGGTACCTAACTGAAATATTATCTTTTGCGAGCACCTTTTGAACCACGCCATCGGGGGCACGGAACTGATCGCGGCGCAAGACGATGGTCACGCTGCTGGCGATTTCTGACAAGAACAGGGCTTCCTCGCAGGCAGCATTGCCGCCACCGATAACATAGACCTGTTTACCGCGAAAGAACATGCCATCGCACGTCGCGCAATACGAAACGCCACGACCGCGATACGTATCCTCGCCAACAAAACCAGCAGATCGCGGCGTTGCCCCCATGCAAGCGATAACACTCGAGGCCAGCGTATCGCCCATATCGTGATGCACCGTAAACAGCGCTTTATCGGCATCGTAATCGATACCCGTAACCATGCTCCATGCAACCTGTGCTCCCAGGCCCTCTGCATGCTGCTGAAAACGCTCGCCGAGTTCGGCGCCACTCAAGAGCGGAATACCCGGATAGTTCTCGACCTCATTGGTTGTGGCGATCTGCCCTCCCGACATGCCCTGTTCAATCACGGTCGTCGTTAGGTTGGCACGAGCAGCGTAAATGGCGGCAGCATAGCCCGCGGGGCCGCCACCGATAATCGCAACATCGATCGGCTGATGGGTAGTCATGAAAAGACCTCCTGTCGAAAGATTGGCGTTCTTTGCGCTCATACCCAAATTTACGTGAACATGACACTCATGCACTACAATGATAAATCCGAGTTACAACGTCGAAGGGGAGTTATCGATGGATCAGGCGCAGACGAGCGACGACGCTCCCCTGCTCACGCACAGCACTCCCCAATCGGAGCAAACAGCGCTCTTGGCTCAGCTAAAACCTCTCGTGACCATCGTGCACGCCTCGGTCGGCTCGGGCCACAAGGCCGCCGCAAATGCAATTGCGCAGGCGTTCGACCTCATTCGCGGCACCAGCGGCATCCCCGAGGATGTTGAGATTGAAGTCCTCGATATCCTTGATTTTGGACGCATTAGATTCGACGGCAATAAGACCGCGGCATCTTTTACGGGAGCCACGCGCCCCATCTACGACCTGACCTGGCGATATACGCTTACGGGACATCTTCTCTGGGGTGGAGGCACGGCATGGTCGCGAATCATGTTCCCCGCCTTCAACGAATATATTCGTAGCCGTAGGCCCATAGCCGTGGTCGCAACGCACATCACAGCAGCCAATGTTGCCGTGGGTGCCCGCGTAATTACGGGTATCGATTATCCGGTCATCTGTGTGCCGACCGACTACGAAGTCGAGGGCTGGTGGCCCCACAAGGACACCGATCTATTCTGTGTTGCCAACGAATTTATGGCCGAAACGCTGCGTCCGCGCAAGGTGCTCGAGACAAAGATTCGCATTACCGGCATTCCTATTCGCGCCGGATTCGACACGGATTACGATCGCGAAGAAGAGCTAGCTAAGTTCAACCTCCCCACCGACAAGACCGTCGTGCTGGTAATGGCCGGTGCCAGCTTGCCTCAACCGTACGTTCGCTTTCGCGCGGAGATGGACCGCACCCTCCCCTTCCTACGCAGTTTCGAAGACATGCACTTTGTCTTTTTGCCGGGCAAGGATAAGGAATACGCCGCCCGCCTCAAGACACTCTTCGATGCCATGAAGCTCGAAAATGTCACGGTTCTTGACTATGTCGACGATATGGCGGCCCTTATGCACGGCTGCGACCTGGCAATTCTCAAATCGGGCGGACTCACCGTCACCGAGTGCCTATGCGCACATCTGCCGATGATCCTGCTGGGCAAATCATACGGCCAGGAAAAGGCCAACACCACGATGCTCACCGGCATGGGCGCCAGCATGCATGTCACCACCGCACGAGAACTCATCGTTACCCTACGTCACTTGCACGACCATCCCGAATCACTCAAAGCCCTACTCATCAACGGCGAAGTACTACGCCGCCCCCACGCAGCCGAAGACATAGCCATCGCAACCATGGAGCTCGTAGGCAAACCCCAAAAGCGCAAAAGAGCCTTCTGCCGCTTCTACTGGGGCGGAAAACCCGCGCATATCCGCTAGGCGATAGTCCGCTGCTCGGCGGGAGCCGCCCATATATCATTCCATGCTCAAACATTCTCGCTGCGCTGCGAAACTGCGCGTGGAACGATATATGGGCGGCTCCCGCCGAGCAGCTACGTTTACGTACTAGCAGCCATACCGGATCCCCACCATTAAAATCTGCAAAGGCGAAACCGAAAAATATAAATACAGTAAGTCGATGCGACAAAGGAGGCGTCCCTTCATAGCATCGACTTACTAGAAAAGTAAATATTGTTTCAAGCGAGTAGCCGCCCGCCCGGGGCTTACCTATATCGTTCCACGCGCAGTTTCGCAGCGAGCGAAGCGACGCGAGAATGTTTGAGCATGGAATGATATAGGTAAGCCCCGGGCGGGAGGGATACGGGCGCCCTAGGCGATGCCGCTGGAGCCGAAGCCTCCTTTGCCTCGGTCGGTTTTGTCTAGTTCTTCTACTTCTACGAGGTTGACCGTGGGGACTTCTTGGATGACGAGCTGGGCGATGCGGTCGCCTTTGTTGATTTGGATGTCGTTGGTGGGATCCAGGTTGATAAGGATAACCTTGAGTTCTCCTCGGTAGTGGGCGTCAATGAGGCCCGGCGTGTTGACTATAGACAGGCCCTGCTTGATGGCCAAGCCGCTGCGGGGCTGGACGAAGCCGGCGTAGCCGTCGGGCAGGGCGATGGCCAGCCCAGTAGAGACCAGACGGCGTTCGAAGGGCTTCAGGACGCAGTCCTCGTTGGAGCGCAAATCCAAGCCGGCATCGGTGGGATGGGCGTATTTGGGAAGCTCGACGGTGGGATCGAGACGCTTTATGTTGACGGTAATGTTGGGCATGGAATCACCTTAGCTTGTCGAGCTCTTGCAGAAACTCATCGACGTCTTTGAAATCGCGGTAGACCGAGGCAAAGCGGATGTACGCCACCTTGTCAATCTTGGCCAAGCGCTTGAGCACCATGTCACCCAACTCATGGGACGTGACGGCCGTCAGCGTGCGAGAGCGCAGCTCGACCTCGATGTCATCGATAATCTCATTGAGCTTCTTAGTGTCGATATCGCGCTTGATGGTGGCTCGCATCAAGCCGACGAGCAGCTTATTGCGATCGAACCGCTGCTTGGTTCCGTCTGACTTAATGACCTCGATTGGGTCTTCGCATCGCTCGAACGTTGTAAAGCGATAGTTACACGAGCAACATTCGCGACGGCGCTTAATGGTGTTATTTGACTCCTGCATACGAGAATCAACGACGCGGGTATGTGCCTTGCCGCATTTGGGACAGCGCATGGTACCTCCTCTTAAACGATAACAAGGGTACCATGCGCAGCGCGATAATGATTACGAACGAGCAGGAACCTTAAGATGCGCACCGGCGGCGAGCGAACCATGCTCCAGATGATTGACGTTACGGATCATGTCGGAAGTCTCTTGCGTGGAAAGGCCTTCGATTGGATATACCTCGGCAAGCGACCAAAGAGAATCGCCAGTCTGAACGCGAATGGTCTCGTAAGTAATGTTGGAAACGGACTCGGCATACGCGGCGTGACGAGCGCTAAAGACCGAAGTAGCGAGGACAAAGAAGAGCGTAAGCGCAACGGCGACGGCGACAATCGTCGGAACCTTCAGGGCAACGCGGGCCGGCGCGACTACAGCCTGCTGATTGCGAGCAGGCTGTACGGTCAAAGGTTGAATGCCGGAGCGGCCACCCTGAACAACCGTAAAAGCGGGTTCTGCAGGCGTCTCGAGCTTAAGGGCGAGGTTTCCCTGGACCATATTCGTTGCGTTCATCATGTTCTCCTCTCGCGTGTTTTGCTGAGAACAGTTTTATCAAGCCGCGCGGACAAAAATGTCTAGCGCGAGAACGAATGTTCGGTTATTATTATCTTCGAACAGTTGTTCCTGTCAAGCAAAATTCGAACATTTGTTTGACATGGGTAGAGAGGATGCCCTGATGGCTCGCAAAATTACCAAGCGTCAGCAGCAAATTTACGACTTCATCAAGGAATATCAGCAGGAGAAGGGTTATCCGCCCAGCGTGCGCGAGATGGCTTCTGCCGTGGGCCTTTCCTCCCCAAGCACCGTGCACGCCCATCTCTCTGCCCTGGAGGCGCGCGGGCTACTCAAGCGCGATGCCACCAAACCGCGCGCCCTGGAACTCTTTAACGAGGACGGTTCCTCTGTCTCAATTTCTAAATCTGACGAGCCCACCGCACCTCGCGGAACGGTCTCGCTACCGCTCGTTGGTCGCGTCGCGGCTGGGATCCCCATTCTGGCCGAGCAGAATATCGAAGACACGTTTACTATCCCGACCGAAATCGCGACTGATCAGGGTTCCTTTATCCTTGAGGTGCATGGGAGCTCAATGATCAATGTCGGCATCTTCAATGGCGATTACATCATTGTCCGTGAACAAAAGAATGCCATGAACGGCGAAATTGTCGTGGCCATGATCGATGGTTCAGCGACCGTCAAGACGTTCTACAAGGAGCAGGGACGCGTACGCCTGCAGCCTGAGAATGACACCATGGAGCCTATCTATGCAACGAATCCCGTTATCCTGGGCAAAGTCGTCGGCTTGATGCGCCGGTTCTCGTAATGCAAAAACGCATCACCATCTTTGATACCGTCCGCGGGTTTACGATGATTTCTATGGCAGGTTTTCACGCTTGCTATGATCTTGCCTACCTGTACGGCTGGGATATGCCTTGGTTTACCCAGACTGTCTTTCAAGACGTCTGGCGCGCCAGCATCAGCTGGGTATTTTTGTTTATCGCGGGTTGGATGTGTACTCTTTCGCGCAACAATATCAAACGTGCCGCCAAATACGCCTTAGCAGCACTCGTTGTCTGGTTGGCAACAACACTTGTCTCAGTCGACGATTCGGTTAATTTTGGCATCATCTACTGCATGGCCGCATGCACCGGCATCGTGGCGTTGACCGATCCCGTCCTTAAGAAGATAACGGCGAGATGGGGCATGCCCCTATGCCTTGTGTTGTTCGCCCTCACCTGGAGCATCCCCAAAACGATCTACCCTGTCCCCTACCTGGCGTGGCTGGGATTTCCGAGCCCTGGGTTTGTCTCGGGTGATTACTACCCCATCATCCCGTTTATCTTTATGTATCTTGCAGGATACTTCGCCGCACACATAGCGCAGGGAATCGATGAGACCGTCCCTAGCTGGGCCTACGCCAACCCCCTGCCGGCGCTCGCCAGCCTTGGACGTCACGCTCTCCCCTTTTATCTGCTGCATCAGCCCATCATTCTGGGCATTTTGGAGCTCGTCTACTCGGTGCGATAACGCTCGAGCCGCGGTGCAATACGAGCCGGCAACTTCGCCACAATGCGAACGCCGTCCTCGAGATATTCCTCATGCAGAAGGGTTCCCTGCTCATGCACCAGCGTGATGAGAGCGCCCTCACGATACGGGATATCAGCGGAGAGCAACACATCGGTGGCAGCTGCCTCGCGAGCAATCCGGTCGACGAGATCGTCGAGCCCCTCGCCCGTTTGGGCCGAGAACAGAACGGCCTCCGGATAGCGACGACGGAAACTCAATCGATCGACGCTATCGAGAAGATCGATTTTATTGAATACGGTCAGCGTTAAACGCTCTCCGGCGCCGATCTCATCAAGCACGCGGTCGACAGCCTCCAGCTGCCGCTCATAGTCCTCGTCAGACGCATCTACGACTTTGAGAATTAGATCGGCACCCAAAACCTCGGACAGCGTCGATTTAAAGGCATCGACCAGACCATGGGGCAGCTTTTGAATAAAGCCGACGGTATCGGTAATCGTCATGCCGCGACCGCCGGGCAGACGATACGAACGCGTCGTCGGGTCGAGCGTAGCAAACAGCTTGTCCTGCGAAAGTACCGTAGAGCCGGTCAGACGATTGAGTAACGTCGATTTACCGGCATTGGTATAACCGGCTAACGCGACGCGAAACGCCGGTGACTCAATGCGACTCTTGGATTGAACATCACGACGCTGTTCAACCTGCTTGAGCTCACGACGAAGCGCAGCGATCTTATTACGAATGAGGCGACGGTCGACCTCGAGCTGACTTTCGCCCTGACCAAAACGTGAGCCGATGCCGCCGCGCGTCTGCTCCTTGGCGAGATGGCTCCACATGCCACGCAGGCGAGGCAACAAATATTGAAGCTGTGCCAGCTGTACCTGCAGGCGTCCCTCACGCGTCTGAGCATGCAGGCCAAAGATATCCAGGATCAGCGCTGTACGATCGATAATCTTTACCGGCTCGCCCACGGCTTTCTCCAAATAGGATTGCTGCGAGGGGGTCAGGTCGTCGTCAAAAATAACGACATCGGCATCCATGCGATGCACCAGGCCGCACAGCTCTTCAACCTTACCGGAACCGATAAACGATTTAGGATACGGCTTTACCAAACGCTGCGACAAGCGTGCCACGCACTGGGCACCAGCCGTGTGGGCAAGGCGTTCCAGCTCATCGAGCGATCGATCGAGTGGCCATGCATTGTCGCGCCACTCAACACCAACTAAAATGGCACGCTCGGGCTCGGGTGCCGTGGGAACAAGGGGGAAACGGGCCATTAGGCAGCCTCAATACGATGCAGGATATCCTCAACGACCCCATCGATCGTACATTCATCCATATCAAACCACACGATACGGTCATCGCGCTTAAACCACGAAAGCTGACGCTTGGCATAACGACGCGAACGCATCTTAATGAGTTCGCGAGCCTCATCCATGCTCATCACGCCATTGAAAGCATCGATGATCTCTTTATAGCCAATTGCCTGCATCGACGTCAGGGCATCTCCCAGCCCCTGGTCCATAAGACCGCGGACCTCATCGACAAGACCCTGCTCAAACATCAGATCGACGCGTAGGTTAATGCGTTCGTAGAGCACCTCGCGATTTCGCGTTAGGCCAAACCATAACGCATGATAATGCTCGCGCGGAACACTAAACTGCGACTTTTGCTGCGCATAGGAAACGCCATCATCGTGCATTTCGAGCGCGCGAATCACACGCCGCACGTTATGGGGATGAATAACAGCAGCAGATTCTGGGTCACGCTCGGCAAGCAGCGCGTGCAGCGCTTCCTCGCCTATGCGCTCGGCAAGCTCCTGATAGCCCGCACGGCGATCGTCCTCAAGTTCACCCGAGGGAAAGTCCATCTCATCAAGGGCGGCCTTGAGATACAGCCCCGTACCTCCGCAAAAAACCGGCAGGCAACCCAAACCAAGGAGACGTTCAACATGCGCGCGAGCGTCAGCCTGATAAAGCGCAGCAGAATATGCCACACCCGGCTCTACAATGTCGACAAGACGCAGCGGCGCCGTACACTCATCGGGCGCCATCTTTGCTGTACCGATGTCCATGCCGCGATAGATTTGCATCGCATCACACGACAGCACTTCGGACGAAAGACGAGCGGCCAAACGGTCGGCAACATCACTCTTGCCTACCGCCGTCGGACCAACGATCGCAACGGCGGAAAGACCTGCCCCGGGAGCAACCATTAGCGCGGCTCGCCCACAACGGAGCCGGACAAATACCAGGTTTTGGCAACGTCAACGTCAACATCAACGATCTTGCCAACAAGCTGATCGATGCTGTAACCCTCGGGGATAGGCGCATGCACGGTCTGATTCTTGGGACTCTTGCCCAGCAGGACCGCGTCGTTCTTTTTACTCGTTCCCTCAATGAGCGCCGGCACCACAGTATGAAGCTCGCCCTGGTTATACTCGTGTGCCGTGGTCTCGATAACCTTAACCAGGCGGTTGAAACGCTCGAGAATAACCTCATGCGGCGTAGGATCGTCAATCTCTGCGGCCGGGGTACCGGCGCGCTTGGAATAGATGAAGGTATAGGCCTGAGCATAGCGGACCGTCTCGGCAAGTGAGAGAGTCTGCTCAAAGTCTTCTTCAGTCTCGCCCGGGAAGCCAACGATAATGTCGGTCGAGAGCGCGATATCGGGCATGCGGTTGCGAATGCGATCGACCAGGCCCAGATAGTCCTCGCGTGTATAACGGCGATTCATCTCTTTGAGGATCCGCGTCGAACCTGACTGCACGGCCAGGTGCAGCTGCGGCATAACGGCAGGCGTCTCGGCCATGGCGTCGATAGTCTCGGGCAGCAGGTCCTTGGGATGCGAGGAGGTAAAGAAGATGCGCTCCACACCCGTATCGCCCACGGCACGCAGCAAATCAGCAAACCGCGGCTTGCCAAACAGATCGCGACCATATGAGTTAACGTTTTGGCCCAGCAACGTAATCTCACGCACGCCTTGGCGTACCAAACCGGTCACCTCGTCGACAATCTCCTCGAAGGGGCGGCTCTTTTCGCGACCGCGCACGTACGGCACGATGCAGTAGGTGCAGAAATTATTGCAGCCCGTCATGATAGGCACCCAGGCGTGATACTGAGTCTCGCGATGCCACGGCATGCTCATGGCATCCGTATCCTCATGCTCATTGGTGCGGATATGACGCTTGCCGTCAAGGAACGCCTCGGCAATGAGCTCGGCCACATGAGCGATGGAATGTGTACCGAAGATGACGTTGACGTTATCGACGTTGGTGAGCAGGCCCTCGCCATCACGCTGCGCGATGCAGCCGCCCACGGCAACCACACGCTTGCCCGAAGGCGAAGGCGGCAGGCTTTTGCAGGAATTGCACTGACCGTACAGGCGAGTATCGGCGGCCTCACGCACACAGCATGTCATGAAGACAACGATATCGGCATGCTCGGGATCGAGCGCCATGAGGCAACCATACGAATCGAGCAGACCGCTCACGCGCTCGGAATCGTGCTGATTCATCTGGCAGCCAAAGGTGCGGATAAAGTAGGTTTTACCGGCAAGAATATCGCGTACGGAACGCTGGTCCATGTGCATAAGTCCTAACGATGGAAGGGAGGCGAATCGAGGCAAGCAGAAGCTATGCCACAGGCTTAACATCATCAATGACGACGTTATCCATAGCAGCTCGATTGATCTGGTGAACGTAGATAGAAAGGCGGATGGCCGTGCGCGACTCCCCGTTAATGAGGATGTCGGAGAACACAGGCGCGCAGGAAATATCAAAACCGGTTGGAATCAAAAAACCGCGCGCGATAGCCACGGCCTTAATGGCCTGGTTGACAGCACCGGCACCGACACATTGGATGTTGACGGGTACACCATCCTTGACCATGCCGGCGATGGCGCCGGCAACGGACGCGGGCGATGATTTGCTTGATACCTTCAGGCAATCCATGAAGAAACTCCTGCGTTTAAAAGTACGTTTTAACTGCAATAACTTTATCGTACCGAGTGGACTCGGTAAAGGCACTATTCCTCTTTGGCAAGATCGAAGGTCACAGTGATTCGATCACGCGAAACGCGAATCTTTGGGTCGCCGCAAAGGTTGAGATAGTACCGGGCGGCAAGGTCATTAAAGTCGCGCTCCACAGCACGCGAAAACTGTGCCATGTCATCCTTGGCAATACGTAGCCCACGACGATCCTTCGCGAGATCGACAGGAGCCGGCGCATGCGAGGATGAGTCACGCTCGCGCAGCAGACGCGCAGTCACACCGCGAACGGGCTTAATCTGCCCTGCCAAAATGCGATGAGCCGTGCGCTCGGACATCTCAAGACCCAAACCCGAACAGATACGGATAAAGTCCTCGGCATCAGAGGCAAGGCCTAAACGGTCGACAACCGGAAGCTCGCTCTCGTCATCAATAAACAGGAGACGAGACGTATCGAGCCGACTTGACGCCTGAGCATAAAGAGTCGCGGCAATCTCAGACGGAGAACCAAGATAGATATCGCAACCACGCAGCTCCTCGAGCGCAAACTCACAGGCAGCGCGAATAATATTATGCGGACCGCGAGCACAGACATAACGTCCGTCCTCATCCTTGACGGCCTGGGGCCAGCTGGACTGATCGGCACGTTCGCTGAGGCGGTCGGCCGCAACGCTCACCTTAAAGGCTGAGCCAAGATCGACACCGGACGTGACCACACGGGCCTCGTCGGTGTTCTGCTTGATCGAAAACAATGCCATGCCACGACCGTGAACGCCCCAACGGTCCATCTTCATGCTCTCGAGCTTGGAGGTAACGCGGGCATCAAAGATTCGCTCTTGCATATCCTGCGGAACGCCCGAACCGTTATCCAGAAAGACAAGCGTGCGGACGCCATCTTCCTTGGTCGTGGCGAGATAGACCTTGTCGGCGCCAGCATCGCGAGCATTACGGAGCATTTCGATGACGATATCCTCGACATGCTGAATGTCGTGCTTTGCCTGGCGCCGCTCGGCCTCCGAAACGCGGAGGCGGACATACCCCTCGCCAAGGTTCTCCTCGACGCGAAGGTTGCCCTCCCCCGACATCGACGCGATAAATGAGATGAGCTCGTTCGCGTCGCTCATGTTATTTAGCGATATCGACAGCGCGGCTCTCGCGAATCACGACGACGCGCACCTGACCGGGATACTCCATCTCTTCCTCGATCTGATGGGCGATATCGTGAGCCAGAACCGTGGACTGGGCATCAGAAATCTTGTCCGGCTGAACCATGACGTGGACCTCGCGACCAGCCTGCATGGCATAGGTACGCTCGACGCCGTCATGGGAGTTGGCGATCTCCTCGAGCTTCTCAAGACGCTTGATGTAGTTCTCGGCAGACTCGCGACGGGCACCGGGGCGAGAGGCAGAGACAGCATCGGCGGCCTGTACCAGGACATCGAGCACCGTGTTGGGGTCGACGTCGGCATGGTGAGCCTCGATAGCGTGGACGATAACGGGCTTCTCGCCATAACGGCGGGCAAGCTCGGCGCCGATGACGGCATGCGGGCCCTCGACGTCATGGTCGATTGCCTTGCCCAGGTCGTGCAGCAGGCCGGCGCGCTTGGCGGTCACAACGTCCAGGCCAAGCTCGGAAGCCATCACGCCGCACAGGTCAGAGACTTCGAGGGAGTGCTGAAGCACGTTCTGACCAAACGAAGTACGGTAGCGCAGGGCACCAAGGGTCTTGACGATCTCGGGGTGCAGGTCGTGAATGCCGGTATCGAAGGCAGCCTGCTCGCCAGCCTCGCGCACGCGCTGCTGAACCAGGTCGGCAGCCTTGTGATACATCTCCTCGATGCGGGCGGGGTGAATGCGGCCGTCGGCGATGAGGTTCTCGAGGGCAACACGGGCGGTCTCACGACGGACCGGGTCGAAGCTCGAAAGAACGACGGTCTCGGGCGTGTCGTCGATCACGAGGTTGACGCCGGAAACCTGCTCGAATGTCCGGATGTTGCGACCCTCGCGACCGATGATACGGCCCTTGAGGTCATCAGAGGGAATGTGCACGGAGGTAACGGTGACCTCGGCAGTGTGGTCGGCAGCGCAGCGCTGAATCGCCAGGGACAGAATCTCCTGGGCGGTCTTGTGGCACTCGGCGCGAACCTGCTGCTCGGACTCGCGAATGATCGTGGCGGCCTCGTGGGTGACCTCGCCACGAACCTTATCGAGGAGCTCCTTGTGGGCGTCCTCGCGGGTAAGGTCGGCGATACGCTCGAGCTCAGAGGTCTGCTTTGCGCAGAGCTCCTCAAGCTCGCGAGAGCGCTTCTCGACCTGGCCGGCCTGGCTGGACAGCTGATGCTCGCGCTTATCAAGAGCATCGTTGCGGCGATCGAGAGATTCCTCGCGCTGCATCAAGCGATTTTCGAGCGTGCGAATCTCGCTCTTACGCTGCTTGTCCTCGGCCTCGGCGGCCTGCTTGTTCTTGATGATCTCTTCCTTAGCCTCGAGCAGAGCCTCTTTTTTGAGGGTCTCGGCCTGACGCTTGGCATCACCGATCAGGGACTCTGCCTGCGCGTGTGCCGACTGAATCTTTTCGTCGGCCTCGTGAAGACTACCCTGCTTGGCGGTGCGCATGTAGGCAATGGCGGCGACGGCACCCAAAACGATGCCAACGAGCGCTGCAATGATAGGCATGCTCACTCCTTTTTATGGATTCGTTACACAACAAAGCGAACCGTCCTTACGAACGGCTCGCGACATTTGAGTAATATGGGCGCAGCTTATGCGGGTCGGATACAGATAAACATATAAACAAACTCATCACAGATGAGCACATATCACAAAGCAAATGACAGTGTTTATCGTACGTTGAACCACAACAACTGTCAAATAAATGGCCCCAGCACGGCGGCTAAAACGCGGTGAACGGCAGGGCCACAAAACACATACGCCTAAACCGCACATTCCTCACGTTCGGCATCGAGACGTGCCTTAACGGCATCGGCGGCGATGTGATACGAGAAGCCCTTGCCCATCAAAAACCGAACCAGTTTTTCGAATCCGCGCGTCTCTGGAACACGCCGCTTGGCGAGCAGGGCTGACGCACGCGCCAAATCGTCTTCGACGGCAAAATAATCCTCGGGATAACCGGGAATGTCATCGAGCACGACATGACGACGCTTGAGCTCGGTCTCGATTTTACGCTGTCCCCAACCGCGCCGCTTGCGTTCCTCGATAAAGTACGAGCAAAAGCGGTTCTCGTCTAAAAAGCGATACTCGGTGGCGCGCTCGACGGCGAAATCGATCGCGAGCTGATGAAAGCCGTAGCGAGCCAGCTTGTCACGGACCTCACCCGTCGCATGGTCGCGGCGCGATAACATCTCGGTCACCATGGTAAGCGCACATTTACGCTCGATGAGCTGCACCGCATCACGAAAGTTATCCCAATCACAGGGAAGATCGGGGCGGTTTTTGACATACAGCCGCGCGACCCGCACGGGGATCCAAATGGACCGCTTAAAACCGCCCTCAAGCTCGCAATCGATATGTGCGCAAGGCTTTTTGGACGCATACCCGCTCGAGAACGAGGAGGCCGCCTTCTTATCGGGAAAGACGACCGTGGCCTCGGTCACCGTATACGACATGAGCGTAACCGCTACTCGTCGTCATCATCGAGCATGGCGGAACCATCGATGGCGTAAAGCTCGTCAAACTCCTCAGGCGCAGGCTGATCGGTCAGCTCGACTTCGGACGGAGCATCGTCATCAAACTCAAGCCCGCAGGCAAGGCGGACCTTATGTTCAATCTCATCAGCGCAATCGGGGTGTTCGCGCAGGAACGCCTTGGCGGCCTCGCGACCGTTGCCGAGCTTGTCCTCGCCATAGGCAAACCAGGAGCCCATCTTCTTGCAGATGCCGCACTCGACAGCCATGTCCAAGATCGAGCCCTCCTTAGAGATGCCCGTACCGTACATGATGTCGAACTCAGCAGAACGGAACGGAGCTGCCACCTTGTTCTTAACGACCTTGGCGCGCACGCGGTTACCGATAACCTCGTCCTTAAGCTTAATGCTGTCGATGCGGCGAATGTCGATACGCACCGAAGAGAAGAACTTAAGGGCACGGCCGCCCGTCGTGGTCTCGGGGTTGCCGAACATGACGCCGATCTTCTCACGCAGCTGGTTAATGAAGATGCACGTCGTGTTGGACTTGGACAGCGAGCCGGCGAGCTTGCGGAGCGCCTGGCTCATCAGGCGAGCCTGAAGACCGACCGTAGTGTCGCCGATTTCTCCCTCGATCTCGGCACGCGGGGTCAGCGCGGCGACGGAGTCGACGACGATGGCATCGATGGCACCGGAACGCACAAGCATGTCAACGATTTCGAGCGCCTGCTCACCCGTATCGGGCTGGGAAATGAGCACCTCGTCGATATCCACGCCGATGCGTGCGGCATACGTGGGATCGAGCGCGTGCTCGGCATCGATAAATGCCACAACGCCACCCATTGCCTGGGCCTCGGCCAAGATCTCGAGCGAAAGCGTCGTCTTACCGGAGGACTCGGGACCGTAGATCTCGACGATTCGGCCGCGCGGCACACCGCCGATACCCAGTGCGGCATCGAGTGCCAGAGCGCCCGTAGGGATGGCCTCGACCTCGAGCTCGGGGCCACCGTCGCCGTACCTCATGATGGAACCCTGGCCGAATTTCTTCTCGATCTCGGCCTTGGTGGTGGCGATCATCTCATCGCGCTCTTTACCCGTCGTGCGAGCATGAACGGTACGTACGGGACCTGAATTCTTGGCCATGAATAGCCCTCCTCTTAACAACCTGCATCGATAATAAACGAACGGCTGTTCGTGGTCAACCGTTCAGGCCAATCATATGCAGGCAGTCTTTCCAAAACCCAACCAAACGCCGACCAAACACTGACCAAATGCTTGACCACAAAGGGCCGAATAAGAACAAGGAAGGCAAGAATACACCTATAACCAGCGCAAACGCTAAATTCGTCAGGGGTCCCTATCTCCACAATTAAGGGGCCCTAAGGCCCCTGAAAACACGTCTATTCCATAGAGTTGAGCACAAGGGCAATGCGTCCCAATGCCTCCGCGACCGCATGGGCACGAACACACGAACGGTCGCCCTCATAGTGGCAGCGCACAGAGTCCACGACCGGCACTTCCCCATCAGCCGCGCGATACGCCCAGCCAATATAGAAAGTGCCAGCCGGATCGTCCTCAGTGCCGCCGCCGGGGCCGGCATAACCCGTTGCGCTCACGGCAATATCGCTCTGGTACAGCTCCAGCGAACCCGCCGCCATCTCGCGCGCGGTCTGATGCGACACCGCGGTATAGCGGTCGAGCGTCTCCTGATCAACACCCAAAACGCGATGCTTGATCTCATCGCAGTAGGTCACCGCACCGCCACGCAGCACCGCCGAGGCGCCCGGGATATCGGCAATCGTCGAGGCGATCATACCTGCCGTCAGCGACTCAGCCGTCGAAACCGTCACGCCCCGAGCGCTCGCGCGCTCGACAATATGACGCGCCAGCTCCTCGTTATGTGCGGAAATCTGCTCAAAAGAGTCCGTCATACCCACCAGAACCTAGACCGAAAAGACGATCTTGCGGCAGTTCCAGAAGTACTGGGCGCCCGAGATAACGGTCAGGACAACGGCAACGGCGTACAGGAAGCGCGACACCGAGTAGATGCCGAGCGTCAGCATCAGCGGGCCAAGGTGCAAGCCGGCCATCGCAAAGACGCACAGGTAACCGCAGATGGAGACCATCGTGGTCGCCGTCTTGTACTTGCCAAGCTTATCGGCGGCAACGACCACGCCGGCGGCACTCGCAACCATGCGCAGGGCACTTACCAACAGCTCGCGGAACAAGATGATGGACACGGACCAAACCGACACGGCGCCAAAGTCCAAGAACAGCAGCAAGGCCGAGAACACGAGCAGCTTGTCGGCAATGGGGTCCAAGAATTTACCGAAGTCGGTAATCTCATTGCGCGAACGCGCCAGATAACCGTCGACCTTATCGGTGCACGACAGGATAACATACAGAATGAAGGCTGCAGCGGCGAGCGGGCCGTCGAAGGTGCTCCAATCTGTACCGGCAACACTCGTGTGAGAAAGCGCCGACACGATCATGAACACCGGGATAAAGACGATGCGCACACACGTCACGATGTTGGCGGGCGTCCAAACACTCGTCAGTTCCTTATTGCTCTCGTTTGCCACGATGCTCTCCTACTCCACAACATGACCGATAAGCTCATAGCAGAAGCTATCGGTAAACTCGACCGTCAGAATATCGCCCACGGACGCCTCGCTGGCGTCCAAGTGCACCGCGCCATCGGAATCGGGCGCTTGGAACCAAGCATGGCCGATCAGCTCGGCGCCGTCCTCGGTCTCCTCGATGCCGTCGACGATCACCTGGGCGCGCTCGCCCACATGTGCGGCGGTGGCGGCAAAACCGAGCGACTCGGCCAGGTCCATGGCCTCCTGGGCGCGCTCGAGCTTGACCTCCTCATCGACCTGACCCTCCATCTTAGCGGCCAGGCTGCCCTCCTCCTGCGAGTAGGCAAAGACGCTCGTGTAGTCAAAGCCGACGGTGTCCATAAAGTCGATAAGGTCGCGGAACTCGTCGTCGGTCTCGGTCGGGAAGCCGACCATGGCCGTGGAACGGATCACGATGCCGGGGATACGCTCACGCAGATCGCGGAACAGGTCCTCGAGCTCCTGGCGCGAACCAGAACGGCGCATAGCCTTGAGGATGCGCGCGTCGCAGTGCTGCACGGGGATATCGATATAAGGCAGCACCTCGGGCGTATCGCGAATCGTATCGATAAGCTCGTCGGTCATGCCCTCGGGCTGCAGATAGAGCACGCGGACCCAGACGTTGTGCGGGCGCACGGCCTCGGCGACGGCATGCAGCAGCTGCGCCAGATTGCGCGGCGAGCCATCGGTGACGTCTTCGTCGGCAAAGTCGGTGCCCCAAATACCCGTGTCCTGGCCGATCAGCACGATCTCGCGCACACCGCCGGCAACCAGGTCGCGTACCTCGGAGATAATGCTCTCGGCATTGCGCGAGTGATAACGACCGCGGATATACGGGATCATGCAGAAGCTGCAGAAGCGGTTGCAGCCATCGGAAATCTTGACGTAAGCAACGGCGCCCTCGACAGTGCGCTTGACTTGCGGAATATAGGCAGCGATCTCACGCTCGACACCCAGCACGCCATCGATGACCGCCACGATGCCGTCCTCCTCGTCGGCCTTCACAAAGGCAGCGACCTCGGGCAGCTCGTCAGGCAGGTCGTCGCCATAGCGCGACGGCACACAGCCGCACATGACGATGGGACAAGAACGAACGCCGTCCTGAACCTCGTTGGCGAGCTCGAGCGTGGTCTCGATGCTCTCGGACGTTGCGGAGGCGAGGAACGAGCATGTATTGACGATGGCGATATCGGCATCCTGTGGGTCGAATGCCTCCTCGTAGCCCGCGGCGGTCAAAAGAGAACGCATGCGGTCGGTGTCAACCTCGTTCTTAGCGCACCCGAGGGTGATGTAGAGCACGGAGCCCAACGGTGTATCCATGTTGGAGAGCAGTCCTTTCGAATGATATTAGCGGTAGTTGGTGAACTGCAGCGGCTGGCCGTAGTCCTGGTCGCGCAGGAACTGGATCACGGTCTGCAACGCGTCCTTCGAAGCGGAGGAAACACGAAGCTTGTCGGCCTCGATGGTCACCTTGACCTTGAGCTTTTGATCCTTGATGTCCTTGTTGATCTTCTTGGCGGTCGCCTGGTCGATGCCCTCGACGATATGGCCGAGCACGCGCACGGTGCCGCCCGATGCCGCCTGCGGAGCATCCCACGAGACAGCCTTGAGGTCAATGCCGCGCTTGATGAGCTTGGAGCTCAGCACGTCGATAATCTGCTTGGAGACAAAGTCGGCCGGGGCGTTGATCGTAAAGAGCTTGTCGCCCTTCGAAAGCTCGATCGTGGCGCCGGAATCCTTCAGGTCATAGCGCTGGGAAATCTCGCGCGTGGTTTGCTGGAAGGCGTTGTCGACCTCTTGCATGTTGACCTCGGACACGACGTCGAAGCTGGAATCTTTAGCCATGATGTTTCCTTTCGCGTACGAGCGGCTTAATAGCTATCGTACGAATAGTCGGTAGAATCGGTGGGCGTCTGGCCGTCAGTTGCGGTATCGGCGCCATCCGTGGACTGGGCATCGGTGCCGTCGGTGGTGTCGGCACCATCAGAACTTTCACCATTCTCGGAATCAGTCGTCTCCTTCTTGGGAACGGTGATCGTCACACGCGCCACGCCCGAGGTCTTGGTATCGTAACGGACCTTTTCGCCGTTCTTGGTAACGGTGACATCGGAAGGCTTGGACGTGGTGATCTCGATCGAGGACTCGGGCGTGTACTCCTGCTCAAAGGGGCCAGTCGCCTGGGCGCCATAGACCGACTTTCCGTCGACCTTGACCTCAATCCACGCGGTCTTTCCCTTGGCAACGGAGACCTTAACCTTTGTGACCTCGTTCTCTTCCTTCTTGGCCGTCGTCTTGGCGGCGTCCGAATCAGTCGACTCGTCAGTCGGCTCATCGGTGTCTTCGTCCTCGTCGACCGTTTCGGTCTTCTTAGAAGACTTCTTGGTCGTCGTCTTGGTAACAGCGGGCGTCTCGGGCGTGGTCTCGGGCGTCGAAGATGCGCAGCCGCGCAGAAGTACCACGATGAGCACGATCAGCAGCAACGCCACGGCACCGATGCCGGCGTAGACGATACGCGGATCGAGACCGTTGTTTTGAGGAGTACGGGAACCGCCGCGTCCACGACTGGAACTGCTGCGGCCGCCTCCCTGAGGCATACGACCACGATTGCTGTCGGAACGGCCGCGATAGCCACCCTGGCCCTGAAGGCTGCACTGACCCGAGCGGGGCGCAAGTTCACCGCGGCCTTGATAGCCACGCTGGCCCGCACGCGGAGCCGAAGAGCGCTGGCCATACGGCTGTGGTTGAGAGCGAAGACGCGGCGTCACCTGCGTGGTATCGGCGTCCGCATAGCCACTGCGAGAGCGTCCGGTGGAGATACCACGGTGACCGCGATCAGAATAGCCGCCGTCGCCGTAGCCGGCACGAGGGTCACGCGCCACGCCGCGGGCAGCGGGAAGCGCACGGTCCTCGGGCATCGGCGTACTGCGGAACCGGTCACGCTGCGAGCGAATCTCCTCGCCCGAACCCGTCTCGGTAATATAACCGGCCTGCTGAGGACGCTGTCCATAGCGGGTCGAACGACCGCCCTGAACCATCAGGAAGCGCCCGTTATCGACAGAGGAACGCGAATTGACATAGCCGGCGGCGTCCTGAAAACGACCGCCCCGCTGCGACGTCTCGCGCTCGTATGCCATCAGCTCGTCAAAGTAGGCATTGACGACCTCGCGTGGATTGAGGCCCAAAAAGCGAGCATAGCTCGAAATCATGCCCTGCGCATAGCCGCGCGGCGGCATCGAAGCAAAGTTACCGGTCTCGAAAAACTCGATGATCTGCGGCCTGATTTTGATGGTGTTGGCGACCTGCTGAATGGAAAGGCCCATTCGGCGACGCTGCTCGAGCAGCATGTCACCAAAGCGTGCAGCCATCAGAATCCTCCAAACTCACGATCTTCACGTGCCATCTCGGCGTCGACAGATTCCAGCGCGGCAAGCCCCTCCTCGTCCAACAGGACCTCGCGCGGCTTGGAACCGTCGGGCGGGCCGACGACACCCTTTTCTTCCAGCATGTCCATAATACGCCCGGCACGCGCATAGCCAACCTTCAGACGACGTTGCAGGCCAGATGTGGAGCCAAGCTGCGATTCCACCACAATATGGGCGGCTTCCCAAATGAGCGGATCATCGTCTTGCGGCTCGGCTACTCCGGTGCGGACAATGCCGCCGCCACCCGCCATGGACATGGAAGCGGGCGCCACGGCAGACAGGATCTCCTCGTGGTAGTCTGGCTCACTCTGCGACTTGACGAACTCGACAATCTCGTTGATCTCATCATCCGAGACAAAGCAGCCCTGGATACGGCGGGGCTTGCCCCAGTCGACCTTGGAGAACAACATGTCGCCCAAACCGGTGAGCTTCTCGGCGCCCATCTGGTCGATGATGACGCGCGAGTCGATGCCCGTGGCGACGTTAAAGGCGATGCGGTTGGTGATGTTGGCCTTGATGAGGCCCGTCACCACGTTGGAGCTGGGGCGCTGCGTGGCAACGATAAGATGAATACCGGCGGCACGGCCCAGCTGTGCAATACGCACGATCGAGGCCTCGACATCCTTACCGGCGACCATCATCAGGTCAGAGAGCTCGTCAATGATAATGACAAGGTAGGGCATCTTTTGCGGCGGATTGTCGTAATGCTCAAACTCGCCAGCAGCCTGCTTTTCGTTGTAGGTCGAGATCTTACGCACGTTGAGACGCTCGAAGACCTTCAGGCGACGCTCCATCTCGGACACAGCCCATTGCAGAGCGCTTGCGGCCTGCTTGGGCTCGGTCACCACGGGCACATAGAGATGCGGCAGACCGTTATAGCCCGCAAGCTCGACGCGCTTGGGGTCGACCATGATCAGGCGAACGTCCTCGGGAAGGGCGCGCATGAGCAATGTCGTGATGATGGAATTGATCATCACCGACTTACCAGAACCGGTCGTACCGGCAATCAACAGGTGAGGCATCTTGGCGAGGTCGGCGACAACCGGCGTGCCCTCGGCGTCGCGGCCGATGGCGAGCTCGAGCGGACCGCCCTTCACATAGGGCAGCACGTCGCCCAGATTGACGTTCTGGCGCTTGCGGTTGGGAATCTCGATGCCCACGAGCGAGGTGCCGGGGATCGGGGCAAAGATACGCACCGACTGGGCAGCGAGCGAAAGCGCGATATCGTCCTCGAGGCTCGAAATTTTGCTCACACGCTCGCCCTCACCGGGCTGCAGTTTAAAGGTCGTCACCGTGGGGCCGGCGATCCAGCCGACCACGCGGGCACTGCGGCCAAACTCAAGCAAGGTGGATTGCAGTGACTCAGCGGTCTGCTCCAGCTCCTTGTCCGAAGACGCGGCGGAAGCCGACTGCGGGTTGGCATGCAGGATTTCGAGCGGCGGAAGCTTGAGTCCGTCCTCTTCTTCGCCCTCGTTATCTGCGGCGCCGTCGTCCACTCCCCCATCACGAGCCGCAGCCGATTCGATAGCACTCGTGGCAGGCGCACCGGCAACCTTGGGATGCTTCAGGAAGTCGGGAATCTGAGGTGCGGCCGAGACGGGATTCACGACAAACGGCGGCTCGGACTCGTCGATCTTATCGGAGTCGTCTTCCATCGAAAGCTGGCCGGTTACCTGGCCGCGCTTTGCATGGCGACGCGGCAGCAAAGTTGTCTTTGCGGTCTCAATCGGACCCTCGTCGTCCTCGTCATCGCCCTCGGTGAGCTCAATCTCGCTATCGGACCAAGACGGGTCGGGCTCACTCGTATTGAGCTTAGGCGCAGCCTTGCCCTTCTTGACATGGCGACGCGGCAGCAGCGTGGTCTTGGCCCGCTCGGCTTCAACCGACTCGGATACGTCGACAAACGGGTCATCGTCCTCGTTGTCATCCAAAACCGGGTCGACATCGCCACCCATGACCGTGGTCACCGCGGCGTCAGTCCCCTTCTGGCGCAGAATGCTCAGGTGCGGACGAGCGACGCCGGGAACAGACAGGGCCTCTTCATCGCCCCACGGGCTGGCGTTGACATCGGCACGACGGCGTTCGGCAAAATCTGCCGCACGATCGCGTGCGGAGCGCAAAACGCCACCCACCGAAAAGCCGATAATGACCAAACCAACGACGACAAGCCCCAGCAAGACAACCATGGCGATAGGTTTACCCAGGGCGTTTTGCAAGGCACTTGCGATAAAGGCGCCAATGTAGCCGCCCGACACGGAAAGGTTCTGCGGCGTAAACATAAGGTCGCACGAATCGCTCGTGCCCGGCACCATCAGCGAAAGAATGGAGACGACGGCGATAAAGACCACGGCGCCGCCCGCGACAGAGCGCACGTTGAGCGGCGAGTCCTCACCCAAAAAGAGCGTGGCGGCAAACAGCAAGATGACGATCGGCAGCACGTAGGCGCCCAGGCCAAAGCCCAGGTGGTAGAAACCGGCAACCGCAGCCGTCACGGGCGCTGTTGCCGGAGAGATCACGGCAATGAAGGACGCGATCGCCAAAACGGCGATGACCACACCGGCGATATCGCGATTGGCCGAAGGCTCGACCAAGGGCTCAAAATCGTCGAAGTCTGCCTCATGGCCCTTATTGGCACGCAGATGGGAACCGGCACCCTTAGCAGATGCCGGTTGGTTGTTGGCTTTATTGCCTTTGGCGTTTTGTGCAGATCCGCGCGCCAAACTAAACCTCCATGACGACCGGGATGATCATCGGACGGGTACGCGTACGGCTCCAAATGAAGTTGGAGAGCGAATCGCGCACGGCCTTGCGAATGGCATCGGAGCCGCTGCTGGTAAAGCTGAACTTGCCCTTCTCGATCGTCTTCATAATGGATGCGGAGGCATCCTCGGAGAACTGGTCGTCGATGGCAAACGAGACGCCGCGACCCGAGAACTCGATAGCCTCGATCTTCTTGTGCTTGAGCGAGACGATAGCAACGGCCGTGACCATACCGTCATTGGCGAGCTTCTGGCGATCGCGCAGGACGATGGGGTCGGTATCGCCGATACGCAGGCCGTCGACGTAGACGACGCCGGACTCGACGGGCGTACCACGCTTGACGATACCGCCGCGCATCTCGAGCGTGTCACCGTTATCGAGGATAAAGATATGATCGTCCTTGAGACCCATCTTGCGGGCCAGCTGAGCATGGGCGCGCAGATGCACGGCCTCACCGTGAACCGGCATAAAGTACGTGGGCTTGGCCATGGCCATCAGGAGCTTGAGCTCCTCCTGGCTACCGTGACCCGAGACGTGGACGAGAGCGCGGTTCTTATCCCACACATCGCAGCCGAGCTTGGCCAGGCTGTTGACGACCTGCTGGACGGCTTTCTCATTGCCGGGAACAGGAGTTGCCGAGAGGATAACGGTATCGCCCTCGTGGATGGAGAGCGTCTTGTGCTCGCCATTGGCCATGCGGGACAGGGCCGACAGCGGCTCTCCCTGCGAGCCAGTGCACATGACGACGATCTTGTCGTCGGGCAGGTTATCAATGTCGAAGGCATCGATGATATCGGCATCATCGATGTTGAGATAACCGAGCTCGCGCGCCACGCGGGTGTTCGTGAGCATGGAGCGACCGGTCACAACGACCTTACGGCCGCACTTGCGGGCGGCATCGCAGATCTGCTGCAGACGATGGATGTGGCTCGAGAACGACGCGACGAACACGCGACCCGGCGCGTTCTTGATGGCGTGCAGCAGGTTGGGACCAACCTCGGCCTCGGACTTGGTAAAGCCGGGAACCGTGGCATTGGTGGAGTCGGAAAGCAGCAGGTCGATGCCCTGCTTTGCAAAGCGGCTGATAGCGGCATAATCGGGCGTGACGCCGTCGATGGGCGTCTGGTCGAGCTTAAAGTCGCCGGTGTGCATAACGGTGCCCTGATTGGTGCGGATGAACACGCCCAGAGCGCCGGGGATGGAGTGCGTCATCGAGAAGAAGTCGAGCGAGATGCCGCCGAGGTTGACATGGCTGCCGCCCTTGACCTCGCGGAACTTGGGTGCGCGGATGCGGAACTCAGAAAGCTTGCCCTCGATAAAGCCAAGCGTCAGCTTGCTCGAGAAGATGGGCACCTTATTGTTGAGGTCCTGCAGCAGATACGGAAGCGAACCGGTGTGGTCCTCGTGGCCGTGAGTGACGACGATACCACGGAGCTTCTCCTCGTTCTCCAGAACATAGGTGTAGTCGGGAAGCACCAGGTCGATACCAGGCTGGGAGTCATCCGGGAACATGAGGCCGGCGTCGACGAGCACCATGTCGTCGCCGCACTCGAAGACCGTCATATTCTTGCCGATGCCGTCAAGGCCGCCAAGCGGGATGATCTTCAAGGGAGATGATTTTTTAGCTGCCATAGGTTAGTGTGGTTTCCTTTCTTCGAAACGGGTCTGGAACAACCGACGGGGCGCTTCTGGCAAACCGACCGCCGGGAACGTACAAACATGCATCGCAGAGCCGATGCAATAACCACAATATGATACCCATTTGCACAACAACAGACCACCCATGCATGAAAGCCCCATCCAAACCGGTCTATCCCGCCGGTTTCCCGTGGGGCGGGCACTGATGAAGTTTCCTGCTCTACAGTCCTGCTCACGACGGAGGCCACATTAAGTGGCCTCCTGTTCGTGCGGAACTCGCGATAAACTTCATCAGTGCCCGCCCCACGGGAAACCTGCCAAAAAGGGACAGGTTTATTATGGTCGGTTTTATCTGGGAAGATGCTGCTGCGGCTATCTACAGATCTGAAATCTGACTACTGAATAGACTGTCTAACTAAATAGCGAGCGGCACTAACCAGTCCTTTTGCTTGCGCCCGGGAGGGCCGCATATGAAGTTTATCGCGAGTTCCGCACGCAAAGGAAAGCACTTAATGTGCTTTCCGTCTTGCGCAGGACTGTAGAGTAGGAAACTTCATATGCGGCCCTCCCGGGCGCAAGCAAAAGGGCGACCCCTGTCCGGAGTCGCCCTTGCGGTGCTGGTTATGTACGGCTGTTACTCGGCGTCGTGGTGACGGCGGGGCTTGCGGCCTCCGTTGTCGCCGGGACGGCGCGGACGGTCGCTGCGCTCGGAGCGCTCGCGACGCGGACGCTCACGGCGCTGGAAGTGCTCGCCGTCGCCCTCGGAGGAACCCTCGGCGCGAGCCGGAGCCTCAGGCTTGTCAAGACGATCGAGCGAAATCTTGCCGCGATCGTCGACCTCGATGACGACGACCTTGACCTCGTCGCCCACGTTGAGGACGTCCTCGACCTTCTCCACACGACCCTTGGCGACGCGGGAGATGTGCAGCAGGCCGTCCTTACCGGGCAGCAGATTCACGAAGGCACCGAATGGCTGGATGGAGACCACACGACCGGTGTACTCCTCGCCCGGCTCGGGAACCTTGATGATGAGCTTGATGCGCTCGACGGCCTGATCGACGGACTCGCCAGTGCCGCCGACAAAGACGGTGCCGTCCTCCTGAATGTCGACCGAAGCGCCGGTCTCGTCCTGGATGCCACGGATGACCTTACCGCCGGAACCGATGACGTCGCGAATCTTGTCAGTCGGAACCTGGATGGAGACGATACGCGGAGCGGTGCTGCGTGTGGTGTGGCGCGGCTCGGGGATCACATCGAGCATCTTCTGCAGGATGAAAGCACGACCCTCCTTGGCCTGCTGCAGGGCGCGGGCCAGGATGTCGAAGGTAAGGCCGGTGGCCTTGTTGTCCATCTGCAGGGCGGTGATGCCCTCGGTGGTGCCGGTGACCTTAAAGTCCATGTCGCCCAGGAAGTCCTCGAGACCCTGGATGTCGGACAGGACCACGGTCTTGCCCTCCTCCTGGATCAGGCCCATGGCGATACCGGAGACCGGGCGCTTAATGGGCACGCCGCCGTCCATAAGGGCGAGCGTGGAGCCGCAGGTCGAAGCCATCGAAGAGGAGCCGTTGGACTCCATGACCTCGGAGACGACGCGGATGGCGTAGGGGAACTCGTTCTCGTCGGGGAGCACCGGAAGCAGAGCGCGCTCGGCCAGGTTGCCGTGGCCGATCTCGCGGCGCTTGGGGCTGCCCATGCGGCCGGTCTCGCCGGTGCAGAACGGCGGGAAGTTGTAGTGGTGCATATAGCGCTTGCCCTCGGTGGGCTCGATGGTATCCAGGCGCTGGCCCTCGTTGAGCATACCGAGCGACAGGACGGAAAGCACCTGGGTCTGGCCACGCTGGAACAGACCGGAGCCGTGAACGAGCGGCAGGTAGTTATCCTTCACCATGATGGGGCGAATCTCATCGGCGGCACGGCCGTCGACGCGCTCGCCGGTCTCGACGACCATGGTGCGCATAGCCTTCTTCTCGAGCTTCTTGAGCGCCACGGGGATCTCGCGCTCCCAAGCGGCCTGCTCCTCCTCGGTGAACTCGGCACGGATGGACTCCTTCAGAGCCTCGACCTTACCGATACGGGAGAGCTTGTCGGCATCGCGAAGGGCGGCGGCCATCTCGTCGTAGTGGGCGAAGATGCGCTCCTGGACCTCCTCGACGGGCTGGTCGAGCGGGTACTCCTTCTTGACGATGGCGCCATTGACCTGCTCCCACTCGGCAACGAACTCGTCCTGGGCCTGGCAGAAGGCGGCAAGGGCCTCCTGGCCAAACTTCATGGCGGCGAGCATGTCGTCCTCGGAGATCTCCTCGGCGCCGGCCTCGACCATCGAGATGAAGTCGGCAGAGCCGCCCAGCTCCAGGTCCAGGTCGGAGTTCTCGCGCTCCTCGTAGGTGGGGTTGACGATAAACTCGCCGGTCTCCACGTTACGGCCGATGCGCACGCAGGCAAGCGGGCCCTCGAAGGGCACGCCGCCGAGCGTCATGGCCAGGGAGGCACCCATGACGTTGATGACGTCAAAGGGGTTGACCTGGTCGGCGACGAGCGAGGTAGCGACGATGTGTACCTCGTTGCGGAAGCCGTCCGGGAAGCTCGGGCGAATCGGACGGTCGATCATGCGCGCGGTGAGCGTGGCCTTCTCACTGGGACGGCCCTCACGCTTGAGGTAGCCACCCGGGATGCGGCCGGCGGCGTACATCTTCTCGTTGAAGTCGACGGTCAGCGGGAAGAAGTCGTAGTTCTTGCGCTCCTTGGAGACGACCACGGTGTCGAGCATCGTGGTGTCGCCCTGCTTGACCAGGCAGGCGCCGGTGGCCTGCTTGGCAAGCTCGCCCGACTCAAAGGTGTAGGTCTTGCCGTACAGCTCAAAGGTCTTGGATACGAGTGTCATTGTTCTCCTTTACCCCGCAGGCCCCTTGCCTGCAGGCTCCTCATGTGACGCGGGCCCCCTGCCCCCGCCACGCTTCAGAGCGTGATTGTTCACGCCCTTACACAAAAAGAGCGCCCCGCTGCGCAGGACGCTCCTTGCATGTACAAATCCTTACTGGATGTTGTCGCGGATGCCCAGAGCCTTGATGAGCTCACGATACTCGACGATGTCGTTCTTCTTGATGTAGGAGAGAAGACGACGACGGCGGCCGACGAGCATGAGCAGACCACGACGGGTGTGGAAGTCCTTCTGGTGGGACTTCATGTGCTCGGTCAGCTCCTTGATGCGCTCGGTCAGGATGGCGACCTGAACCTTGGGGTTGCCGGTGTCGACCGGGGTGTTACCGAACTGGGCAGTCAGCTCCGCCTTGCGCTCTTTGGAAACAGTCATTGTTTCACCTTTCGTTTCTTGTCGCCCGCGGGCGACGCTATTCGCCTCGGACTGGGAAGCCGCCGGTGGAGCGAGCATCCAAGGTCGAGGTACCAACAGGTCGGTATGTTACCACAAGCAGCCCGCGCCTGCGCATCATCACCGACCCAACATGAATTCCATCGCACGGAGACGTTGATCAGTGTGCGTCGCAGCCCACACGTGCGAAAGCCCCAGCAAAAAGGCAGCGGTATGGGGGTCGACCCTTTCGGCCATAAGCGCATCGAAGGTCATGGACATGAGGGCGCGCAGCCATGCGACCTCACCAGTCGATACCAGCTCGGCACCCGGAACGCTCGACGCGCACGATCCGCACATGAGCCCGCCCGCCTGGGGCGAAAAATACGACAGCATGGGGTCTCCGCACAGCACGCAGGCCGAAAAATCTGGTCGATAGCCAACGTGCGACAGCAGCTTAAAGACATATGCCGCCACAAGTAGGTCCATATGTGCCGTGTCAAGCCCGCTGCCCACCAGTGCAAGCGCTCGCTGCGTTATAGCAAAGGTAAACGGGTCCTCGGCGTCCTCGAACGAGCACACGCGCGCGACCTCGGCGATCGCGCTTGCGGCGCAGGTCGTCTCGTAATCGGGCGCAGCGCCGAGCGGCGCCTCCATAAGCTCGGCCTGGGAAACCACGTCGAGCGACCGCCCATGCGCGAGCAGCATGTCGACGGTACAGAACAGCTCACAGCGCGCAGCCAGGCGCCCACCGGGTTTACGGGCACCCTTTGCCACGGCACGAACCTGACGACCCCGCTCGTCAAGCATCGTCAGGATCAGGTCCGTCTCTTTGAGCTTCGTCTTGTCGAGGACGAGCACCTTGGTGCGATATGTCCGGGAGCCTGCCATGCGCGCCGCGCGCCCTTAATCCTCGGCGTTGTAGCCAAAGCGGCGAATCTGGGCCTCGTCGTCACGCCAGCCGGCCTTGACCTTCACGTCCAGCTCCAAAAAGACCTGCGTGCCAAAAATGCGTTCAAGATCGCGTCGGGCGTCGATACCGATATGCTTGATCATCTCGCCGCCTTTGCCGATGATGATGCCCTTTTGGCCCTCGCGCTCGACGTAAATGGTGGCGTGCACGCGCAGCACCTTCTTGGTCTGCTCGAGCGCATCGCAGATCACGCCAACGGAGTGCGGAATCTCATCACGGGTGCGGCGCAAGACCTTCTCGCGCACAAACTCGGCAACGAGCGTCTCATCGGAAGCGTCAGTACCCATGTCCTCGGGGAACCAACGCGGACCCTCAGGCAAAAAGTGCGCAACGGTCTCTATAAAGGCATCGACGTTGAAGTTCTTAACCGACGACGTCACAATCTCGTCGTCATATTCCATAAGCTCGTGGGCAGCCTTAAGCTGCTCCATGACCTGTGCGGGGTCGGCCTCATCGGCCTTGGTGAGCACCAGGACCTTCTTGCAACGAGCGCATCTGACACGCTCGGCAACCCAGGCGTCTCCCCTGCCGATGGGCTTGGTGGCATCAATCAAAAACGCGACGACGTCGACATCGTTCAACTCGAACAGTGCGCTCTTGTTGAGCTCGGACCCCAGGCCGTCCTTGGGCTTATGAATACCCGGGGTATCGACAAAGACCAGCTGATAGCCGGGACGGTTGACGACGGCGCGCATGCGACGGCGGGTCGTCTGTGCCACCGGCGAGGTGATGGCGACCTTTTTGCCATAGCAGGCGTTGAGCAGCGTGGACTTGCCGGCGTTGGGGCGTCCGACCAGGGCCACGAAGCCGCTGCGAAAACCGGGCTCCACGTCGCCAAAGCCCATAGGACCGTCGTCCTCGTCGCACAGGGAGTCGAGTTCCTCGTCGCTCATGCCCTCAAACGGGTCGAACTCCTCGGCCTCGTCATCCAAAATCTCATCGATAAGCTGCATATTGTCGGACATGGGAATCCCTTTCTAAATTAAGCCGAGCGCGTGGGCAAATACCAGCACGCCCACAATCGCGGCGGTGATGGAAAGTATGTATACGGAGGCGGCGGCGATGTCCTTCGCACGCTTGGCCAGCGGATGGAGCTCCTGGGTCGCCAGGTCGACGATGGCCTCCATAGCGGTGTTGCACAGCTCGCCGTGAATCACCAGGCCGCAACAGATGATAATCGTGGCCCACTCGGCAATGTCGAGCCCCACGATGCAGCCGGCAATGACGGTACACACGCCCGCAACGAGCATGACCTTAATGTTGCGCTCGGTCTTTACGGCGGTGACGAAGCCCTCCATGGCGTAGGAAAACGACTTTAAGAAGGACGGATGGTCCTTGTTCGATCCGGGAATCATAGACGGCTCCTAGTCGTGGGCGTGGTTGGTGATGGGGCCGACGTGGACTAGCTTAGGGTCCTCGCCGCGCTCGAGCGCCAGATCGCGCAGGATGGCGTCCTCGCGAGCCTCCATGACCTCGGCCTCGTCGTCCTCGATGTGGTCATAGCCCAGCAGGTGCAGCATTCCGTGTACGAGCATCAGACGGCACTCGTCAGCGGGGCTATTGCCAAAACCGGGGGCCTGACGGGCAATAACCTGCGGGGCCAAGATAATATCGCCGAGCTCGAGCGTCTCATCGGCGGGAATGTCATCGTCAAAGGCCGAATCGCACTCAAACGAGAGCACATCGGTGGTGCGGTCGATACCGCGCCACTCGTGGTTGAGCTCGTGCATCTCGTCCTCGTCGACATACGAAAGGGAAATCTCGACTCCACGTTCAACGCCCTCGGCGGCAAGCACAACCTCGCAGATGTGCTCCACCTCCTGCGCGTCGAGCAGCGTATCGAGCTCGGCATCGTTGCTGATCAATACACTCAACGGGACTCCTTTCGGTCGCGCGGGCGCTGCTCGCGCACGTCATCATAAGCTTCATATGCCTCGACGATACGACCCACCAAGGCATGGCGCACCACGTCGGCACGCTCGAGGTGAGAAAATGCGACATCGTCGACACGGCCCAAAATCTGCTCAACGTCGGCAAGACCGCCGCGACGGCCCACCAGATCACGCTGACTCAGGTCGCCGGTAATCACAAACTTGGAGTTAAAGCCCAGGCGCGTCAGGAACATCTTCATCTGCTCGGGCGTGGTATTTTGCGCCTCGTCGAGCACCACGAAGGCATCGCTCAGCGTGCGGCCGCGCATGTAGGCAAGCGGGGCGATCTCGATCACGCCGCGCTCCATAAGCTCATCGGTGCGCTCGCGATCCATCATGTCAAAAAGGGCGTCGTAGAGCGGACGCATGTACGGATCGATCTTTTCCTCGAGGGTGCCGGGCAAAAAGCCCAGGTTCTCCCCCGCCTCGACAACCGGACGCGTCAAGATCAGACGGCCCACCTCGTGGCGCTTGAGCGCGGCAACGGCGAGCGCCATGGCCAGATAAGTCTTACCGGTACCGGCTGGACCCAGGCCAAACGTGATGGTATGCGAGCGGATGGCATCCACATAGCGCTTTTGCCCAAGCGTCTTGGGACGAATGACACGACCGCGGTATGAAAGCAGCACGTCATCGCGAAGCGATGTGGCCTCATGCTCGCCGTCGCGCAAGACGGCCAGGCAACGCGAGACGTCGTCAGCAGACAGGGTACGACCGGCCGCCGCCTCGCAAAAAGCATGTTCGAAAAAGCGAGCCACGAGCTCGACCTCGTCCGGGTCGCCGCTCACGGAGATGCTATCGCCACGGGCGACCACGTGAGCGCGAACCAAGCTCTCGAGCGCACGAAGGACGCCGTCGCCGGCGCCCAAAACACGCGAGGGATCAACTCCCTCGGGAACGGTAAGTCTAATCTTCGAGGCTTCCATGGACCTCCCTGCGCGCATGGACCAAGCCGGAATCATCGACTCCGATGATAGCAACATCGAGCAGGCACGGGGCTGTAAGTCCACAGGTATCGTCAAGACGGGCATGATGGAACGAACCGAGCGTCAGGCTGTCACCATACTCGAGCACGGCACGCTCGACAGTGCCCACGCGACGACGAGCATCGGCAATAGCGAGCTCCTGCGCCGTGTCTCGCATACGGCGGCTGCGCTCGGCCATAACCTCGGGCGGCACCTGGTCGGGCATGTCGGCAGCAAGGGTACCGGGACGCTTGCTATAGCGGAACACGTGCATACGCGAGAAACCCACACGGCGGCACAGCGCCAGCGACTCCTCGAACTCCTCGTCCGTCTCACCAGGAAAACCGACGATGACATCGCACGAAAGAGACGCCTGGGGCAAGTTGGCGCGAATCATACGCACCGTGTCCTCAAAGGCCTCCGCACTATAGGGACGACCCATGCGATGAAGGGTCGCCGTACAGCCGGACTGCACGGGCAGGTGCAAAAACGGGGCGATACGCTGCGGATAGCGCGCCATAACCTTAAGCAGGCGCTCAGAGATATCCATGGGCTCGACCGAGGAAATGCGCACATGCGCAATAGTCGTGCGCTCCATGATGGCCTCGAGCAGCTCATCGATTTCGACATGCTCGTCGGTCGCGCTCTTGCCATCGTAGGCACCCAGGTTCACACCGGTCAGCACCACCTCGGGCACGCCGGCCTCCCGGGCCTCGCGAACTTGCTCAAGCACGGACTCGACGGGCACGGAGCGCTCGGGGCCGCGCGCCTTCCACACAATGCAATAGGTGCAGCGATGGTTGCAGCCGTCCTGGATCTTCACGCCCAGGCGAGAGCGACCGAGCGCATCGACCACCTCGCCATCGCTGCAGGCGGGAACGCTATCGGACTCAACGCCCAGCACCTCGCAGACACGTTCGGCGACATCGATCTTGGACGGCTCGGCGATCACGCGGTCGGAGAGCTCCAGCAGCTCCTCGGGATGCAAATTGACCACGCAACCGGTCACGAGCACATAAGGCTCGTTTGGATGGGCCAGCGCATGACGGACGGCCTTACGGGTCTTGGCCTCGGCCTCGCCCGTAACGGCACAGGTGTTAATGACGATCAGATCGGCATTCTGGGGCTCTACCATAGCAAAGCCCAAGCGCATAAGATCGGCAGTGATACGGTCAGACTCAACCCGGTTGACACGGCAGCCGAGGTTGACGACGGAGATATGGGGTGCGAGCACGCGGGCTCCTTAATCGAGGATATCGTCGAGGGCACTCTTGATACGGTCGGTCACCGACTTCTTACCGGAAGCGACGTCATCGCCCATCTCATCGGCAAAAGCACGGAGCAGCTCGCGTTGCTTATTGGAAAGATTGGTGGGAACGACCACGCGCAGTTGCACGATCAGGCGGCCACGCGAACCGCCACCGCCAATGCGCGGCATGCCGTAATTATTGACGCTCACGGTGTCGCCGTACTGGGCGCCGGCGGGAACCGTCACCTTAACGACCTCGTCGGGCATAATGCCCTCGACCTCGATCTCGCAGCCGAGCGCAGCCTGCGCAATCGAGATATCGCTCACCAGGTACAGGTCGTCACCGTTGCGCTTAAAGCGCTCATGGTCGGCAACGCGCACGTTGACAATCAGTTCGCCCGAAGGCTCGCCGCGAAGACCGGCCTCACCAAAGCCGCTCACACGCAGCTGGCGACCGGTCGAAACGCCGGCGGGAATATCGATGTCGATCTTTTCGTGCGAAGGCGTGCGGCCCTGACCGTCGCAGGTCTCGCAGGGATGGTCGATAACCGTGCCCTCGCCATGGCAGTCGGGGCAAGGCGAGGAAGACTGAACCTGGCCCAAAAACGATCGCTGAACCGTCGTGACGTAGCCCGTACCGTGGCAGCGGCCGCACTGCTTTTCCTGTGCACCCTCAGCCCTACCGGTACCGTTGCAGTCCTCGCAAGGAGCAAGGCGATCATAGCTGATCGTCTTTTTGCAGCCGAGCGCCGCCTCCTCGAGCGTCACCGAAAGCGAGATGGCCATGTCACGTCCGCGACGACGCTCACGACGGCTGCGGGCGCCACCGCCGGCACCGCCGCCAAAAAACGACGAGAACAGGTCGTCCATGCCCATGCCACCAAAGATATCGTTGATGTCGACATAACCAGAGCCACCGGGGCCGTCCGCGGTGCCGTAACGGTCGTAGTTAGCACGCTTCTGCTCATCGGAAAGAACGGAATAGGCCTCGTTGAGCTCCTTGAACTTGGCCTCGGCCTCGGGATCGTCCGAAACATCCGGATGTACGGTACGGGCCTTCTTTAAAAACGCACGCTTAATCGTCCGCGCGTCGGCATCCCTGTCGACGCCAAGCACCTCGTAGTAATCCCTATTTTCCGACACGACCGAATCCTTCCGACTTTCATTATTGTCACAGTGCGTCCTATACCCAAGCTGGGCCGACCGCAAACAAAGGGTTTGATGTTATTGCATTTGATACGGCGAAAGCATGGCCCGTTGCGAGCAGCTCGCGAACCAAACCGACACGAGCGCGAACATGAAGCCGTTGGCAAAACCGTTGGCAAACTGCATCGCACCGCGCTTCCACCACAGCAGGCTGCGATGAAGCACACCGTCCGAAAGCACCATGAACAGGCCCATGGTAAACGGAATAAAGCACATCACGGCAAAGGCCGAGAACACGCCCGAGATGGCCGACAGCACCAAAAACGGCGCCACAATGCCCATCAAGTAAAAGCCAGTACGAGCTTTGCCTTCCAAGCGCTCGGCCTCAACATGGGCGCGGCCGACCAGGTCGCCGCCCGCGGCACCGTTGGTGCCAGCATGACCCATGCCGCCAATGCGGACCTCGTCGCCATCGTGCGTGCCGGCAGGAAACTCAATCGTCTGCTCGGAGGTCACACGGGTTCGCCCGCTGCCACCGCAATCGGGGCAGGGGTCGGCCACGACCTTACCGGAACCGCCGCACTCGGGGCAGACCGACTGGAACGTGCCCGCACCAAACAGGAAGGACAGGTCGACGTCGATGTGGCCGCGGCCACCGCAGCTCGGGCAGGTATGGGCATGCTCAGACGAAACGGAGCCCGAGCCGCCGCAGTTGCTACAGGTATCGAAGCGCGTGTAGCGGACGGTCTTGCGGGCACCGCCCTTGGCCTCCTTGGCGTCGAGTTTGATATCGACGACCACGTTGGCGCCGTTCTCGGGATTGTAGGCAGCCTGGCCGCGACGCTGCTGGCCCCAGGCGCCACCAAAGGGAAAGCCGCCCTCAAAGGGATTGCCATAGCCCGTGCTGCCGGCGTAGCCGCCACCATAGGGCGAAGCCGTAGGAGCACCGGCAAAGGGATTGCCAGAACGCATGGCGTCGTAGCGCGCACGTTTTTGCTCATCCGAAAGCACGGCGTAGGCCTCGGAAACCTCTTTAAACTTTTCCTCGGCATCCGGCTCTTTATTGACGTCCGGATGGAGCTTACGGGCCTTTTGCTGGAAGGCCTTTTGAATATCACGCGAGGTGGCGTCCTTGGAGACACCCAGAATCTCGTAGTAATCTTTTTCGTTCATCGTCGCCATGCGCGGCAACCTCCTGCTCACAGCAGCGTATATATTCCGGTAATTCTACCCGAGCGGCCTAAGCTAGATCCCAAAACAGCTCGAACAGAACATTTCCATCGAGCCAGCCCAGATGGGTCGGCGCCAGACGGGCACAGGTGCGGCCAGCGATGACATCGACAGAGGCGATAGGCCCCGCATGGGTATCACCGTGCTCGGGCACCCAAGTGGCAAGCCCAAGCTCAAGAGCGCGATCACAAGCCGCTGCCAGTTCATCGGCAGGGATGACACGAGACGCGCGAACCAACAGGTCGGAATCATCACCGCGCGTCATGCGACAAGCGAGCATCAGGTCCTCGGCCGCCGCCTCGCGCCGCGACAGATACTCGGCATCAAACATCGTCGCGGCATCGTCGCGTTGTACCAAACGCACGCGGTGAAAGTCACCACGGGGAGCCACGCCGGGAAACAGTCCAGCCAAGCGGTCGAAATCCTCGTCGTCGAGCATGCCCGCGGCAGAACGACCCAGGCCCAGGTAGCCCCGACCAGTCCAGTAGGCGATATTATGGGTACATTCATGCCCATCGAGCGCGTAGCTCGCCACCTCATACGGATGGTAGCCGGCCGAACTCAGCCGCTGGCGCGCAACGTCCATGCATGCGGCCTGGAAATCCTCATCGGGCTCAAGCGACTCGTCACGGCACACCATGCGGTAAAGCGGCGTGCCCTCCTCGAGCGTGAGCGGATAGACCGACACATGGTGCGGGGCCGCCTCAAGCACGCCATCGAGCGTATGCTGCCAGCTCGCCATAGTCTGTCCGGGAAGCCCGCACATAAGGTCGCACGACACATCGAGCCCAACATCCTTCACCGTCGCGATAGCCGCAAGTGCCCGATTAGCATCGTGAATGCGGCCAATAGCAGCCAGCTCGGTATTGTCGAGGGTTTGCACGCCCAGAGAGATGCGCGTGACACCCGCCTCGGCAAGCGCGGTGGCGAGCTCAGCGGTCAGGGACTCAGGATTGGCTTCGCAAGTAAATTCAACGGGTTTGCACCACATGGAGATACGCCGGGCAAGTTCCACCAGGCGCTCCCCTGCCAGCGATGGCGTGCCGCCGCCAGTATAGACCGTGCGGACCTGCGCAAGCGCCCCGGCGTCGCCAAAGGAATCGAGGCGCGCATACAACTGCTCAAAATAGGAATCGAGCGCGGCATCCAAATCACACGCAGCAAAGCTGCGCGAGTCAAAGTCGCAGTACCGGCACTTTTGAGCGCAAAACGGCACGTGCACGTACAGCGCGGTAACGGCCACCGTTAGGCCTCCAACGGATGGGCAGGCACCGACTCGCCGGCGGCAAGCGCGGCCTCGCAGGCCACCACGTCGCGCTCGATATCATCGACCAGCGCCATAAACTCCTCGTACGTAGAGCAACGCACCACCTGAGCGCGCCAGGCGGCGGCATGGGGCATGCCCTTTAAGTACCAGCTTGCGTACGTGCGAGCACGCGACATGAGCGGCAGAAGCTCGTGCGTCAACGTCAGGTGCTCGCGCAGAGCCTCCAGGCGCTCGACCGAGGAGCGAGAAGGAACCGGCGTGCCATCGAGTGCAAGGGCTCGGGCATCGCCGAACACCCACGGATTGCCGTAGATGCCGCGCGCGATAAACACCGCGCTGGCACCCGAGCCGTGCAGATGCTCAGCAGCGTCCTCGGCCGAGAACACATCGCCCGAACCAATCACGGGAATCTCGACAGCGTCGGCAACCTCATCGACGACCGACCAATCGGCCTGGCCCGTGTAGAGCTGCGTGGCGCAACGACCATGCACGGCGACTGCGGCAGCCCCTGCGCCCTCAAGCATCTGGGCAAATGTCGCGGCATTGCGGTCCTCGGCATAAAAGCCCTTGCGAATCTTGACGGTCACGGGCACGTGCGCCGCGCCCACCGTGGCCTCGACGATCTTCTCGGCCAGGTCGGGCGTGCGCATGAGCGCCGAACCCTCGCCCTTGGTGACAACCTTGCGGGCGGGGCATGCCATATTGATATCGATGAGCGACAGGCGATCGCCAACGCGCTCCTCGACGGCGGCGACGGCGCTCGCAAACTGATCGGGCTTGGAGCCAAAGAGCTGCACGCAAATCTGCTGCTCCTCGTCGGCCGGCAGCACCAGGCGCCACGTTTTGTTGCTGGCATAGGCAAGGCCTGCCACGCTCACCATCTCGCTGTAGGCAAGGTTGGCACCGCGGCGGCGACACATGATGCGATAGGCGGGGTCGGTAACGCCCGCCATGGGAGCCATAAGGAACGGCTGCTCGGCATAGGCGCCCAGCAGCCGCAGACTATATTCGGAAAGAGCCATAGACCTACTCGTCCACCTTGAGGATCGCCATAAACGCCTCCTGCGGGACCTCGACCGAGCCGATGGCCTTCATGCGCTTCTTGCCCTCTTTCTGCTTCTCAAGCAGTTTGCGCTTACGCGAGATATCGCCGCCGTAGCACTTGGCAAGAACGTCCTTGCGACGCGCCTTGACGGTGGAACGGGCGATGATCTTGTTGCCGATAGCACCCTGGATGGGCACCTCGAACAGCTGACGCGGGATGATCTCCTTGAGCTTGTCGCACAAGCCACGGGCCAGGCCATATGCCTTGTCCTTATGGACGATAAACGACAGCGCGTCCACCTCGTCGCCCGAAAGCAGGATGTCGAGCTTGACGAGCTCGGAGGGGCGATATTCGTTGAACTCGTAGTCGAGCGAGGCGTAACCCTTGGTGCGGCTCTTAAGCTGATCGAAGAAGTCCAAGATGAGCTCGGCGAGCGGCATATCGAAGCGCATCTCGACCGATTTGCTCGTCAGGTGGATCATATCGGTCGTGACGCCACGGTGCTCGATAGCGAGCTGCATGACGGCACCCGTATACTCGGGCGGGCAGATGATCTTTGCCTTGAGGTAGGGCTCTTCGATACGCTCGATGCGCGTGGCCTCGGGCAGATCCTGCGGGCTGCGGACATCGATCATTTCGCCGTCGGTCTTGTAGACGTGATAGTCGACCGAGGGACTCGTGGCAATGAGGTCCAGGTTGAACTCGCGCTCCAGGCGTTCCTTGACGACTTCCATGTGCAGCAGGCCCAGGAAGCCCACGCGAAAGCCAAAGCCAAGCGCCACCGAGGTCTCGGGCTCCCACACCAACGACGGGTCGTTGACGTGCAGTTTATCGAGCGCGTCACGCAGGTTCTCGTAGTCCTTGTTGTCGATCGGGAACAGGCCCGTATAGACCATGGGCTTGGCCTCGCGATAACCGGGAAGCGGCTCGGGGCAGGGGTTCGACGCCCACGTAAGGGTATCGCCCACGCGAACGGCCTCGGGATCCTTCAAGCCCGTGACCACATATCCGACCTCGCCGACCGTCAGCGCGTCGACCGGGGTCTCGGCAGGACGCTTGACGCCCACGCCGTCGACCAAAAAGTCGCCCTTGGCTTGCATCATAAGCAGGGTATCGCCCTTTTTGATGGAACCATCGAAGACGCGCACCGTAGCCACCACACCGCGATACTCGTCAAAGTACGAATCCAAAATGAGCGCTTTGAGCGGAGCGTTTGCATCGCCCTTAGGCGGCGAAATCAAAAAGACAATCGACTCCAGCAGATCGTGAATGCCCTCGCCGGTCTTGCCCGAGACGCACACGGCATCATCGGCAGGGATCGCCAGGTCATCCTCGATCTCGGTCTTAACCTCATCGGGATGGGCTGAGGGCAGGTCGATCTTGTTGATGGCCGGCACAATGTCCAGATTGGCGTTCATGGCGAGCGTCGCGTTGGAGACGGTCTGTGCCTCGACACCCTGGGTGGCATCGACGACGAGCACCGCGCCCTCGCAGGCGGCCAGAGAACGCGAGACCTCGTAGGTAAAGTCAACGTGGCCCGGCGTATCGATCAGATTGAACTGATACGTCTCACCATCGTCGGCGTCATAGGAAACGCGGACGGCATTGGACTTGATCGTAATGCCGCGCTCGCGCTCGATATCCATGGTGTCGAGCAGCTGCGACTCCATGTCGCGTTCGTCGACGGTATGGGTGAGCTCGAGGATGCGGTCACTGATCGTGGACTTGCCATGGTCGATGTGCGCAACGATCGAGAAGTTGCGGATGTGGGAAATGTCAATTGAAGTATTCATGCGGACTATCTTACCCGAGCGGTACAAAAAATGGAGCCTGTTCCATAAAACAGGCTCCATTTATGCGCGTAATCTGTGTGGTGTGATATTTACAACTTAGGCGTTGATGCTGTTCACGAGCTTGGCAAGACCGGACTTGCGGTTGGAAGCCTGGTTCTTGTGGATAACATGCTTGGCGGCAGCCATGTCGAGACGCTTGGTGACGGTCTTGAGTGCAGCCTGGGCCTTCTCGGCGTCACCCTCGGCGACGGCGGACTGGACGTGCTTGGTCAGCGTCTTGAGCTCGGACTTGACAGCCTTGTTACGCATGCGAGCTGCCTCATTGGTGCGGATACGCTTCTTCTGAGACTTGATGTTTGCCACTTCTGGAGTTCCTTTCGAGTTCCTTGCAAAAAATGTATGACACCTCTGAGACACGGTGAGGTCATGCAAGCGCCTACTATAGCACGCTCCCTCTCAAAGGGATAGAACGAATTTGTCAAATAGGCAGGTATCATCACGATTTTCTCAAGATGTTCGTAATCCAGAGCAAAAGCGCGGTCTCAGAATCGGCCGAACCCTTGAGCGCGAGCTCCACATCGACCGCACCCTCGAGCGCTGCGATGAGCTCGGTCATCGAAAAACGACGCGCCCAGGTAAGGTGATTCTTGACCTGCCAGGACTGGAGCTTGAGCGTTGCGGCCAGCTCGCGACCCTGCCCACGCGCGTCGAGCGCCTTGGCGACGATAAGCTCGCGAATGCGACCGCACAGCAATGTGTAAGTCCACACGTAGCTCTTGGAGGGCAGGAGCTTAAAGAGCTCGAGCGAACGCCGCATATCGCGAGCCGAGACGGCGTTGAGGAAGTCCCAGGGTTGAACCTCGGCCGTACGAACAATCCAGCGCTCAACATCGGCAAGTTCAATCTGAGGCGACTCGACCATCTGGGCAAGCTTAGCCAAGTCGTTATCGAGCATGCGCGTGTTTTCACCCGAACGCGAGACGAGCTCCTCGGCGGCCGCCGTCGAAATCGACTTACCGCGCTGCGTCGCCATCTGCTGAACACGGCGCGGCAGTTCCCAGCGCTTGGTACCCGAGCAATCGACGATAGCCTTCTTGTCGATCTTGGCGATTGCCTTATACAGGCGCGTATTCTTGGCAAGTGAGTCGGCGATGATGAGGCAGACCGTTGTTGGGCTGGGACTCGCCAGATACCCAACGAGCGGCTCCGAGACCGCCTTGGCGAGCTTTGAGCAGCCATCGAGGATTACCAGACGAAACTCGCTGCCCATCGGAAAGGTGTTAAGCGATCCGATAATGGACTCGATATCGGGGTCCTTGGTCATGTCTCGCTCGTCGAGGTTGAACTCGACCATACCCGATTTTTCCAGACGCGCTTTCATACGCGAGACGGCGTGGTCGCGCTTAACTCCGTCGGTACCGACAATCAGATATGCCGGCAGCAAACCGGTTTCGGACATTGCGCTCCCCTCCCGCAGGCCTTCGTATTCGTTCCGTGCCATTCTAGCCCAGGGGCCCACCACACGCCAACGACGTCGTCACGGTCGCTGGCATCGCATCGCAAAGCCATTCGCAGTCGGTGTGACGGTAATGTCGCCGTGTTCGATAGTGCACGCGAAAACGCCGCCCGCTTCCTTAACGGCATCGATGCAGGCATCGGACGGATGGCCGTATCGATTCCCCTCACCGGCGCTTGCGAGGGAAAGCTCGGGCTTCAGGACGTCCAGCAACTCGCCATCGACTGAAACCTTGGAGCCGTGATGCCCAAGTTTAAGGACATCGATATCCCCCACCTCCTGCACGAATTCCCGCTCTTGGTCGAGCTCGGCATCACCGGTGAGAAGTATTCGCAGGCCCTTGCCTTCCTGAACATAAGAGAGCAGCAGGACAAGCGAGTCCTCATTTCCCTCGCCATCCACGAACTCGAATGGCCACATCACGCGGGCGCAAAATGAGCCGATGTCGACCGTATCCCCACGGCGCACCTGCCGATACTCCACGCCAGGTCGGTTCAATACCTCGGCAGGAGCATCCTCGAGCGCATCCGCCGCCACGGCAATCGTTCCGACCGAAAACTGTTCGAGCACGGCAGGCAAACCACCCCAGTGGTCCTCATCCCAATGCGTCACAAAAACGGCATCGATATGGTGCACGTTATTGCGAACCAACGCCGCAACCACACGCTCGTCGAGCCCGCAGTCGACGAGAGCTACTGCGCCGCCTTGGCGGATAAGAATCGCATCGGCCTGGCCCACATCGAGCACCGTCACCGAAGGCGGAGCGAATCGATCCCAATAGACGTACGGAATCGCAGCCAAGAGCATCAGGCATGCAAGCCCCACCGCCATAGGACGTGCACGGGGACGCGGCCACCTGACCAGCAGAGCCGCCAGCAAACACGGCACTAGGTAAATCCACATGCTATCGGGCGGCACACTCACGGATGCACCCGGCACGGCGGCAAACAGCTGCTCGAAGAATAGCGCGCAACGGGCGGCAATCATGGGCACAGCGAGCACCCAAGTCCGCAACGGTGCCACGAGCGAAAAGGGAACCAGCACGATCGACACAGCAAGCAGTACGCTCACCACCGGACCGATGACCGCATTTGCCAGCGGAGCAATGAGCGAGAACGTACCGAAGGCAGGAATGGTAATGGGGAGCGTCGCCAACTGCGAGCACAGCGTGACGGAAAGCATGCTGGCAATGCCCGATGGCACACCCAGCTCACCCAAAGCGTAGGTCGCATAGGGGCAAAAGCACAGGATGGCAAAGACGCTGGCACATGAAAGCTGAAAGCCCATCTCGAACAGCACCGTCGGCCGCAGTAGAACAAAGATGGACATGGTTACGAAGAGTGCCGATGCACCGTGCCGGAGACGCCCCGCGCCGTTTACGACAAGCGTCGCGAACACCATGCAGCACGCGCGCACGGCAGAGGGAGACGCGCCCGTAAAGGTAGCGTAGCCCACAAGCGTTATCGCCAGTATCGCCCGCTGAAGACCACGTGAGCACCGAGTCTTTTGCAATAAACCCTCGATTAAAAACCCCACGATAGCCAAATGGCTGCCCGAGACGGCGATAAGATGCGCCGTTCCCGTCACCGAAAACCAGTCGCCCGCCGGCTGGGCGCGCAGCTCGGCCGAACGACCGCAGACGACACCGGCTATGAGCGCACGCGCCGGTTCGGTCGCAGGCGCAATGGACACAAGCAGCCCATTTCGCAGCCGAAGCAGCGGCCCCGGAGAGCCCTCATCGACCGACACAATCCGAACGGCTTTAACCTTGCGCACCTCGCCTCGGAGCACGCGCGATCGTCCATACGCATCGTTCTCAAAACGTGAAACGCGACCGATAACACGCACGTGCGCCCCGACCTTGAGCTCACGATCACACGATAGGCGAACCGTTGCCAAGTTCTTACCGTCCGCGCGTGCCTCGCAGGTATAGGAATACACGTCGTCGTTTATGGATGGATCACCCTGCACGACAAACTCGAGACCGCTTGCCGCTCGACCGTCGAGCGCCTTCGAAGCGCTGAGCGCACCCACAGCCCACCACGCCGAGACGACCGCTCCCGCCACGAGACCGACGGACACGGCATACAGCCACCGCTTCAAAGGGGCAAGCCGCGCACAAGATTGAGCCAGCACAACGAATATCGCCGCCGCAACGGGAATGGCCCATAGCGGCCCGAACGCTGGCGCCTGCTCCCCCAGTAGCGCATCAGTGGCCACGTTAAGCACCAGGGCGCAGCCCACGCACATGCCGGCACACAGAGCCATCGTCCACGGCATCAGGGGCCGCGGAGGCATCACATGCTCGCGCTCGGTCGCACTCATACGCAGATGCAATCTTTGATTTTGGCAAGCTTCTTCTCGCCGATTCCCGACACACGCATCAGATCGTCAACCGAGGCAAAAGCACCGTTCTTTGTCCGCTCATCGATAATCGACTGGGCCATGGAGGGACCGATGCCCGAAAGCGTCTGCAGCTCTGCCGCGCTTGCCGTATTGATGTTTACTAGGCCTGTTGCGCTACTCACGCCCGATGCTGCGGAAGCCCCACCATCAACACCGGCTTCCGCAATGGACGCCTGCTGCTCCCCTACCGTTGGAACATGAATCTTCTGTCCATCGACGACCTTAGATGCCCGATTGAGCCCCGTAACGTCTGCCTCTGGCGCCAGCCCGCCGGCGGCATCAATCGCCTGAGCCACCCGCGCGCCGTCCTTGAGACGATATACACCGGGCGACACCACGGCGCCATCGACATCGACATAGACCTCTGCCGCGGCAGAAGCCTTAGTCGAAGAACCTTCGGATGTCTTTCCGCTCGAGGCATCACCGGATTCCGGCTCCACCAACGAGCCCAAACCGTCAGTGCGCTCAAACGACACGCCACCGGCACCGCCGCCAAGGTTCGCCATCGCCAGTCCACTCGCCATCGCAATGACGACCAGTATCGCCATCACCACTGCCCTATGACCGAGCAGCTTGTCAGCCAAGCGGTCCATCCGTTTGACTCGTTCGTGTTGTTCGCGCTGCGCCATAGCAAAACCTCCCAACACCATCGTGTCAGGAAAGGAGCCCTGCAACAGCCATGCTTCAAAACCGGTTATCGCGGTCAAACCAAAAGCCGACCAAAACCTTGCACAAATCTGTCCATTTATTCAGCCACACGTCAGCAAATGAACACTTAGTCGCAAAATGCCCAGATAGCAAAAGACCGACGATGCAGGCGCATCGTCGGTCTATGCACAAATTTACTCGTGATCTTGGTAAATCTCACGCGGAGCAAGCTCCGAATGTTTGCGCTTTAAGGTCTTAGGGGCCTTATACGTGTTGCTCTCGAAGTCGATGTACTCGGTCTGCTTGAGCAGGCGCTCAATCATCTCCTCATGATCGAACAACTCCCAGGCCTCATGCACGGCATCGAGTTTAGCGTGCGTCTCGGGTCGGCGCGGCATAAACAGCGTGCAGCAGTCGGGAGCGGCCTCAGTCGAGATATCGAACGTACCGATCTCCTCAGCACGCGCGATGATCTCCTGCTTGTCCGAACCGATGAGAGGACGGAACACGGGGATCTTCACGGCCTCGTTGACGGCCATGATGTTCTCAAGCGTTTGGGAGGCAACCTGCCCAAGCGATTCGCCCGTAACGATGGCCTTGGCGCCCTCGATGCGCGCAATGCGCTCGGCAACCGAATACATAATGCGACGATACATGATCACACGCAGGTTGCTGGGGCAGGTGACCGAAATCTCACGCTGGCAGTCGCCAAACGGCACCACGTACAGGCGGCCGATCTGGACACCCGGCTCAAGCGCACGGATGATGTCCTGCACCAAATACTCGCTCGTATCAGGCGTCTGCGGACGACCGGAGAAATGCACCGGCACGCACACCGCGCCGCGACGCGCGAGCATCCAGGTCGCCACCGGAGAATCGATACCCGACGACAGCAGCGTCACGACCTTGCCGGCAGAACCCACCGGCAGACCGCCCACGCCGCGCTCGGAGCGCGCGTACACATAAACGCTACCCTGGACCACCAGTACGTGCACCATCACATCGGGGTCGTGCATTTGAACCTTTTTATCGGGGAAGGCCTCACACAGTACCTCGCCCACCTGACGATTAATATCGATCGAGGTGAGCTCATAGTCGGTATTGGAGCGCTTGGCGTGCACCTTAAACGAATCGAAGGAACCAAACTCGCGCAGTGCCTTCACGGCGGCGGCGCAGTACTCCTGCGGGTCGCGGTTGGTGTGATACGCCATAGACACACGGGCAACGCCGGGGACGGTGCGAATGACACGCGCCGCCTCGTCGGCCTGATGCTCGTTAAAGGTCACGAGGATATAACCGGAAATTCGAGACACGGCGTTCACGGAAAAGGCGGCCAAGGCCGCCTTGATGTTATCCATGAGGATATGCTCAAAATGTGCGCGGTTCTTGCCCTTCAGTCCAACCTCGTGATAGTGGACCAGGCAGACGCGAGCCGCCATTTAGGCTTCAGCAACCTTGTGGCCGAGTGCCTTCTCGTAACGGGCCTCGTCGTAAGAGATGTCACCGTCGACAATCTCGTCCATAGCCATCGAGATGGTATCGGCACCGGAAAGCCCGATGGTGATGTCATCGACATCCTGGACGGCAAGCACGCGGTTGTGCTGGCCACGCAGCATGCTATTGATGTCGCAGGCGCGCTTGGAGGCAAGCGAAGCGAGCAGGAAGCGGTTGTGATCGGTCTTCTCCAGAAGATCGTCAATGCAAGGCTTTACAACGGACACGGACCTCAGATCCTTTCATGCATATCGAGAACGCGAACGAGCTCATCGGTCGCGCGGTCGAGATCGTCATTCACCACGACGTCGTCGTAGCGGTCGGCAAGGGCAAGCTCATCGGCGGCGTTTGCCATACGCAGCTCAATCGTCTCGGGCGTCTCGGTACCGCGACCGACTAGACGCTCGCGGAGCACCTCAAGCGAAGGCGGCTTGATAAAGATCAGCACGGCCTCGGGGAAACGCTCCTTCACCTGCAGGGCGCCCTGGACATCGATCTCCAAAATCAGAGACGAGCCCGAGGCGAGCTTGGATGTGACCTCGCTCACCAACGTGCCGTAGCAGTTACCGTGGACCTCGGCCCACTCAACAAACTCACCGTTTGCCACGCGGCGGTCGAACTCCTCGCGCGTCAGAAAAAAGTAGTTGACGCCGTCGACCTCACCTTTGCGTGGTGCTCGCGTGGTAGCCGAAACCGTCAGACCCAGGTTCGAGCGGCGCTCGCGCACACGAGTGACGAGCGTACCCTTGCCTGCGCCTGACGGTCCAGAAATCACAAAGAGCTTGGAATCCTGAGCGCTCACTTATTTGGTCAGCTGCTCGAGGAGCTGCTCGCGCTGACGGACGCCGAGGCCCTGGACGCGACGAGTAGCGGAGATACCGAGCTCCTCCATGATCTTGGCGGCCTTGGCCTTGCCATAACCAGGGAGAGACTCGATGAGGGTGGAAACCTTCATGCGGGAAGCGATGGGGTCATCGGAGTTGAGCACGGACTCGAGGGACTTCTCGCCCTTCTTGATCTGCTCGCGAAGCTCAGCGCGGGCGTGACGTGCGGCGGCAGCCTTCTCAAGAGCCTGCTTGCGCTGCTCGTCGGTAAGCTGAGGGAGTGCCATTCGTACCTCCAAATAGTTGGGTTATATCTGATTCAATAATTGGCATTTTAGCACGTAGAACGTACAAAATGCCTAATCGCGGCTCCATAGGTTAGACGATACCCGCAAAAAGTGCAATATACTGCGCCCAAAGTTAAGCCCCTGACCTGCGATTCAACACAAAGGATGGGAAAGTTTACGCAGGCACAGGGGCTATTTTGTGCTAATGAGACCCAAAAGTGGTGACTTAGGGGAATCTTTTACGCGACGTTTTCGACCAGCTCGGCGACGATGGCGTCAAAGGCGGCAACCGGATCGTCGGCACCGGTGATGGGACGGCCCACCACAATGTGGCTTGCGCCACGCTCGATAGCCTGGGAAGGCGTCGCCACGCGGGACTGGTCACCAAGGGCGGCACCCACCGGACGCACACCCGGAGTCACGATCAGGGCATCAGGACCCAGCAGCTCACGCATGTCGTGAGCCTCCATCGGCGAGCACACGATGCCGTCGATGCCGTTGGTCTGGGCAAGCTTTGCCAGACGGGCGGCTTCCTCGGCCACGGGAGACTCGACGCCGATCTCGCTCAAGGCATCCTGATTCATACTCGTGAGCACGGTAATGGCGACGAGCTTGGCGCGGTCCTCGCGCGCCTCCTCGGCACCCTCACGGCACGCGGCGAGCATAGCGCCCGAACCCAAGCCGTGGACCGAGAGCAGGTCGGCACCGGCAAGCGAGGCCGAACGGGCGGCACCGCGCACCTGATGCGGAATGTCATGGAACTTAAGGTCGAGGAAGACCTTGAAGCCCAAGTCCTTGAACGTCTTGACGATCTCGGGACCCTCGGCGTAATAGAGCGTCATGCCCACCTTGAGCCAGACGGCGTGGCCCGAAAGCTCATGGGCGAGCTCGAGCGCACGCTCACGATCGCAGTCGAGGGCGACGATAACACGGTCGCGGGCATCATTCTCTAGCATTCGAAAGCACCTACCAGCTCGTTGATATCCTTCACGCCCTGGGACTCTGCCCAAGCCTCGAGCTCGCGCGCGATCTTAATCGAAGCGCACGGATCGACAAAGTTGGCCATACCGACCGACACGCAGGTGGCGCCGGCCAGGATAAACTCGGCAGCATCCTCGCCGGTCATGACACCGCCGACGCCGTTGATGGGGATATCGACGGCCTGAGCGACCTCCCAGACCATGCGAACGGCGATGTGGTGGCACAGCGGGCCCGAAAGGCCGCCCTTGGGCTTGGCAACACGGGACTTGCGGGTGTGCACGTCAATGGCCATGCCCTGGATGGAATTGATGACCGAAAGGCCGTCGGCGCCGGCGGCCTCGAGAGCCTTGGCAATCTCGGCGACATTAACCGGAGCCATCTTTACGAACAGCGGCTTATCGGTCACCTTGCGGCAGGCAGCCATAACGGAAGAGGCGCCCTCGGGCGTGGAGCCCATGGCGGCACCGCCGGCGGCGATATTAGGGCAGCTCACGTTGATCTCGTAGCCGGCAGCCCAGGGACACAGCTCGACATACATCTCGAGCGCGCGGACAAACTCGTCAACGGAGTGGCCGGCAACCTGACAGATGACCTGGCAGCCGTCCTTGGACAGCTGTTCGAGCCACGGACCGGACTCGCGGGCAAAGGCGGCCACGCCGGGGTTCTGAAGGCCCACGGAGTTGATCATACCGCCGGGAATCTCGGCCATGCGGGGCGCGGGGTTGCCGGGCCAGGGCTCGGCAGCGCAACCCTTGGTGGTGATGGCGCCCAGCTGGGAAACATCAAAGAAGTTCTGGAACTGCCAACCGTAGCCAAAGGTACCGGCTGCGGTGTTGATGGGGTTCTGCATCTTGACGCCGCCGAAATCGACGGCCATGTTAACGGTACCCACTAGAAGACCACCACCTTGGAAGCATCGAACACGGGGCCGCACATGCAAGCACCCTTCATACCGTCGACCGTCTCGACATTGCAGGTGTTGCAGGCGCCAAAGCCACAGCTCATCATGCGCTCGAGGGACACCTCGCAGTACGCACCGGCCTCGGCGGCAGCGGCGGCGACTTTCTTCATCATGACAGCGGGGCCGCAGCTGGCGACGTAGTCGTAGCCGCCCTCGCCAAGCAGCTCAGCGGCAGGATCGGTGCAAAAACCGTGCGTGCCGAGCGAGCCGTCGTCGGTGCACACGTTGACCGTGGCTCCCAGCGCGCGGAACTCATCGACGCCCACGGCCTTGGACGCGGTGCCAAAGCCCAGGCACACGTCGACGGCCACACCCTCCTCGACGAGCATGCCGGCAAGGCACAGCACGGGCGGAACACCGATGCCGCCCGCAACGAGCAGCGCCTTCCTGGTGCCCTCGGGAACAAGCCAGCCGCGGCCGCCAGGGCCCAGCAGGTTAGAAGTGGAACCGGGGGCCATCTGCGACAGACGGCGGGTGTCGTCGCCCACGACGGCGTACCACAGCTCGACGGTGCCGGCCTGGGCGTCGGCGCGATAGAAGCTCAGGGGCACGCGAAGCAGCGAAGAGGCATCGCCGGGCACGGCGATGTTCACAAACTGACCGGGCTTGAGCGCACTTGCAAGCTTGGGGGCCGAGATTACGAGCGAGAAGATGCCCTCGGCGATCTCCTTGTTCGAGACGACCTCGAAGTCGTGCATGCGTGCAGTGGAAGGTGTGGGCATAGACGCTCCAATCCCCCATGCGGTTGCATGGTTCAGGCGAACAGAAAGCGCGGCACCGCAAGGGCGCCGCGCACAAAAGCGATAAGGCTATGCTAGCAGATGCAGCCGTCGGCGAGCGTCTGCTTGCCGCCGACAAACACATCGGTGGCACGACCGGTGAGCGTGCGGCCGGCAAAACCGGAATTCTCGGCACGCGACTCGTAGCCGTCCTCGCCGACCGTCCAGGTGGCAGACGCGTCGAAGACAGTCAGGTCGGCAACGGAGCCCGCCTTGACCTGAACCTGGTCGAGGCCCAGGATCTCACGAGGCTTGATGGCCATGAGCTCGACCATGCGACCCATGCTCATCTTGCCCGTGTTGACCAGCTCGGTGAGCACGAGCGACAGCGAGGTCTCGAGGCCGATCATGCCGAAGGGCGCCAGCTCGAATTCGCGGGCCTTCTCCCACGGAGTATGGGGAGCGTGATCGGTGACGATAGCGTCGACGGTACCGTCGATGACGCCCTGACGGATAGCCTCGGCGTCCTCGTCGGTACGCAGCGGCGGGTTGACCTTGAGCGAGGTGTTGTAGGTCTCGTCCAGGTCGTTCTCGGTCAGGAACATGTGGTGCGGCGTGGCCTCGCAGGTGACCTGCACGCCAGCTGCCTTACCGGCACGCACGAGCTCCAGGCCATGGGCGGTGGAGATGTGCTGGATGTGCAGCTTGGCACCGGTCAGCTTGGCGATCTCGATGTCGCGGGCGATCTGGAGCTCCTCGCCGGCAGCCGGCCAGCCCTCGAGAGCCAGACGGGTCGAGACCTTGCCCTCGTTGATCTGGCCGTGGCCGACCAGGTCCTCGTCCTGGCAGTGGCTCATAAAGACCTTGCCGAACATCTTGCCGTAGTCCATGCAGCGACGGAGCATGCCCGCGCCCTGCACGCCACGACCGTCGTCAGTGAAGGCGACGGCGCCGTGGGCGACCATATCGCCCATCTCGGACATGGCCTCGCCCTTAAGACCGCGGGTCATGGCTCCCGACGGATAGACGCGGCAGTGGCCGACCTCGGCAGCGCGGGACTTGACGAACTCCACGACGGTGCCGTTATCGGTGACGGGATCGGTGTTGGGCATGGCGCACACGCCGGTAAAGCCGCCCTTGGCAGCTGCACGGGTGCCGCTCTCGATGTCCTCTTTGACCTCGTAGCCGGGCTCGCGAAGGTGAACGTGCATATCCACCAGGCCGGGGACGAGATATTTGCCGGAAAGGTCGCGGACCTCGGCTCCCTCGACGGCGAGATTCTCGCCGACCTCGGCGATCTTATCGCCGTCAATCAGGACGTCAACGACACCGTCAAGCTCGACGGACGGGTCGACGACGTGGGCATTCTTAAGAAGCAAGGCCATTATCGGCACCTCCAAGCAGCAGATACAGGATAGCCATACGCACGCAGATACCGGCGTAGACCTGCTCCAGGATGACGGAGCGTTGCGGGTGGTCGGCCATATAGGAGTCGAACTCGACGCCGCGGTTGATGGGGCCCGGGTGACAGATGATCGCGTCGGGCTTCATGAGCTTCTCGCGGTCCTTGGTCAGGCCGAAGAGCTTGTGGTACTCACGAATGGTCGGGAACGGAGCGCCCTCGAGGCGCTCCTGCTGCACGCGCAGCATGTAGACGACGTCCAGCTCGGGGAGTACCGAATCGAGGTCGCTCGTCACGTGGTCGCAGCCCAGGACCTCGGGCGCCGGCGGCAGCAGCGTGCCGGGGGCGACGGCGTAGGTCTCGCAGCCCATGATCTTAAGTGCGGGGATCAGCGAGCCGCACACGCGGGAGTGCGCGATATCGCCGACGACGGCGACCTTCAGACCGTGGAAGTCACCCTTGTGCTCCCAGATGGTGTACAGGTCGAGCAGGGCCTGCGTGGGGTGGTTGTGCTTGCCGTCGCCGGCGCAGATGACGCTCGCGGGCGAGTTCTGCGTGACGATGTAGGGAGCACCGGCGTGCTTATCGCGAACGACGATGCAATCAATCTTGTAGGCGTTGAGGGTCTCGACGGTGTCGACGAGGCTCTCGCCCTTGACCGTGGAGGTCGAGGAGCCGCCAAAGTTGAGGCTGTCGGCCGAAAGGCGCTTCTCGGCGAGCTCGAAGGAGCTGCGGGTGCGCGTCGAGGGCTCGTTGAACATGTTGACGATGGTCTTGCCCTTGAGCGTGGGGACCTTCTTGATCGCACGCTCGTTGACCTCAGAGAACGCCTTGGCGGTCTCGAGGATGAGCTTGATGTCCTCTTCGGAGTACTCGGTAATGTCGATCAGGTGCTTATGGTTGAACGCCACGGTACTACTCACCTCCCAGCGGCGCGGAGCCCACGTGGGAACCCGGCGCGACGTCGTTAATCTCGACGGCGGTGTGGCCGTCGACTTCCTTCATATATAGGTGCACGTTCTCCTCATGCGACGAGGGAACGTTCTTGCCGACAAAGTCCGGCGAGATGGGGAGCTCACGGTGACCGCGGTCAACGAGAACTGCCAGCTCGATGCGGCTCGGACGGCCCAGGTCCATGACGGCATCCAGAGCGGCGCGGATAGTACGGCCCGTATACAGGATGTCGTCCACCAGCACGACGCGCTTGCCGTCGACGCTGAAGGGAATGTTGGTAGCGTGGATCGCGGGAGCGAAATTGGTCGCATAGTCATCGCGGTAGAAGCTGATGTCCAGGCTGCCGAGCGGAACGTCGACGCCCTCGATCTCCTTGATCTCCTCGGCGAGCTTCTTTGCCAGAAGGTCGCCGCGCGTGACGATGCCGACCAGAGCGAGGTCTTCACAGCCCTCGTTGCGCTCGAGAATCTCGTGCGCGATGCGGGTCATCGCTCGATTGACGGCGGTCTCGTCCATGATGACCGCCTTGGGGGAAGTCGTGCCCATCGATCTCCTTCCTCACATGTCTTGACTGCTGACACAGTCAAAAAAATAGATGCCCGACCGCTTAAAGCGGACCAGACACCCACAGGAAGGGCTGCTCTTTGGCAGCTATGTAATTCCATGTGGGTATCTCGTACCCCTTTAATGGTCAAGGGATAGTGTAGCCAACCTCGAGCTTAATTGCGAGCATAAATACAGAACAATCCGTAAACGGGCGCAGGCGCTCCATAAACCTATATATATTTGTGGGACGAGCTTGAAAACGCACGCACGAGCTGGCATAATTCCCTCTGCTGCACGCAAATCGGATCTACGTCCAGGGCCGTGGCGTGAGCACTATCGCCAAAAGAGGAATATCTCTGTGTAGATTACGCACAGGGAGCTGCTTCTGTGCTATAGTTCAGGCTTGTTTGTTAACGCGACATGTTCGTTTGTCGCCCAAGGAGGGTCAGTTATGTCCAAAGTTTGCGAAGTTTGCGGTAAGCACCCCGTTGCCGGTCGCTCCATCAGCCACTCTCACCGCGTCACCAACCGTAAGTTCCGCCCCAACATCCAGCGCGTTTACGTCGTCGTCGATGGTCACCGTCGCAAGATGAACGTTTGCTCCACCTGCCTCAAGTCCGGCAAGGTTGCGCGCTCCTAAATAAGGTCTTACCAACAAGTACCTCGGACTCTCCGGGTCAAAGACCTCGCGTTCACATAGAACTTACCAAAGGCGTCCTCCCCTACGGAGGGCGCCTTTTTTGCACTCATTGGGGACAGACTTACATGAGTGTTTTCACGCATTGGGGACAGACTTAGATGAATGCTTTCCTAAGCTCACAGTGCATCGATCGGCCCCAATCCATACCTCAGGCCGCCTCGTTCCAGCCTGTGGTGGCCTTGGTTACGCTTGTAGCGCCGATACCGGTGATACGGGCAATTTGCTTGACCGTAAGATGGGCCCGCCTGAGCCTTAGCAGACAGGCATCGCGTTCGGGGCGTGGCAGGGCCTTGAGCAGCGCAGGATCAATGCTCGGCAGGGCCTCGTGTGCGACGGTAAGGGCATCCTCGTCGGGAATCCGTCGACGCGGAAGAATCTCAACTGACCAGATCCGCTCGGCAACTTCCTTAAGATGCTCGCAATAGCGACGGGAACCCCCGACAATATCGAGCATGGGGGCCGCATCGCAGATATCAAAGGGATCGTATCCCAGCTGGTATGCCTTGTAGCTTGACCAGCGGTAGGCATCAAGCGAGTCGAGCGCACCTTTCACGGGATTGAGATGGATATAATCGAGCAACTGCACCGCCTGCGTGTCCGACTCGACCGCGACCCGCGAATAGCGATTATCAAACAGGTGGCCCGTTCTTCCGGTTTTCCCATTGAAATACTTGGCATAGGCCGTCAGCGCGCACTGCATTGCCTTTGAAAGGTTGTCAAATGGGTCATCAACCATCAAATGGAAGTGGTTGTCCATAAGGCACCAGGCCAACACCGCCACGTCATGGCAAGCAAACCTGTCCGAGATGTCCGATAAGAAACGATAGCGGTCGGAGTCATCTTCAAAAATAATCTGTTTGGAATTGCCGCGGTCATAGACGTGGTAATAGCCGGTGAGCGAAACGGCGCGGGCGCATCGGGGCATAATCTCTCCTTTCAAAACTGTACAGGCAACACCTAAAAGGAGAGAAGCAACGCGAAATGCTGAGCCTGTGACCTATTTATATACAATGAACGACAAAAACATGCCCAAAACGACAAAATGACAAATCGATGTCTGTCCCAAATGAGTGAAAGCACCCATGTAAGCCTGTCCCCAATGAGCGGGGCGATGCAGCAGGCAGATAATTAGTTGAAACGTTTCAGTTTGTTGAAGCGTTTTAGTGTGCCTTTTACAGGAATCTTACCGCTCACCGAATTATTTATTGCTATCATGCAAGGCGTAGGGTAAATCTCCGATCGCAAGGAGACACAAATGGTGAAAAAGTCACCGGAAAACACTACTCCCGCAATTGTGGACAACGTAGAGGCGCTTGAGGCTAAGCTCGCTCAGATGCGAGAGGCCCAGGCGCTTTTTGCTACGTACACGCAGGAGCAGGTCGACAAGATCTTCTATGAGGCCGCCATGGCCGCCAACAAGGCTCGTATCCCGTTGGCGAAGATGGCCATCGAGGAGACCGGCCGCGGCGTTCTTGAGGACAAGGTCATCAAGAACCACTACGCCGCAGAGTACATCTACAACGCTTACAAGAACACCAAGACCTGTGGCGTTCTGGAGCGCGACGAGGCTTACGGCATCACCAAGATCGCCGAGCCCATCGGCATCGTGGGCGCCGTCATCCCGACGACCAACCCCACCTCCACCGCGATCTTCAAGACGCTGATCAGCCTGAAGACCCGCAACGGCATCATCATCTCCCCGCACCCGGCAGCCGCCAAGTGCACCATCGCCGCCGCCAAGCTCGTGCTTGACGCCGCCGTCAAGGCCGGCGCCCCCGAGGGCATCATCGGCTGGGTCGATGTCCCCTCCATCGAGCTGACCAACATGGTCATGCGCGACGTCGACATCATCCTCGCCACCGGTGGCCCGGGCATGGTCAAGGCCGCCTACTCCTCGGGCAAGCCCGCCCTGGGCGTTGGCGCCGGTAACACCCCGGTCATCATCGACGACACCGCCGACGTGCTGCTCGCCGTCAACTCCATCATCCACTCCAAGACCTTCGACAACGGCATGATCTGCGCTTCCGAGCAGTCCGTGACCGTCATCGACACCATCTATGACCAGGTCAAAGCCGAGTTCCAGAAGCGCGGCTGCTACTTCGTCAAGCAGGGTGCCGAGATGGAGGCCCTGCGTGCCGCCATGTTCAAGAACGGCGCTCTCGATCACCGCATTCCCGGCATGGCTGCCGCCAAGATCGCCGAGCTCGCCGGCATCGAGGTTCCTGCCAAGACCAAGATCCTGATCGCCGAGGTCACCTCCACCGACCCCGCCAAGGAGGAGTTCTCCCACGAGAAGCTCTCCCCGGTCCTGGCCATGTATCACGCCAAGGACTTCCAGGAGGCCGTCGACAAGGCCGAGCACCTGGTGCTCGCCGGTGGCCCGGGCCACACCGCCTCTCTGTACGTGCACCCCGCCCAGGCCGAGAAGATCAGCCTGTTCGAGCACGTCATGAAGGCCTGCCGTATCGTCATCAACACCCCGTCCTCGCACGGCGGCATCGGTGATCTGTACAACTTTGGCATGAAGCCGTCTCTGACCCTGGGCTGCGGCTCCTGGGGCGGCAACTCCGTCTCCGAGAACGTTGGGGTGAAGCACTTGATCAACGTTAAGACTGTGGCCGAGCGCCGTGAGAACATGCTGTGGTTCCGCGCTCCTGAGAAGGTCTACTTCAAGAAGGGTTCCACGCCCGTCGCTCTCGACGAGCTCGGTACCGTCATGGGCAAGAAGCGCGCCTTCATCGTCACCGACCAGTTCCTCTTCAAGAATGGCAACACCCGCGCCATCGAGGCCAAGCTCGACGAGATGGGCATCGCCCACGACTGCTTCTACGACGTCGAGCCCGATCCGTCGCTGCAGTGCGCACGTCGCGGCGCCAAGCAGATGGCTCTCTTTGAGCCGGACGTCATCATCGCCGTCGGCGGTGGCTCCGCTATGGACGCCGGCAAGATCATGTGGATGATGTACGAGCACCCCGAGTGCAAGTTTGAGGACATGGCCATGGACTTCATGGACATCCGCAAGCGTATCTTCACTTTCCCCGAGATGGGCAAGAAGGCCTACTTCGTCGCCGTCCCGACCTCTTCGGGTACCGGCTCCGAGTGCACGCCGTTCGCCATCATCACCGACAAGGAGACCGGCATCAAGTGGCCGCTCGCCGACTACGCGCTGCTCCCCAACATGGCTATCGTCGACGCCGACAACTGCATGACCGCCCCGCGCGGCCTGACCGCTGCCTCCGGCATCGACGTCATGACCCACGCCATCGAGTCCTACGTCTCCATCATGGCTTCCGACTACACCAAGGGCCTCTCCGAGCGCGCTGCTAAGCTCGTCTTCGAGAACCTGCCCTCCAGCTTCACGAACGGCGCCAAGGACCCGCATGCCCGCGAGGAGATGCACAACGCCTCTTGCATGGCCGGTATGGCCTTCGCCAACGCCTTCCTGGGCCTCAACCACTCCATGGCTCACAAGCTCGGCGCCTTCCATCACCTGCCTCACGGCCTCGCCAACGCCGTCATCCTGACCCGCGTTATGCGCTACAACGCCGCCGAGGCTCCCGTCAAGATGGGTACCTTCTCCCAGTATCCTTACCCCAACGCGCTGCACAACTACGCCGAGATGGCCAAGTACTGCGGCATCGAGGGCAAGGACGACAAGGAGGTCTTCGAGAACTTCATCACGAAGCTCGAGGAACTCAAGGACTTCATCGGCGTCAAGAAGACCATCGCCGACTACGGTGTTGACGAGCAGTACTTCCTCGACACCCTCGACGAGATGACCGAGCAGGCATTCAACGACCAGTGCACCGGCGCAAACCCGCGCTACCCGCTCATGAGCGAGATCAAGGAGCTCTACCTGGACGCCTACTACGGCCGCGAGCCTCAGGACTACGCCGTCTGCTAGTTTTAGCACGGTATTTAACGGCGGGGGTGCACGGGTGTTTCACACACCCCCGCCGTCGCTTCTATCGCATCGTTGAAAGGATGCAACCATGCTGCTACCCGATTCCAAGACCGAGCTCGTCCGCCGTGGCAACAAGGTCGTTTACGACCTGGGCGACAAGATCGTCAAGGTCTTTAACGAGACCAAGCCTGTCTCCGACGTGTTCAACGAGGCTTTGAATCTTGCCCGCATCAATGAGTGCGGCATCCGCAGCCCCAAGGCTCTCGAGGTTTCCCAGCTCGAGAACGCCAACGGCTGGGCGCTCGTGACCGAGAAGGTTCCGGGCACCACCCTTGCCGAGAAGATGACTGCTGAGCCCCAGCGCTTTGGTGAGTATCTCGAGATGTTCGTCGACCTCCAGATCGAGATCCACGGCTATACCTCCCCGCTGCTCAACCGTCAGCGCGACAAGTTCGCCCGCATGATCGACAGCCTTGATCAGCTCAATGCCACCACGCGCTACAACCTTCAGGAGCGTCTGGACGGCATGACCAAGGAGTTCAAGGTCTGCCACGGCGACTTCAACCCCTCCAACGTCATCGTCGGCGACGACGGCCAGCTCTATGTGTGCGACTGGGCACACGCCACCCAGGGCTCCCCTGCTGCCGACGTTGCCACCACCTACCTGCTCTTCGCCCTCAACAGCAAGGACCAGGCTGAGGCCTACTTGGAGCTCTACTGCGACCGCGCCGACATGCCCATGCAGGTCGTGCGTCAGTGGACGAGCATCGTCGCCGCTTCCGAGCTCGCTCGTAAGCGCAACGTGAACGATGAGTTCCTGAAGAACTGGATCGACGTCGTCGATTATCAGTAATATCTGAGCGATTTATTTCGCATCGGAGGCACAAGAAAACCCCGCAGCTCATATGGGCTGTGGGGTTTTCTTTACCCATCGAGTTTATTCCAACAAAATAGACTGCTCCGCATCTCATCCTAAGAGAGATACGGAGCAGCCCCGCAATTACATCTAATAGCAGAAACGTCGATTAACGGCGGGCCGCCTTAACAAGCTCGGCAATCTTGGCGACGACCTCGTCGATCGCCACGTCCTCACGCTCGCCCGTGGCACGGTCCTTGAGCTCCACAGTACCATTCTTGAGGCCACGCTTGCCAAGCACGACCTGATACGGGAAGCCCATGAGGTCGTTATCGGCAAACTTAAAGCCAGGACGCTCGTCACGGTCATCGACGACAACCTCGATACCCTCGGCGCACAGGCCCTCGACGATTTGGTCGCAAACGTTAGCGCACTCCTCCTTCTTGGGATCGAGCGGAATCACCGCGACCTCGTACGGGGCAACGGAGACCGGCCAGACGATGCCGTGTTCGTCGTTGTGCTGCTCCACGACGGCAGCAAGCGAGCGGGACACACCAACGCCGTAGCAACCCATGATAAGCGGCTTCTCCTTGCCGTCCTCGTCCATAAAGGTGGCGCCCATGGCCTCGGAATACTTGGTACCCAGCTGGAAGACCTGCGAGACCTCGATGCCGCGAGCAGCAGAGAGCGGCTTGCCGCAGTGCGGGCAGGGATCGCCGGCAACGACGGTTACCAGGTCGGCCCACTCGTCGACGGTAAAGTCGCGCTCGGGGCAGGCACCGGTAAAGTGATAATCGACCTCGTTGGCACCGCAGGCCCACTGCTTGGACTCGCGCAGGCTCTCGTCGCACACCAGGCGAATGCCCTCGGGCAGGTTAACCGGTCCGATAAAGCCCTTATGCAGACCGTAGGTCTGGAGCTCCTCATCAGTCATCATGCGATAGGCCTTGCCAAAGACATGCTCGGCCTTGCAATCGTTGAGCTCGTGGTCGCCCGGAACAATGGCCACGACGGGCTTGCCCTCGGCGTCGAGGAGTGCCAGAGACTTGCGCGTGCCGTTCTCGGGGAAGCCGAAGAACTTTGCAACGGCCTCGATGGTGCCCATGCCCGGAGTCTCGACCTTGGTAAGCGTACCGTCGCCAGGACCCTCGGTCACAACGACCTTGGTGCTTGCGGCCTCATCGTCGGCAGCGAAGCCGCAATCGTCGCAGTAGACGAGCGAAGCCTCGCCAGCGTCGGCCAAAGCCATGTACTCGACGGAGGTATCGCCACCGATCTCGCCGGAGTCGGCGACAACGGGCAGAGCCTTGATGTAGCAGCGCTCGCAAATGTTGGCATAGGCCTGCTTCATCTTGTCGTACTCCTCCTGCAGGCTCTCCTGCGTAGCAGAGAAGCTGTAGGCGTCCTTCATGATGAACTCGCGACCGCGCATCAGGCCAAAACGGGGACGGAACTCGTCGCGGAACTTATCCTGGATGTGATAAAGGTTCACTGGCAGCTGCTTGTAGGAACGCAACTCATTGCGCACCAGGGCAGTCACGGTCTCCTCGTGCGTGGGTCCGAGCACAAACTCGCGGCCGTGGCGGTCATCAAAGCGCACAAGCTCCTTGCCATAGGCATCGATACGGCCGGACTCACGCCACAGCTCGGCATCGACCATGATGGGCATCATGAGCTCCTGAGCACCGGCGGCATCCATCTCGTCGCGCACGATGTTCTCGATCTTGCGGATCGAGCGCCAAGCGAGCGGCAGATAGGAATACAGGCCGGCGGCCTCCTTGCGGATCATGCCAGCGCGAAGCAGCAGACGGTGGCTCGCTAGCTCGGCATCCGCCGGATCCTCTTTGAGCGTTGGCGCATAGAGCTTAGACATATACATTGCTCGGGTCATTTATTTCTCCTCAATAAGTTTGTCGACCTCGGCCATAAGCGCGTCGACAATTTGATCCTCAGCTACTTTACCAATGATCTGGCCATGCGAAAAGAGCAGGCCCTGACCTCGTCCACAGGCCACGCCTAGGTCGGCGTCGGAAGCCTCGCCGGGGCCGTTAACGGCACACCCCATCACGGCGATCGAAAGCGGCGCGGAGTAGTTCTTAAGCCGCTCGGTGACCTCCTCGGCAATGGGAATAAGGTTAACCTGGCAGCGAGCGCACGTAGGGCACGAGACGATCTCCGGACCACGGCGGCGCAGGCCCAGCGACTGCAGAATACCCCAAGCGACCGGCGGCTCCTCGACCGGATCGGCCGTGAGCGACACACGCATGGTGTCACCGATGCCTTCGGAAAGCAAGATACCCAAGCCTACAGAGCTCTTGATGGTGCCCTGGAGTTTGGTACCCGCCTCGGTTACGCCCAGGTGAAGCGGAACGTGGGGAATCTCACGCGACAGGGCTCGATAGGTATCGAGCGTCGTTTGCACGCTATGGGCCTTAGCCGAAAGCACAATGTTCGTAAATCCGCGGTCCTCAAAGTGCTTGACGAAACGCTCGCTCGACATCACGAGCTTTTCGGGCTGCGTGAGGTCATCGCGCTCGGCGATATCCTGCTCGAGTGAACCGGCATTGACGCCGATACGAATCGCACAGCCCGCGGCACCAGCAGCATCGATCACCGCGTCAACCTTGGCCCAATCGCCGATATTGCCGGGATTGATGCGCAGCTTGGCAGCACCGGCCTCAACGGCACCAATGGCGAGCTTATGGTTAAAGTGAATATCGGCGACGATCGGCACCGGGGACTCAGCACAGATAGTACGAAAGCCCTCGAGCGCGGCCTCGGTGGGTACACTCACGCGCACGATATCGCAGCCCGCCTGCGCCAACGCGCGAACCTGCCCAAGCGTTGCCTGGGCATCGGCGGTATCAGTGCAGGTCATGGACTGAACCACGACCGGCGCGCCGCCGCCGATCTGCACGCCGCCCACATGCACGGGGCGCGTCAGCTCGCGCGGCAAAGGATGGGATAAAGACAATCCAAACACTCCCCTACAGAATAAATCGAAGGATGTCGGAACGAAGCATATAGACAAACAGCAGCGCAAAGAGCGCGATGCCCACATAGCTCACAATCGTCTGGACCTTGAGCGGAAGCTCGCGTCCCGCAATCTTTTGAATGATCTCAATTAGCAGCTTGCCGCCGTCGAGCGGCGGGATAGGCAGCAAGTTCATAAAGCCCAGTGAGAACGAAATGAGCGCGGCAAACGACAAGAACGTGATGGGACCGGCAGCAGCTGCCTGCGAAGACATGACGCTAATACCCACGATCGAAGAGGACTGATCGAGGATCTCCATCGTATGCTGCGGCTGGAGCAGGCGCATCACGCCCTCCGCTGTCTGCGCAACATACGAAAAGGAGAGGCGCGCCGAGGTGATTGGGTCCAAACGGACCACCTGCGTAGAGGCATAAACGCCCAGACGTTCGCCCTCTTTGAGTGCGACCGAGGTCGAGCACTGCTTGCCATCGCGCTCATACTCAATAGCGATATCGTCCTTACCGGCGGCCTTGCCGATGGCATCGTAGACGTCCATCCAAGTGGAACATGAGACGCCGTCGACCGAAAGGATCGCATCACCGGACTCGATACCCGCCTTGGCGGCAATAGACCCATCGTCAACCTGACCGATCACGTTGGTATCGATCGGCACGGTGACACCCGCAATGGAATAGATGCTCATAAGGAGCAAAAAGCCCGTCAGGATATTGACAATGATGCCCGCGAGCAGCATAAAGGCACGCTTGAGAAAGCCCTGGCCAAGATAGGTGTGCGAGCGCTCTTGCGCCAAGAAATCAGCCTCGCCGCACGGCAGCTCCCACACATCGCCCTCGGCAGTCGCATGCTCTCGATCGAACCGGCGGCCGTCAAAGGTGGTGTAACCCGCAGCGTCTCGAGGCAGTGTCTGATACTTGGTGGGATAGTAGCTCGGTGAGGGCTTCTCCCCTTCCTCATACCAAGGTGCGATGGAGCCCCAGCCCAGCAACAGAGCACAAGCCTCGAGCACATCCTCCTCGGAAAGCTCGAGCTCGACAGCAAGGTCGGCCACGGTCACGCGACCATGACGGTAGATAGCCGCGAGCACGCGATCGGCGCACGAGACATCGGTCGGATCCATACCGCAGATGGCAGCGTAGCCACCCAGCAGCAGCGGGGTCACGCCAAACTTGGTTCCAATGCGATGCGACGTGTAATGGATGTCAAAGCGGCACGGCAGGCCCAAATAGAACTCGGTCACACGGACGCCGCAGGCACGCGCCGCCAAAAAGTGGCCGCCCTCGTGCAAAAACACGAGGACGGAAAGCATCAGCAGGCCCCAAAAGACCGATGAGAGAACGCTCAGAACAGTATCCATAAAACGAAAAAGCAATCCTTATGGGTTAGGAACGGGTTGCGACGAGCACCTGCGCAGCCTTTTCACGCGCCCACGCATCGATGTCGCAAAGCTGCTCAAACGAATCGACCGCCTGCATATCGTGAGCATCCATGCAGGATTCCACAATGCGATCGATATCGGTAAAGCTGCAGCCATCGTGCAGGAAGGCATCGACGGCGACCTCGTTGGCGGCATTGAGCACGCACGGCATGGTGCCACCCGTCTTGCCGGCACGCTCGGCCAGTGCCAGACAGCGGAAGGTATCCATGTCGGCAGCATCAAACGTAAGCTGCCCCAGCTCGCGGAAATCGATACGAGGCGCCGGAGTATCCCAACGCTCGGGATACGAGAACGCGAACTGGATGGGAATACGCATGTCGGATGCACCGAGATGCGCCATCACGGAGCCGTCGGCAAACTCGACCATAGAGTGAATCTTGGACTGACGCTGCACGACCACGTTAATGAAATCGAGGTCGCAGTTAAACAGATGCATGGCCTCAATGCGCTCCAGGCCCTTGTTCATGAGGGTGGCGGAGTCAATGGTGATCTTGGCACCCATGGCCCACGTGGGATGCGCGAGGGCATCGGCACGCGTCACGCGATCGAGCTCGTCGCGCGTGCGGCCAAAGAACGGACCGCCCGAGCAGGTGAGCCAAATGCAGTGGGCCTCGCGCGGGTTCTCCCCCAGATAGCACTGGTAGATGGCGGAATGCTCAGAGTCGACCGGAATAAGCTGGCCCGGTTGCGCCAACGGCATAAGCAAGTCGCCACCGACGACGAGGGACTCCTTGTTGGCAAGGGCAAGGCGCTTATTCGAGGTCAAGGCCGCATGGCTCGCCTCGAGACCGGCGGCGCCCACAATAGCGACGAGCACGCAGTCGACATCGTCGCGACGCGCGAGCTCGCAAACCGCCTGCGCGCCAACGCCGAGCTGTGTGCCCTCGGGCAACTCCTGCAGCACGGCGTCATCGCCATGAGCGACATCGGCAACGGCAACCGCCGGAACCGAGAACTCGCGGGCAGCAGCAACGAGCTCCGAGGTGCTGGAATTAACGGACAGCGCCGTCACCTGCAGGCGATCGGCATGCTGGCGGCACACATCGAGCGCCTGGGTGCCGATAGAGCCCGTACAACCCAGGATGGCAACGCGAAGGCGTCCATCGGGGCCATACGTCGTCTGGAAGGACATTACAGCACGCCTCCGATCATCAGCAACAGCTGTGCGGTGATGCAACCGAAGATAAGCGAATCGCTACGATCGAGCATTCCGCCGTGGCCCGGGATAAGGTTGCCGGAATCCTTGACGCCCACACCGCGCTTGATGCGCGACTCGATAAGGTCGCCGATAACGCCCAGAATGGACACGACCACGCCGCACAGCAGCGCATAGGGCAGGCTGAGCTTGTAGAAGTGCGTCGCCCACAGGATGAGCCAAATCAAAACCGAGCCCAAGATGCCGCCGGCAAACCCCTCCCAGCTCTTTTTGGGGGAGATCTTGGGAACCATCTTGTGCTTGCCGATACGGCTGCCCACGATGTAGGCAAACGAATCGGAGACCCAAAGGGACGCGCAAACGCCCACTGAAAGCAGGGCGCCGGCAAAACCGGGCACGGCATCGCGCAGCAGCACGATAGCCGACAGCATAAAGCCAGTGTAGATGGGACCCATGAGCGTCACGGCCACATCAGAGATGCGGGTACGCGGCGACCAGACATACCAAATGCCCACAGCGAGCATCAAGGCAAAAAGCAGGGCATTCAGCAACATCGAATCGCCCAACGCCGACAGCGGAAAGAGTACGGCGGCAGCGATACCCATGCGCTCGTTAGCCATCTTGCCATCGAGCCTTGTCATACGGAAAAACTCATAACAGCACAGACCGCTCATGACAGAAACAAAGATGGCCGTGGGCACGATACCCAAAACCAGGCACAGGATAAAGACAACGGCGTAGACGATACCGGCGGCGGCACGGGTAATAAAGCCCGCCAGCCACGAACCGGTGCCGCTCTTCGCTGCAGGCGCTCCCGCAGTGGCAGCTTTGCGCACAGGCGTCTTGGGAGCAGATGCCTTGGGACGATCGGACACGATTAAGCCTCCTCGGTCTTGCTCAGTCCACCAAACCTACGGTCACGGCCCTGATAGGCCAAAATGGCGTCGACAAGGCCCCAACGATCAAAGTCGGGCCAATAGGTATCGGTGATGTAGAATTCGGAATAAGCCACCTGCCACAACAGATAGTTCGAAAGGCGCAGCTCACCTGAGGTGCGAATCACAAGCTCAGGATCGGGAAGGCCGGCGGTATAGAGGTGGGAAGCCACCATGTCGTCATCAATTGCGGCAGGATCGATCTTACCGGCGGCAGCGTCGGATGCGATCTGACGGACAGCGCGGGTAATCTCGGCACGCGCGCCGTAGTTGACGGCAAGCGCCAGCGTCATACCGGTGTGATCGGCGCACTCGGCAAGACCGCGCTCAAAAACGTCGCGAGTCTTCTTGGGCAGCGCGGAAATGTCACCCAAAAAGACGACGCGCACATTTTCGCGCTTCAGAAGCGGCAGCTCGTCGATAAACGTCTTGGCAAACAGATGCATCAAGACGTTGACCTCATGCTGCGGGCGGTTCCAGTTTTCGGTAGAAAACGCATAGGCCGAAAGCACGTCGACGCCCAGACGCACGCAGGCAGTAATAATCTCGCGAAGGGAGACGATACCCGCCTTGTGGCCCTCAGTGCGTGCAAGACCGCGCGACGTGGCCCAACGACCGTTGCCGTCCATGATGCACGAGATATGGTGCGGAATGTTATTGAGGTCAAGGTCGGAAAAACCGACGCCCGCAGGGGCGTCGGCAAAGTACTCGACCAGTTTATGCTCGTCGTATTGCACCTTAGATCTCCATGACCTCGGCTTCTTTTTCCTTCAGAAGCTCCTCGACCTTGGCGACATACTCATCGGTGTGCTTCTGGACCTTGGCCTGCTCGCGACGGACATCGTCCTCGGTGAGCTCCTCATCGCGCTCGAGCTTGTTGTTGAAGTCGCGACGGATGTTACGGATAGACACCTTGGCCTGCTCAGCGTACTCGCGGCACTCCTTGACGAGCTCGCGACGGCGCTCCTCGGTGGGAGCCGGGAACGGCAGACGAACGACGGTGCCATCGGAGTTGGGGGTAATACCCAGATCGGAAGCGCCGATGGCCTTGACGATAGCGTTGATGAGCGCCTTGTCCCACGGCTCGATGAGCAGCATGTGGGCCTCGGGGGTCTTGACGGCGGCAACCTGCGTGACCGGCGTGGGAACACCGTAATAATCGACGGTGATGTCGGACAGAATGTTAGCGTTGGCGCGGCCGGTACGGACCTTGGAGAAGTTATGCTTGAGGGACTCGAGCGACTTGTCCATGTGGGCGGTGATGTTCTCTGCCATGCTTAATCCTCCTGATAGACGAGCGTGCCGACGGGCTCACCCGAAAGCGCGCGCTTGACGGTGTCCTCGCCATCGATGTTGAGGACCAAAATCGGCATACGGTTGTCCTGGCACAGTGCCGTAGCCGTGGAATCCATAACCTGCAGACCGCGGACGAGAACCTCATGGTAGGTGATCTTGTCAAATCGGACGGCGTCGGCACACTTGACGGGATCCTTGTCGTAAATGCCGTCAACCTTGGTGGCTTTAATCAGAATCTCGGCGCCGATCTCGCACGCACGAAGAGCCGCGGCGGTGTCGGTCGTAAAGTACGGATTGCCCGAGCCGGCAGCAAAGATAACAACGTTGCCCTTGGACAGATGGTTGATAGCACGGCGGCGAATATAGGGCTCGCAGATCTCGTTCATCTGGATAGCGCTCATCACACGGCAGGGAACATCATTGTGCTCGAAAGCATCCTGCAGGGCGAGCGCGTTCATAACGGTTGCCAGCATGCCCATGTAGTCGGCCTGAGCACGCTCCATGCCACCGGCAGCGCCGGCCATGCCGCGGAAAATATTGCCGCCGCCGACAACGACGCCGACCTCATGGCCAACGGCGAGCAGCTCCTTGACCTGTTTGGCAAGATGGTCGGTAACCTTGGGGTCGATGCCATATTGGCCGTCGCCCATCAGTGCTTCGCCGGAAAGCTTCAGAAGCACGCGTTTATATCGGATGTCGGACAAAGCGATCCTCCTTTAGATTGAACTCTCAACATTCTATCAAAGGCTCTAAGAAGAGCCATGAAAAAGCAGGCTGTGAGTAAAACCCACAGCCTGCTCATTACCAGCTACAAGAGCTTATTTACTCGCCACGGACCAGACGGTCAAAGGCAACGACGGTAATGGTGTCGCCGAGCTCCTTGGAGACCTGCTCAGCGTACTTCTTGATGGTGAGGGAGCTGTCCTTGATGAACTCCTGCTCGGTGAGCACGGACTGCTTGTAGAACTTCTCCAGACGGCCGACAGCCATCTTCTCCTGAATGGCCTCGGGCTTGCCGGACTCGGCAGCCTGAGCCATGTAGATCTGCTTCTCGTGCTCGACGGTCTCGGCCGGAACCTGATCGCGGGTGGCGCAGATCGGGGCGACGGCGGCAACCTGAAGGGCAACGTCGTGAGCGAAGGTCTTGAAGGACTCAGCCTGAGCGGTCTCGGCCTTCTCGAAGGCGAACTCGACGAGAACGCCGATCTTACCACCCATGTGGATGTAAGAAGCGAGCGCGCCGTTCTCGGCCTTGCGGGCGGCAAAGCGGGAGATCTTCATGTTCTCGCCCATGATGTGAATCATCTCGGTGAGCTCAGAGGAAACGGTCTCCTCGCCCATCGGCTTCTCGAGCAGAGCGTCGACGTCAGCAGGCTCGGTGGTAGCGACAACCTCGGCGACCTTGGAAGCAAAGCCGGTGAACTTGGCGTTGGAGCCAACGAAGTCGGTCTCGCAGGAGAGCTCGAGCAGAGCGCCGGTCTTGCCATCCTCGGAGACGAACGCGGCGACAGCGCCCTCGTTGGTCTCACGGCCAGCCTTCTTGGCAGCCTTGGCAAGGCCGTTCTTACGCAGAACGTCGACAGCGGCGTCCATGTCGCCGTCAGCCTCGACGAGAGCCTTCTTGCACTCCATCATCGGGGAGTCGGTCATCTCGCGGAGCTGCTTGACCATAGCGGCGGTAATCTGGGCCATTGTGGTTCCTTTCAAAGAGATGAAAAAGAATTAACTTAGACTGATTTACTCGGCCTTGGGCTCAGCGGCCATCTCGGCCTCGGAGACCTGCTCCTTGCCGGAGCCAGCGAGGCAGGCGTCAGCCATGAGCTCGCACATAAGGGTAACAGCGGAGATAGCGTCATCGTTGCAGGGGATGCCGTACTCGACCTCGTCGGGATCGGAGTTGGTGTCGATCAGAGCGACGACGGGGATGTTCAGGCGCTGGGCCTCCTTGATGGCGTTCTCCTCGCGCTTGGTGTCGATGACGAAGAGAGCCTGGGGCAGACCCTTCATGTCGCGGGCGCCACCGAGGTTGGTCTGGAGCTTAGCGAGCTCCTTACCCAGAACAGCCTGCTCCTTCTTGGGCAGCACAGCCATGCGACCGTCCTCGACCATGGCCTCAAGCTCCTCCATGCGGTTGATGCGGGAGCGGATGGTGACGAAGTTGGTCAGCATGCCGCCGAGCCAACGCTGGTTGATGTAAGGCATGTTGGCGCGCTCAGCGGCGTTCTTAACGGCCTCCTGAGCCTGCTTCTTGGTGCCGACGAACAGCACGTTGCCGCCCTTGGCGACGTTCTTGACGAAGGTGTAGGCCTGGTCGGCGTCAAGGATGGTCTGCTTGAGGTCGAGGATGTAGATGCCGTTGCGCTCACCGAAGATGAACGGCTTCATCTTAGGGTTCCAGCGACGGGTCTGATGACCGAAGTGGCAGCCGGCCTCGAGCAGGGTGCGGATATTAATCTTGGTAGCCATGTTAAACCTCCTGTGGTTTGCCTCCGCGCGGGGTCATCCTCCAAAACCAACCCGGACATGTGCTACCAAAGCCCGGGCACCACGGTATGAAGTAGCCGCGCGTGCGTGATAAAAACCTGTTGCCGTGAAGCAACCCGATGAATAATAGCAGGATTGCCTCTTCCTGCCAACCCGCAATCAAAACCACACACCTCGCCGCGGCGCGAAAGGCCCTTCTCCTACTCGCCGCGGGGGTGTGCCTGACTCACGGCGCGCTTGAGTCGGTCGGGCGTAAGATGCGTATAGATCTGCGTCGTGGACAAGCTTGCATGCCCCAGCAGCTCCTGAACAGAGCGCAGATCCGCGCCGCCCTCGAGCAGATCGGTCGCAAAGGTATGGCGCATCGCATGCGGTGCGATGTCGGCAGGAATGCCGGCAAGTGCCGCAAGCATATGGAACCGCCTCCTGAGCATGGCGGCACTCATGCGGTTTCCGCGCGCCGAGATAAACAGCGGATGCACGCCGTTCGCGCCGTCGCTATGCTTTGCCTGCGCAAGGAGCTGCGGCCTCCCTTCCTCAATATAGCGGCGGGCCGCCTCGAGAGCGCGTCGATACAGGGGCACGATACGCTCCTTGCTCCCCTTGCCCCAAAGACGCAGCGTTCGCTCGGACCAACCAATAGATTCCACGTTGAGCGCCGCGAGCTCCGAGATTCGCGCGCCGGAGGCATAGAGCAGCTCGAGCATCGCCGCATCGCGCAGCCCCGCAGGCGTCGAGGTGTCTGGGGTCTTGAGCAACGACTCGACTTGCCGGGTCGTCAGCACACCGGGAAGATCGCGCGGCAGCTTGGGCGAGGATATCGCCGAGACCGCATCGCCCTCAACGATTCCCTCGGCAGCCATCCACCGATAGAGCGAGCGAATGGCGGACAGGTGTGCCGCAAGAGTCCGAACCGCCACCTGGCCACGCGACAGCTCGGCCAAATAGGAGCGAACGGTCCGTACGTCGGCAGCGCGAGCGTCGATGCCCTCGCGGTCGCACCACGCGGTGAAGTGCTCGAGCCGCGAGGCGTAGGCGGTTACCGTATTGGGAGCGAGCCCTTCGACGCGTGCAATGTAGGCAATGAACGAGTCGACGGCATCGTACAGATCAAAGGCTATGACCTCTCGCCCCCAAACAGATCGGAGCGCGTTTCCAGATAGGCGTCCAAGGCCTTGAGGGCGCGATCCGCGTAGGCCTGGTAACGATCGCGCTTGCTGCGACGCTTACCGTCCTCGAGCGGCGGAACGAGGCCAAAGTTGACATGCATGGGCTGGTAGCCCACGGTGGCAGGATCGGTCGCATAGCCCACGAGCGCGCCCAGGGCGCCCACGCGCGGCAGCTCGACGCCCGCGGAACCGATAGCCTCGGCATAGGTGTTGAGCGCGGCAAGCAGACCCGTCGCCACGGCCTCCATGTACCCCTCGGTACCGGTAATCTGACCGGCAAGACGCACGCTCGTGCCGGGAACGGCAAAGGTGCCATCGAGCACGTGCGGCGCATCGACAAAGGTGTTGCGGTGCATGACGCCGTAGCGGAAGAACTCGGCGTTCTCCAGGCCGGGAACCATATGGAAGACGCGCTTCTGTTCGCCGAAGGTCAGGTTGGTCTGGAAGCCAACCAGGTTATAGGCCGTCTTCTCCTTGTTCTCGGCGCGCAGCTGAATCGCCGCCCAGGGACGGCGACCGGTGCGCGGGTCGGTGAGCCCGACGGGCTTCATGGCACCAAAGCGGATGGCATCCTTGCCCGTGCGCGCAACCTCCTCGGCAGGCTGGCAGGCCTGAAACAGGTCCCCGCCCTCAAAGTCCTTGAGCACCACGCGATCGGCCGTGGTGAGCGCCTCGATAAAGGCCTCGTACTCTTCCTTGTTGAGCGGGGCATTGAGATAGTCGCCACTCCCCTGCTCCTCGTAGCGCGACTGCGAGAACAGCACGTCCATATCGAGCGTCGAGGCATCGACGATCGGCGCGGCCGCGTCAAAGAACGCCAGGGCGTCACCGCCGACGAGCTTCATGACCTCCTCGCTCAATGCCGGCGAGCACAAGGGGCCCGCGGCGATAACCACATGGCCCTCGGGAATCTGGGTGACCTCACCGTGGACGACCTCGATATTGGGGCGGGCGGCAACCTCGGCCTCGACGAGCTCGGAAAACTTGACGCGGTCGACCGCCAGAGCGCCGCCAGCGGGAACGGCGGCGCGATGAGCGCAGTCGAGCAGCACCGAGTCCATACGCTCGAGCTCGGCCTTCAGCAGGCCGGCGGCGGAATCGGGACGGGTCGACTTAAACGAATTGGAGCAGACGAGCTCGGCCAGGTGATCGGTATGGTGAGCAGGAGAGCTCACCTGCGGGCGCATCTCGCACAGCTTTACGGCGAACCCGCGATCTGCCAGCTGAATCGCACATTCCGACCCCGCCAGACCGCCACCGATAACCGTCACCTGATCAAACAGCATCTGCAAACACCTTTCTAGTTGACACGTTTTCCATTGTGACCGAAGGGCGTCTGGGCGTGAAGGGCAAACTTGGAGGGCGCATACCTTCCATCCATCATGCGCTCGATGAGGCCCTCGAGCTCGAGCGATCCTAGGAGCTTGAGCACGCCGACGGCATCGAGGGAGACGAGCGCGGCGATGTCGTCGACCTTGAGCGGCGAGGCGATGAGGGCATGCATCACGGCCTGCTGCGTGGGGTCCAGATCCGCGATACCGGGCGCATCGGGACGCGAATAGCGCAGGGTACCGTAGATTCGCGAGATGGCCATCTCGATGGACTCCTCATCGATGATGCAGCAGGCTCCGTTAGCGATGAGATAGTTGGTCCCGCGCGACTCGGGTGACAAAATGGAGCCCGGTACCGCAAGCAATTCGCGCCCCAGGTCCATGGCGGCCTCCGCCGTCGAGAACGTGCCCGAGGGCATGCCAGCCTCCGACACGAAGAGCGCCTGCGAAAGGGCGGCAATCACCCGGTTACGCCGCGGGAAGGCAAACTTGCGCGGCCCCATGCCCCAAGGCGAGATGGACACAACCGCGCCGCCCGTATCGAGTGTGCGCGTGATGAGGCCGGCGCTCGAGCGCGGGTAGACCACGTCGGCGCCCGTACCCAACACCACGACGTGCCTGCCTCCGGCGTTGACCGCAGCCCAGCCCGAGGCCTGGTCGCAGCCGACCGCGCCGCCCGAGACCACCGTCACCCCCGCCTCGACCGCAACTTTCGCGGCAAGCTCTGCCACGGCAAGGCCGTACGGGGAGGCCTTGCGAGCGCCGATGATCGAGAGCGCCGACGTCGAGAGAACCCCCGGGTCGCCGCGCACGAACAGCGTTTGCGGTACATCGGGAAGTTCCAAAACAGTTGCGGGGAAAAGCCCATCACCGGGATGCAGTTCGTAGCGGGCCTCACCCATCACTGATCCCTCCTTCCCTGATACATCGCGGCCTCGAGCACGTGATCTTGCGTCACCCGCTCGCTTTCGGCGACATCGGCAATCGTGCGCGCGATGCGCACCAAGCGCACGATGCCGCGCCCCGTGAGATGCGTACGCTTCGACAATCCAAGCATGCACGTTTCCGCCGCCCGATCGAGCGCAAAGGTCGACACAACACCATCGATAGAGCGGGACTCGTCGTCCTCGGCATCCGCATCGTCCATATGGGTCTCGCGCCAAGCACGAAAAGCGCGTCCACGCACCACATAGTCGCGAAGCTCGGCCGACGACATGCCCTCGGCGCCCTCGATAATCACCTGCGGATCGGGGCGAGTCACGTCGATCATCAGGTCGATACGGTCGGCCAAAGGACCGCGCAGCTTGGACCGATAGCGCTCGACCATCGATGCCGAGCAGCGACACGGAACCTCGCGATCGCCCAAAAAGCCGCAGGGGCAGGGATTGCTCGCCGCAAGCAACTGAAAGCGCGAGGGAAACGTAAAGGCGCCGTCGACGCGCACGATCCTGACATAGCCGCGCTCGATAGGCTGACGAAGCGTCTGCAGCACACCGGTGGGAAACTCGGCAAGCTCGTCCAAAAAGAGCACGCCGCCGTGGGCAAGGCTGATCTCGCCCGGATGCACCGGGCGCCCTCCGCCAATAAGGCCCGCTGTCGAGATGCTGTGATGGGGGCTTCGAAATGGCCGATGCCCTGCAAGCAGGCCATCGATGTTCTCACCCAAGACCGAATGGATACACAGCGCCTCCTGCTGATCCTCAACAGAAAGTTCGGGCAAGATACCCGTCATGCGGCGCGCAAGCATGGTCTTGCCCGAACCCGGAGACCCAATCATAAGCAAGCCCAGCTCCCCTGCCGCCGCAAGCGCTATGCCGCGCTTGGCAACCTCCTGCCCCAACACGTCGGCATAATCGAGCTCGGGCTCAAAGGTGGCCTCGACGCCCTCGGAATCCAAATAATGCCGAGCCGCCTCACCCATACCGTGCGCTAGCTGCGACAGATGATCGATAAAACCGCAATCGACCCCCGCCAGCGGAACATGCTGGTCAGACCTGCCGGCGATAAAAGACAGCCCCATGTCGCGGGCCAGCAGCTGGAACGCCACTTCGCCCTTGACGGGAAGCACCGTGCCATCCAAGCCAAGCTCGCCGGCAATGAGGCAGCGGTCGAGATTGTCGCGGGGAATCTGCCCATCGGCCGCAAGCACCGCAATGGCTATCGGCAGGTCAAAGCCGCTACCGGTCTTTCGGATATCCCCCGGCGCCAAATTGACCGTAATACCCGAGCGCGGGATCTCGAATCCGGCGGAGCGCATCGCGCAGCGAATGCGCCCACGTGACTCCATGACCTCCATACTCGGAATGCCGAGCATCTGGATGCCCGGGATGCCGCCCGCAAGCGAAACCTCGACCGTGACGGGAATCGCCTCGACGCCGCGGATACAGGCTGCGTGAACGGCAAAAGTATCGAACGCCATCACGACACCTGCCAATCAAACGCGTTGTACTGGTGCTCGATCTCGGCGATATGCCCGCCGCGAATGGTGACGCCCACGGCATCGAAGCGGATCGCCTTGAGCGGATAATGCTCCATGAGGTAACAACTCGCGATGCGACGATAGCGCCGCTGCTTTTGGGCGTTGACCGCTTCCTCGGGAAACACCCGCGTATCGCAATCCAGCGCAACACGCCTAGTCTTGACCTCGGCCATCACCACCACATCGTCGAGCTCGTCGAGCAGTACCAGGTCGGCCTCGCCTTCCGAGCATCGATAGCCTTGCTCCAGCAATGCGTAGCCGCGCTCGTTAAAGTAATCGATTGCGATGAGCTCGCCCAGCATACCGAGTTCACGAGGACTGAGCCCCTTGATAAACTCGGGCGTGATCGACCCGCAATCGAGCTCCCCCTCTTCCCAACGTTCCTTGAGCTGCTGCGTCTTGCTCATTTTGGCTGCGGCACACATGGGGTCTCCTTTCCCACTCCCTGCATTGCCTCGATAATGAGGGCAGGTTTCATGCGGGTAAGTACCGGAAGCAAACCAAAAACCAACCAAATGCCGACAAATGAGGGGCCGCGCGCAACAATAGCGTTGCACACGGCCCCTACCAGCAAGTTTATGGAACCCTTAAGGTCCCAGTCTCCACAATTGGCCTAAAAAAGGCGCTCAGTCTGCAGAAAGTTTCCGCAAAAGCTCACACGGTGCAGCGGAGAAAGACCATGTTTGCGAATGGCCTCGATGTGTTCGGGGCTCGCATAGCCTTTCGATTCGGCCAAATGGTACTCGGGATACTCAGCATCGTACTCGACCATCATCTCGTCACGCGTGACCTTGGCCATGATGGATGCCGCGGCGATACAGGCGATCTTGGCATCGCCCTTGACCACGTCGCGCTCATGGGGCACGGCGCCCAAGGGGTTACCGTCCATAAGCACGCAATCGGGCTCAAGCCCCGTATCGGCCACTGCACCCGCGACAGCGGCTCGAATGGCGCGAGCCATGCCCATCTCATCGATATCCGCAGGAGCGATATGGCAAAAGCCGATGGCAGTCGCCACCTCGGCAATCTTCACCGAGAGCAGCTCGCGGCGCGCCGGCGTGAGCTTTTTGGAATCGTTGATGCCCCAGATGCGCGGCTCCATCGGAAGACACACGGCACACACGGTCAAGGGACCCGCTACCGAGCCACGGCCCACCTCGTCGACGCCCACGACCACACCATCACCGCCGAGCTCATGCATAAGCTCGTACATGCCGTTGACGCGCTCGCGCTCGGCAAGCTCCTTGGCATGGCGCTTTAGGGCGCGCTCGCAAGCCTTGATCACCTGCTGGCGCGGATCCTCGCGATAATGCTCAACGAGGGCGGGAATCTCCTCGAACGTGGCGCTCGCCAGCTCGCCGGCAACCTGCGATGCCGAAACCGAGCTCGTCATATTGGCCATACCATGCCCTCCTTGCATGCAAATCAGATAAAAAGAAGGGCCACCCGAAGGTGACCCTTACGTCCAAACGAGTGGACAGACGCTGCAATCTTCTTAGCGCTTCTCGGGGATGCGAGCAGCCTTGCCCACCTTGTCGCGGAGGTAGTACAGCTTGGCGCGACGGACGCGACCATGACGAACGACCTCGAGCTTGGCGATCTTGGGGCTGTGAAGCGGGAAGGTACGCTCAACACCGACACCGAAGGACATCTTGCGGACGGTGAAGGTCTCGCGGGCACCGGCGCCGGCCATGCGGATGACGTCGCCCTGGAAGACCTGGATGCGCTCGCGGTCGCCTTCCTTAATGCGGTAGTGAACCTTGACGTTGTCGGCGACGCGAACCTGAGGAATGTCCTCGCGGATCTGCTGACGCTCGATTGCGCGGATGTAATCCATGTGCAATTCCTTACTCTTCTAGAGGTGCCGTACCACCTTGGCCGGCACGTAGTTGAACAAACGTATTCGAGTATACACGCGCGGGTTTCTGCTGCAAGAACAATTTTTTACGCAGACAAAAAGACAAAACCCGCACATGACAACCGCCCGCCTCACGAATGAGACGGACGGCGTGAAGGGGGCTACGCTAGGCGCCTAATCCCAAAACGTTAGGCGGAATGCTGGGCCTCGAGCTTGGCCTGGGCGGCAGCCAGGCGCGCGAGGGGCACGCGATAGGGCGAGCAGGATACGTAGTCCACGTCGGCCACGTTAAACAGGCCCTTGATGGACTTGGGGTCGCCGCCGTGCTCGCCGCACACGCCAAAGTGCATGTCGGGATTGGTGGCGCGGCCCTTCTCGACGGCCAGGCGCACGAGCTCCAGCACCGCCGCGTCGATGGTCTCGAAGGGGTTGTCTTTCAGGATCTTTTTATGCATGTACAGCGGAATGAACTTGGCCTCGGCGTCATCGCGCGAGAAGCCAAAGGTCGTCTGGGTGAGGTCGTTGGTGCCAAAGCAGAAGAAGTCGGCATGATGGGCGATCTCGTCAGCGACCATGCAGGCACGCGGCAGCTCGAGCATCGTGCCCACGGGAATACTGAGCCCGACGCCCTCTTCGGCGGAAACCTCGGCGATTACGCGCTCAATGACCTCGCGGGTCTGGACATGCTCGGCCGTGATGGAAACGAGCGGAACCATGATCTCGGGGCGCGGGTCGACACCCTCCTTGATAAGGCGGGCAGCGGCCGTGGCGACGGCGCGAACCTGCATGAGCGGCAGATCGCCAAAGACGACGGACAGGCGCACGCCGCGCAAGCCCAGCATGGGGTTGGACTCGACCATGCCGTCGATGCGACGCAGGCGGGCGCGCAGGGCAGTGAGCTCCTCCTCGGGAGCGCCGGCGGCCTCCTTCTTGGTGATGGCGACCTCGAGCTCGCGAGGATTATCCAGGAACTCATGAAGCGGCGGATCGAGCAGGCGGACGACCACATCGCGACCGGACATGGTCTTGAACATCGCCAGGAAGTCCTCGGTCTGAACCTTGAGCAAGTCGGCCAGGGCCTGCTGCTTCACGGCCTCATCGTCAGACAGGATAAAGCTCTGGATGATGTTCTTGCGATCGCCCAGGAACATATGCTCGGTGCGGCACAGGCCGATGGCCTCGGCGCCAAACTCGAGCGCGAGCGCGGCATCCTCGGGGTTGTCGGCGTTGACGCGCACGTGGTTGGCGTGGCCGCAGGTCTCGTCCAAGCGAATCTCGTCGGCCCAGGACAGGATGGTGTCCAGGTCGCCGGTGAGCTCGGCCGAAACCAGGTCGACGGCGCCGTCGACGACGATGCCCTGGGTACCGTCGATGGAGATGACATCACCCTCGCGCAGCACGCGGTCGCTGCCCTCGATGTGCACGACCTTCTCGGCAGCGTCGATATGGAAGCGCTCGACACCGCAGACGCAGGGCGTACCCATGCCGCGGGCGATAACGGCGGCATGGCTCGTCTTGCCGCCATGGCTGGTCAGGATGCCCTCGGCGGCGACCATACCCTTCAGGTCATCGGGGTTGGTCTCCCAACGAACCAGAATGACCTTGTGACCCTCGTTGGCGCGCGCGACGGCGTCGTCACTCGAGAACACGACCTCGCCCACGGCGGCACCGGGGCTGGCGTTAAGGCCGCTGGCCAGGGCCTCGTACTTCTTGGAGGCGTCGAACTGCGGGTGCAGGAGCTGATCGAGCTGCGCGGGATCGATGCGGCTCACGGCCTCCTCGCGGGTGATGAGGCCCTCCTCGACCATCTCGATAGCGATGCGCAGCGCGGCGGTAGCGGTGCGCTTGCCCACGCGAGTCTGAAGCATCCAAAGTTTACCCTGCTCGATGGTGAATTCGATATCGCACATGTCGCGATAGTGATCCTCGAGCGTCAGGAACACGCGCTCGAGCTCCTCACCTGCAGACTCGAGGCCCGGGGTAGTCTTGAGGTCGGCGATGGGCTCGGTGTTACGGATGCCGGCGACGACGTCCTCGCCCTGGGCGTTGACCAGAAAGTCGCCGTAGAACTCCTTGGTGCCGTCGGCCGGGTTGCGCGTAAAGGCGACGCCGGTCGCAGAGGTCTCCCCCTTGTTGCCAAAGGCCATGGCCTGGACGTTGACGGCAGTACCGATCTCGTCGGAAATGCCGTGCTGCATGCGGTAGATGCAGGCGCGCTCGTTCATCCAACTGCCAAAGACGGCCTGGATGGCAAGGCGCAGCTGAAGCTCAGGATCGTACGGGAAGACGGGCTTGCCGTCGGCGACCTCGAGCTCGGGATACAGGACGGCCTCGACGTTCTCGGAGAAGATGCCCTTAAAGGTCTCGACGAGCTCCTGCAGATCCTCGGCCGAAAGCTCGGAATCGACACGAACGCCAGCGACCAGGCGGGCCTGGGTCAGGGCGTTCTCGAATTGATCGGCATCGACGCCCATGACGACGTTGGAGAACATCTGGATAAAGCGACGGTAGCTGTCCCAGGCAAAGCGCGGGTTCTGCGTCTGCGCGATAAGGCCCTGGACGGAATCGTCGTTGAGGCCCAGGTTGAGGACCGTGTCCATCATGCCGGGCATAGAGAACGGAGCGCCCGAGCGAACCGACACGAGCAGCGGATCGGAGGCATCGCCGAGTTTCTTGCCGCAACGGGCCTCGAGGTCCGCCTCGGCGGCAACGATCTCATCGAGTGCGCCTTCGGGCCAGACGTTGCCGGCACCGGAGTACTCGACACAGGTCTGGCAGGTAATGGTAAAGCCACCGGGAACCGGCAGGCCGATACGGCTCATCTCGGCAAGGTTAGCGCCCTTGCCACCAAGCACGAAGTTCATGGATTTGTCGCCCTCAGTGACACAGGTGCCCTGGGCGTCGGTTCCAAAACGGTAAACCCTCTTGCAATCGCTCACGATACTTCCCCTTCCATGCACTTACGCGCACGACCGTGGTAACGAATCGACCCGCCGAATGCGAGCCGTGAGGGTACTATACGGCGGGTTTTGGGCGGGCTTGCGCAGAGGGCGCGGGGGTTGGTAAACGTGGTAAATATGGCGGTAAACGGTAGGTAAAGTTGGTTACCTTATGAAGATACCAATGCAAGATGCTTGCAGGTCAAATGCTAGTTTATTGCTAAATCGCTTTACCAATATCGTGCATTATTTTTAGGTAGTCTTTTAGAGACGGGCATTTTTAGCTACCCCAATAAGCTAGCTTTGCTGGGCTCGGCGGGCGGCGCGGCGGGCACGGGCATCTTGGATTTCCTCCAAGTGGCTAATGATCTCGGCAGCGCTTTCCTCGATGGCCTTGCCATCGGTACGCACCACAAAGCAGCCTAGGCGCTTCATGAGGGAACGGGCTTCCTCAAGCTCGCTGCGCACACTCTCGGGCTCGGCATAGGAGCCGGCAACGGCACGGGCGTAGTCATCGCCCAAGCGACTATCGCGAATTTCGGAAATCACATCGACGGTCGAGATCAGACCAAACAACCGCATCGGGTCAACCTCGTAAATCGACTTCGGCGGCTCCATGCCATGCGCCAGTGGGACATTGGCGACCTTGTAGCCCTGATAGGCTAAATACATCGACAGCGGCGTCTTGGATGTACGCGACACACCCAGCAGCACGATATCGGCACCCGACAGATCGTCGCAACCGCGCCCGTCATCGTGCTCAACGAAATACTCCATGGCCTCGATACGATGGAAATAGCGGTCATCGGTCTTGTGAATCACGCCCGCAACGCACTTGGGCGGCACACCGATGAGCGACGACAGCACGGCAAGCGTCGGGCCGATAAGGTCGACCGAACGGATATGCAGCATACCCAGGTAATCGAGCACGCGGGCGCGAAGCGCCGGATCGACAATGGTATGGAACACGGCGACATCGCGATGGTCGGCATCGACGCGCGGCCCCACAAATGACTTGACCTGCTCCACGGAGGTCACCTTGGGCAGGCGCAAAACGCGAAAAGCCCCTTCATCAAATTGCCCGGACGCCGCAAGCACCACCTCACAAGCGGTATCGCCGAGCGAGTCGGAGATAACGATAACGGTGGGACGAGCGGTGACCGGGCAATCCATGCGGGGCTCCTTTTGCGCTTATGCGCAGGCTGGCTTACTTTTTGCGGGCAAGCTCACCGATGTTGGCAATGCCGGAGAAAACGGCCTCGAAGCGGTTGAGCAGCTTAAGGCGATTATCGCGAAGCAGCTCGTCCTTGTCCATGACCATGACCTCATCGAAGAAACGGTCGATGGGCGCGCGCAGGGCGGCGAGGGCGGCAAATGCGGTCGGGTAGTCCTCGGCAGCAAGGGCGGCATCGACGGCGGTCTGAGCAGCCTCGGAGGCGTCGGCGAGCGCAAGCTCGACCTCGCCCATCAGGCTGCGGTCATACTCCGCACCCAGCTCGGGCTTGGAGATATGCGCGGCGCGGGCATAGGCGGTCGCCAGGTTGTCGAACGTCTCAGCGTCGTTCTTGCGGGCCTCGTCGAGGGCGGCGCAGCGGGCGAAGAAGACGGACGGGGCGATGATGTGCACCGCGGAGACGGCGGCGACGGTATCGGCCGGAATCTTTTCGTCGCGGGCCATGCTCACCAGGCGGCCATGGAAGAAGTCACGAACCTGCTGGGCGACCTCGGCGGCGTCGAACTCAATGCCCTGCTCACTGTAGAGTTCGAGGGCAAAGTCGATGAGCGACGTGGGGTCGATCGGCAGACGGTCGCGCAGGATGTTGATAATGCCGATAGCGGCACGACGCAGCGCGTAGGGGTCGGAGGAGCCGGTCGGGGGCTCGCCGATGGCAAAGATACCGGCGATGGTATCGAGCTTGTCGGCGCAGGCCACGATGCAGCCAGCGGTGCCCTCGGGCAGCTCGTCACCGGCAAAACGGGGACGATAGTGATCGCGAATAGCATGGGCGACCTCGTCGTTCTCCCCCATCGCGGTCGCGTAATAACCGCCCATCACGCCCTGCTGGCTCGTGAACTCGACGACGGCGTTGGACACCAGGTCTGCCTTGCACAGGTGTGCGGCGCGAGCGGCGTCGGCGGCAAGATGGGCGCCCAGGTGAGCCTCGCGGGCGATAGCGAGCGCGAGCTGCTCGATGCGCTCGGACTTGGCGAGCACGCTACCGAGCTTCTCCTGGAAGGCAACCTTGGACAGACGCTCACGGAACTCGTCGAGGGAGATCTTCAGGTCCTCCTCGTAGAAGAACTTAGCGTCGTCCAGACGGGCGCGCACGACGCGCTCGTTACCGTCGATCACTCGCTCGGCGTTCTCGGGCTTGCTGTTGGAGACGACCACGAACTCACGCGTCAGCTTGCCCTCGCCGTCATAGATCGGGAAGTAGCGCTGGTTGGTGAGCATGGACTCGCAGATAATCTCGTGCGGGACCTTGAGGAACTCCTCGTCGAAAGTACCGACGAGCACCGTCGGCCACTCGCAGAGGTTAATGACCTCCTCAAAGACCTTCTTGGGCGTATCGACATGGCAGCCGGGGCGAGCGGCCTCGACCTCGGAGATACCGGCAAGGATGGCCTCGCGACGGCGCTCGGCAGAAAGCACGCCGGCGTCCTCGAGTACCTGCTCGTAGGCGGCGGGGCTGGCGACAACGTGGTCACCGGGGCCGAGCACGCGATGGCCGCGCGTGGTGTTGCCGCTCGTCACGTCGGCAAATGACACAGGCACAACATCCTCGCCCAGAAGGCAGCAAATCCAGCGGACCGGACGCACGAACGTCGCGTGCTCGTGGCCCCAGCGCTGGGAGCGGTAGTTGGGCCACTGCAGGCCGGCAATGGTCTTCTCGCACAGGGCCGTCAGGATCGGGGTTGCCGGTGCGGAGGGAATGTTCTTCTCGGCAAAGACATACTCGCGACCGTCGGTATCCTCACGACGGACCAGGTCCTCGGCAGCCACACCGCACTTGCGGGCGAAGCCCTGGGCGGCCTTGGTGGCGTTACCGTCAGCGTCGAAGGCGATGTTTGCCGCGGGGCCACGCTTGACCTCGTGAACCTCATCGGTCGCGGTGGCAACGTCGGCAACGAGCGCAGCCAGGCGACGCGGGCTCGAGATCACGCGGACCTCGCCGTGGGCCAGACCGGCCTCGTCGAGACCCTTGGCGATCATGGTACCAAGCTGCTTGACGGCATTGTTCAGCGGTGCAGAGGGCATTTCCTCCGTACCGATCTCAAACAGGAAATCCTTAGCGTCTGCCATGGCTTACGCCACCTCGCCTTCCTGGTCGGCATTCTCGTTGACTCCGGCGACCTCGGCCATGTAGGCCTCGCAGCACGCCTTGGCGACGGCGCGGACGCGCAGGATGTAGTTGGCACGCTCGACCGCGGACAGGGCGCCGCGGGCATCGAGCAGGTTGAAGGCGTGGCTGCACTTCATGACACAGTCGTACGCCGGCAACGGCAGCTTGCGCTCCAGGCAGGAATGGCACTCGGCCTCGTAGTCGTCAAACTTCTGACGCATCATCTCGACGTTGGCGACCTCAAAGTTATAGGCACTGAACTCGCGCTCGTTCTCGAGGAACACGTCGCCGTAGGTCATGGGCGTGCCGTCGGGCAGATAGCTCCACACCAGATCGTAGACCGAGTTGACGCCCTGAGCATACATGGCGATACGCTCCAGGCCATAGGTGATCTCGACGGGCACGGGGTCGACCTCGATACCGCCCACCTGCTGGAAGTACGTAAACTGCGTGACCTCCATGCCGTTGAGCCAGACCTCCCAGCCAAGGCCCCAGGCGCCCAGCGTCGGGCTCTCCCAGTCGTCCTCGACAAAACGGACGTCATGGTCGTTGGGGTCCAGGCCAATGGCAGCAAGAGACCCCAGGTAAAGCTCCTGAGCATTAACCGGAGAGGGCTTAATGAGCACCTGGAACTGATAGTAGTGCTGCATGCGGTTAGGGTTCTCGCCGTAGCGGCCGTCGGCGGGACGGCGGCAGGGCTGCGCATAGCAGGTGCGCCATTCGGCGGGACCGAGCGAGCGCAGCGTGGTCGCGGTATGGAAGGTACCGGCACCGACCTCGGAGTCATAGGGCTGCATAATGACGCAGCCCTGCTCGCCCCAGTACTGCTGGAGGCGCAGGATGATGTCTTGGAAGGAAAGCGATGAAGCGTTCATGCCTCTAATATCCCCTCGTCGAAACGATTACACGGTTAGGTACTGTACTATAGCGGTTTTTAGTCGATAGCGCCGATGCGGTTGAGCGGCCAGTAGCGCACAAGCGCCACAGCGATCAAATCAGAGCGATCGACGGGACCAAAGTAGCGCGAGTCGGCAGAGTTTTCGCGGTTGTCGCCCATCACCCACACGCACCCGTCGGGAACGGTGTAGGGATAACTCACCTGGGCGCCAGGCGCTTGGACCGAAAGCGGCCAGCTCATGCCCGTCGTATAGTCCTCGTCGAGCGCTTGGCCGTCAACGACCACCTTGCCGTCCTGCAGGTCGACCGTCTGGCCGGCCGTGGCAATAACACGCTTGACAAGAACATCATGCTCGGAAGTGGCATCGGGGTTGTGGAACACCACGATATCACCCTGTTTGACGGGCTGACCGAGCTCGAGGCTCACCTTTTGTGCCAGGATCTGGTCGCCAATCTCGATCGTGTCCTCCATGGAGCCGGTGGGTACCACAAAGGGCTCGACCACAAAGGTGCGGATCAGGAAGGTGGCCACGAGCGCGATCGCGATGACCGCGACCCACTCAAAAGCGCCCCTCAACGCGGAATGCTGCAATGGAACCATTCTCACTCCTCGCTCTGCGAATACGAAGCGTCCAGAATCTCCTGCGCGTATGCGCGCTCCTGGGGCGAAAGCCGTGCCGTCTCGATCAGGTCGGGACGCCAGCGGCAGGTGCGCTCGATGGCATTCTTACGGCGCCAGGCGTCAACCTTGGCATGGTCACCGCTCACGAGCACCGGCGGCACGCCCTCGCCGTTGAATTCAGCAGGGCGAGTGTACTGCGCATACTCGAGCAGGCCTCCGTCCTCGGCGGTCGAGAACGACTCGTCGACGTTGCTCATCTCGTCACCAAGGGCGCCGGGAATCAGGCGTACGACGGCATCGGCAACGACCATAGCGGGAAGCTCGCCGCCCGTGAGCACGTAATCGCCGATCGACAGGCGCTCGTCGGCATACGCATAGGCACGCTCGTCGACACCCTCGTAACGGCTGCACACAAACAGCAAGCGCTCGCTTTTGAGCAGGCGCTCGGCCACATGCTGTGTAAAGGGCTCGCCACAGGGGGTAAAAAACACCACGGTGGGCTTAGGACCCTCGGAGCTAATAGCCTCGATGGCCTCGGCAATAGGCTCGACCTTCATGAGCATGCCCTGCCCGCCGCCGTACGGCTCGTCATCGACGGTACGATGGCGGTCGTGCGTCCAGTCGCGCAGGTTATACGCCTTAAAATCAAAAAGGCCGGCCTTGCGGGCGCGGCCCAAAATCGATGTGGACATGACGGGCTCAAACATCTCGGGAAAGACCGAAAGGGTCTCAATCAGCATGTTGTCCTCCCTACTTGTCCATATCGATCAGGCCGTCCATAACGTGGACGGAAATTGTTCCTGTGTCGGGAAGATCGAGCACAACCTGCTCGATCACGGGAATCAGTACCTCGCCGTACCGATCACCCTCGACAACCCAAACATCGTTAGCGGGCGTCGACATGATCTCGACGATCGTGCCGAGTGAACCAAAGCGCCCGTCGACCACCTCGCGACCCATCAGGTCGGTATAGGCGGCGTCGAGTGAATCGAGCTCAAAATCGTCACGATTTGCCAACACATAGCATCCCGTGATGCCCTCGGCGGCCGTCAAGTCGTCAATGCCCTCAAACGAGACCAGATCGCCATCGCCCGTATCGGTGACGGACACGACCGTGCAAAAGCGGTCGCGCTTGAGCGCCGGAGGCGTCAGGGCGACGCGCATACCCGGCTCTAATACAGAAGGAAGCCCCCGCAGCGGCTGCGCGAGGACCTCCCCCTTCCTTCCGTGCGGCTTGACCACACGGGCGATGTTTTTGTACTGGGACCTCAAGGTCCTAGCCCAGAACCTCTACCTCGACAGCAGTGTCGAGGCGAGCGGCCAGTGCACGGGCGAGCGTGCGAATGGCCTTGATGGTACGGCCACGACGGCCGATGACCTTAGCGACGTCATCCTCGGCGACAGAAACCTCAATCGTAGAGGCGTCATCACCATCAATGACCTCAAGGCTCACGGAATCCGGGTCGTCGACGATCTGAACAACGAGATATTCGACGAGATCGGCGATGCGATCTGAGAGCATTGCCTCACCCTCGAGCTGTGCAGCGTCAACCTCAGGCACGATTTACTCCTCGGCGCCCTCAGCGGCCTCAGCGGCAGCCTTAGCTGCCTCGGCCTCTTTGGCGAGCTGCTTCTTGGACTTCTTGACGACGGTCTCGGTCTTCTCGCCCTCGTTGGCGGCCTTGACCAGAGCGGCGACGGCGTCGGTGAGCTGAGCGCCCTTGGACTGCCAGTCGGCAATCTTCTCGAGGTCGAGGTTGATGGTCTTGGGGGCGGTCATCGGGTTGTAGCGGCCAACCTCCTCGATGATACGACCGTCACGCGGGGCGCGGGAATCGGCGACGACGACACGGTAGTACGGACGCTTCTTAGCGCCGTGACGAGCAAGGCGAATCTTGACTGCCAAAGGAAACTCCTCCAACCAAGCAGCTTTAGGCTGCAACTACAAACAAACAGTTGAACATAATACGCCATCGACGCGGGCAGGTGAAGTCCGTGAGACCAACTTCTTCGGTGTAGTCGAGGGCAAATCCATATCTTAGACAAGAATTCGGGATTTGCAAGCACATACACGCACCCCACATGAGCTGCGCGGTATACTCATGACATGGAAAGACGCGAACATACATACGGTTATGAGGATGCCATGGGCGTCACGCCACCTCCCTGGACGGGTCCGGCGGTGGGCCTCATGGACCTCGATGCGTTTTTTGCGAGCGTGGAGATGCTCGATCATCCCGAATGGCGCGGAAAGCCGCTCATCGTGGGCGGAGACGCCGATTCGCGTGGCGTCGTGTCCACGTGTTCGTATGAGGCACGTCGCTTTGGCGTGCGCTCTGCCATGGCCTCGGCCGAGGCGCGGCGCTTGTGCCCGCAAGCCATTTGGACGCACGGGCACTTTGATCGCTACCGCGAGGTGAGCGCGCAGGTCATGGCTATTCTTGCCGAGGAGACGCCGCGCGTTGAGCGCGTATCCATCGACGAAGCCTTTATCGATATCACACCGGGTCGCTTTGCGCCCGAGGACCCACTGCTGGTTGCACGGCGTATAAGCGACCGCGTGGCAGCGCTGGGAGTGACGTGCTCCATTGGCGTGGGCTGCAACAAGACGGTCGCAAAGATCGCAAGCGAGCGGGATAAGCCGTTTGGGCTGACCATCGTGCGCCCCGGAACCGAGCAGCGCTTTTTGGCCGCGCTGCCGGTATCTGCCATGAGCGGCATCGGGCGCTCGGCCGAGGAGCGACTGCGCCGTATGCGCATCTACACGCTCGGCGAGCTGTCACGCGCGCCGGAATCCACCTTGGCCTCTATTTTTGGCGTCAACGGCGAACGTATGCGTCAGCGTGCGCTGGGACTTGAAATCTCCGAAGTCACGAGTCTCGATGAAGAGCGCAAGATCAAGTCGGTCAGCAATGAACGCACCTTTGCGAAAGATTTAACTGAGCGCGGAGACATCGAAGCGGCGATTGCACTGTTGGGCGAGTCAGTTGGACGCCGCCTGCGCCGTCAGGGACTGACGGGCGGCACGGTAACGCTCAAGCTCAAGTATTCGTATGGCAGCGGGCGTACGGCACAGCGCCGGCTGCCTCATCCGACCGACGATGAGAACATCTTTGTGGCGGTTGCGCTCGAACTGCTCGACAACATCTGGCAGGAAGGCATGCATGTGCGTCTGGCGGGTATCGGGATGAGCGACTTTGACCATCAGGGCGGCATCCAGACCGACCTGTTCTGCGAAGTCGACGACCGCGGAGCCCAATCCAGCGACCGACGCGACCTCTCGGTTGCTATCGACGCCGTCCGAGACAAGTTCGGCGACACCGCCCTATCCTTCGGCCGCCAATCCCGCTTCAACGATTAACCGCCTTTGGGCAAAAAGAAAGCCGGGCAGGTACGGAAAACCGCAACTGCCCGGCAAAATGCGCGAGGCTAACTAAAAGCCCCGTATCAAATGAGCCACTAGAGGAGGTCGAGGGGGAGCTGGGGGGCGTCACCCCAGAGCTTTTCTAGACGGTAGAAGTCGCGGGCTTCGGGAGTGAAGACGTGAACGACGACCGAGCCGTAGTCCATGAGCATCCAGGTCTTCTGCTCGCGGCCCTCGATGGAGAACGGATGCTCGCCGCAAGCCGCGGCGACCTTCTCCTCGATCTCGTCGACGATAGAATCGACCTGGCGGTTGTTGGTACCGGTGGCAAGCACAAAGTAGTCGCACACGTCGGAAAGCTCGGTCAGGTTGAGCACCTGCACGTCCTCGCCCTTCTTGTCGTAGGCGGCCTGCGCGGCGGCGCGGGCGACATCCTCGGCGGCGACACCGCTCGCGGACAGCGAGGCGGCGGTGCGGTCGGACGTGGCAACGAAACTCTTATGCTCCACACCTTCAAGAATCTGCTCGTCAGTCATGGTCTCGTCGGCCATGGAATACCTCTTTCTAGACACACCCGAGCTAGCGCAGCTGGGCGTAATGGTTGTAAATCGTAATAGCCGTGGGATAAAGATAGCGCCCGGACTGGATCACATAGACCAGACCCTGCGCAAAACAGGAGAAGAACAACTCGTCGAGCGAGGACTTCCCCACCATCTTGCGCAGCGCATGGGCATAGTCGCCGTGACGGTTGGGCTCGATGGCATCTGCCACAAAGACCACCATATCGAGCGGCGTCATGTCGCAGGCACCCACGGTGTGACGGTCGACAGCCTGGAAAACGGCCGGTGACAGCTCGGGAAAAAGCTGCGGAAGCTCATAGGCGGCAACAGGGCCATGCAAAAGCGGCGTCGCGGCGGAAGGAGAGCCGGCAACCTTGATGCCATAGTGAAGCGCGCGGGCCACGAGCTCGTCATCGGAAAGAACCTTGTCCCAGTCGTGAACTAAGCCGGCGGCAGCCGCATCAAAGCGGTCAACGCCGTAGACCTCGGCCAGATGAAGTGCGGTCTCGGCAACACCCAGCGAATGCACATAGCGCTTGCGCTTATCTTTCATGCGAACATCGAGCAGCTCTTGAATGCGCTTGAGCAGCGCGCGCTCATCGCCCTCAAACTGATCCTCTACCGACAACGTAGCCCCCATCACTCAAAATCTTCTTGGCCCAAATCGGCATATAGCCTGCGCTTGCGAATGTAGCCGAGCACGGACTCGCTCGTAAGATAGCGCACGCTCATGCCGCGGGCAACTCGCTTACGAATGTTCGTCGAGCTGATCGCCAGCGCCGGAATCTGAATATAGCGCACGTCGAACGGCAGCCCCGACTCTTTGATTCGGGCACGCGCCGTATCGATATCAAAGCCCGGTCGCGTCGCCGCAATAAAGGTAGCAAGCTCAGCGATTCGTTCGGCATCATGCCAGGTCACAATATCGATAATCGCATCGGCGCCCGTAATAAAGTAGAGCTTTACCTGCGGCGGGTAAAAGTCGCGAAGGGCATGAAGCGTATCGGCCGTATAGGTCACGCCCGGACGGTCGATCTCGAAACGGCTCGCCAAAAAAGCCGGATTCGCGGCGGTGGCGAGAACCGTCATGGCATAACGGTCCTCAGCAGGCGTCACCGGTTTGTCGAGTTTAAAGGCAGGAGAGCCGGCCGGCATAAAGAGCACAGCGTCCAAGTCGAGCGACTCGCGCGCCTGCTCGGCAGTCACCAAGTGCCCGTAATGAATCGGGTCGAAGGTGCCGCCCATAATGCCAAGCCGAAACTCTTTGCCCTCTTTTATGGGCAGCTCGGGCAAACCGATTCCACCGCGCAGCGACATGGCTTACTCGCCCTCCGAGGTCTCGGCATCGTCCGCGGCATCCGCCGCATCGACAACCTCGACGCCCTCATCCGGAGCATCGGTCACGTCAAGGGCCTCAACGGCAACGTCCTCGCCAGCGTCCTCGAGCTCCTCGTACTCCGAGAAGTCCTCGGCGCCCTCAAAGTCAAAGGCGCGCTGGCAAATGCGGACCTCGTCGCCCGCACGGCAGCCGGCCTTCTCGAGCGCGTCGTCAACACCCATGCGCGCAAACTTATGCTGCAGGTAGATGACGGCTTCCTCGTTTTCCCAGTCGGTCTGGATAACCATGCGCTCGATGGCGCGACCGACCACGCGGAAGGCACCGGGCTCTTCCTGAACAATGCGGAAACGCTTCTCGCGCTGCAGGCGACGGCGCTCCCACTCCTCGTCGCGAAGATCGACCGGCTCATCGGAGACCGCCAGCTCGGCGCGCAGCTTAGCCACCTGCTCGCCCACGGCAAGCATCAGCGTGTTGAGGCCGGCGCCCGTCACGGCGGACACGGCAAAGAGCATATGTCCATCGTCGAGCGCGGCGCGCTTAAGGTCGGCAATCTTGTCGGCCGTGCCCGGCGCATCGCACTTGTTGGCGACGACGATCTGCGGACGCTCCGAAAGCTCGGCGCCATACTGCTCGAGCTCACGGTTGATGATGCGGTAATCCTCAACCGGGTCGCGATCCTCAAAACCGCCCGTCATGTCGACGACATGCATGATGAGCGCCGTACGCTCGATGTGGCGCAGAAACTGGTGGCCCAAGCCCTTGCCCTCGCTCGCGCCCTCGATGAGGCCGGGGACGTCGGCAACGACATAGGAGTACTCGCCGGCACGCACCATACCCAGGTTGGGCACGAGCGTGGTAAACGGATAGTCGGCGATCTTGGGTCGGGCGGCACTCATGCGCGCGATAAGCGAGGACTTGCCCACCGAGGGGAAGCCCACGAGCGCGGCATCAGCCATGAGCTTCATCTCGAGCTCAATCCAGTGCTGCTCGGCCGGCTCGCCCAGCTGGGCGAATGCGGGCGCGCGGCGCACCGACGTCACAAAGTGCGTATTGCCCAGACCGCCGGCACCGCCGGGCGCCACAACGACGCGCTCGCCATCATGCACCAAGTCGGCAATCTCGAACATCGGGGTCTGCGTCTCGGGGTCGAGCTCGCGCACCACGGTACCCATGGGAACCTTGAGAATAAGGTCCTCGCCGCTCTTACCGTTACGACGGGCACCCTGCCCGTGCGTGCCGCGCTCGGCGCGGAAGTGATGCTTAAAGCGGTAATCGATCAGCGAAGACAGCTGAGCATCGGCCTGGATGACGACATTGCCGCCACGACCGCCGTCGCCGCCATCGGGGCCGCCCTTGGGGACAAATGCCTCGCGCCTAAACGACATGCATCCGGCTCCGCCGTCGCCGCCGCACACGTTAATGCGGCTGATATCGGTGAACTGTGACAACAGAATCGCCTCCTACAAAAAGAGGGAGACCCTTGAATCCTAAAACTCAAGTGCCTCCCACATATGTGCTCTATGAAGGGTGAATTACGCGTTCGCGAGCGGGCGTACGCTGACCCTGTGCTTGATACCCTTGTGGAACTCAACGGTACCGTCGACCAGCGCGAACAGCGTGTCGTCCTTGCCACGGCCAACGTTCTCACCCGGGTGGATGTGAGTGCCGTGCTGACGGACGAGAATCGTGCCCGTGGTTACCGTCTGGCCGGCATAGCGCTTCGTGCCAAGGCGCTGACCGCGGGAGTCACGGCCATTACGGGAGGAACCGAGTCCTTTTTTGTGTGCCATTGTGTATACCTACTCTTTCGTTACGAGTGTAATCTACTCGGCGACGGGAGCCTCGGCAACAGCCTCGGCCTCTGCCTTGACAGCCTTCTTGGCGCGGGACGTAGCCTGGACCTTCACGATCTTCAGCTTGGTGAGCTGCTGACGGTGACCCTTCAGACGACGATAGCGCTTACGCTTGTGGAACTTGAAGACCAGCTGCTTCTCGCCCTTGAACTGCTCAACGATCTGAGCGGTAACCTTGGCCTTGGCCAGCTTGTCGGGATCGGTGACGATCTTCTTACCATCGTTGAGGAAGATGACCGGCAGGGTGACCTTGTCGCCCTCATTGCCCTCGATCTTCTCGACGGTGATGACATCGTCGGTGGCGACCTTGTACTGCTTGCCGCCCGTGTTAACGATTGCGTACATGTTTACTTGCCCTTCATGCATCAGTTAGTGCAACAGCCGAATATAGTAGCAGGCGATAATACCCCCGTCAACGAGTATGTGGAGCAAATCCACAAGTTCGCACAGGTATGGGGCTGACGAGTCGGCCCTCGTCGTCCTCGCATGCTTGATTCTGACGCTCGACATCGTAGGAGCAGATGGTCACGAGGTCTTGCATATCGGTGGAAACAATAGGTGCATCGACGCCCGGGGTCAAGCCCTGCAACAAAACATCAGCAGCAGAAAGCAAAATCTCCGGACGCATGGAGCCCTCGTTGTCGGCATGGGTGTCGAGCATGAGCACCAGATGGTCCTCACACTCCCCCGCCGTGAGCTCATAGCCAACGAGCGTATGGTCCAGATCAAGTCGCTTGCTCTTTTTGCCGCGTGCGTAGTCGATGCCATGGCCTGCACGCAACGTGTCGATCGCGGCGCGTACCTCATCGGCGCTCACGGGCGCCTCGGGATCCAGGTGCAGGTCGATGCGATACGACAGGCGCGTGAGCTGAGCCGTGAGCGCCGGCGTGCGCACGTCGATGTAGGCAGCCTCGATAGGCGCCAGATCGGCAGGCGATGCAGCGGCCAGACGCTCAAAGGCCTCGTCAAGCGCGACGAACTCGGTCATAAACAGGTCATACCACTCGCAGGTCGACGACGTGCCCACGGGCAGCGCCGACGAAAAGCCCACGCGCATATGCGGTGAGAAACCCTGCGTCACGGCATAGGGCAGGCCCGCACGGCGCACGATACGCTCAATGGTATGGATTAGTTCCAAATGGCCCAGGTACTTGAGGCGATCACGCTTGCCGTAGCGAACGCGCAGCCTAAAGAGCGTGGGATTGTCGGTCAAACGCTCACTCATGCGCGATCACCCATCAATACATTCTTGGCGTGGAGCGTGGGGCAGATTCCGCAACCGGTGCACGACGTGCGGGTGCAGTCGGGCGTCGTGACGCCCTCGAGCGAACGGCGGTATTCGCGCTCGAGGAAGCCGCGCGAGCAGCCGGGGCTCACGTGCTCCCAGGGCAGACGCCAGTCCAGCTCATAGGGCAGGTGCACGAGCTCGTTGAGGTCGATGCCGTTTTTGGCAGCGGCCTCCTTCCAGTTGTCGAGCGAAAAGCGCTCCACCCAGGCGTCGAAGCGCGAGCCCGCACGCCAGGCATCGATGATGACCGGCGTCATATCGCGACCGGCACGGGAGAGCGCAGCCTCGATGAGCGAGGTCTCGGCATCGTGGTAATGCACGCGGACGGCACGGTTACGAACGCTCGTGATGAGCAGCTTCTGGCGGCGCTTGACGTCGTCGTAATCGAGCTGCGGGCACCACTGGAAGGGCGTTGCCGCCTTGGGGATGAACACCGAAACCGAGATAGACACCGAGATAGACCCGCGGCGCGCCTTGGGCACCACGGAACGGCCAAGCTCCAGCACGTGATCGGCCAGGTTGGCGATAGCCACGATGTCCTCATCGCGCTCGCCGGGAAGGCCCATCATGAAGTAGAGCTTCATGCGGTTCCAGCCGGCCTCGAAGGCTGCCTTGGCCGCGCGATCCAAGTCCTCCTCGGTCACGTTCTTGTTGATGATGTCGCGCATACGCTGGCTGCCCGCCTCGGGCGCGAACGTCAGGCCGCCCTTCTTTTCGCCGGCGACCGACTCGGCCATATCCACGCCAAACGAATCCAGGCGCTGCGAGGGAATGGACACGCGAATGCCCGTGTCTTCCAGACGGCGGTTAAGGCGACCGAGCACATCGCGGATGCAGGAGTGGTCGGTCGTCGAAAGCGAGGTAAGCGACACCTCGTCATAGCCGGTCTTTTCCAGGCCCTGGATCACCGACGAGACGATCTGGTCGGCCGAACGCTCACGCACCGGGCGATACGTCATGCCGGCCTGGCAAAAACGACAGCCGCGAGCGCAGCCGCGCAGAATCTCGATAGACAGGCGGTCGTGAACCAGCTGCGCATAGGGCACGCACGACTGCGACAGCGGATTCGTGGCGCCGAAATCCTCGACGACGCGTTTGTAGACCACGGTCGGCGCATCCTTGCCCTCGCGCGGCACGGTGTAGCCATGCGGCGAGCAGGGCTCGTCGTGACGAACCTCATAGAGCGACGGCACGTAGTTGCCGGCAATGGATGCAAGCTGCTCAACAATCTGCGCGCGCGGGACTCCTTCGTCGCGCAGGCGGCGATGCAGCTGGCAGGTCTCGAGCAGCGATTCCTCGCCCTCGCCGATGAGGATGGCATCGAAGAAGGCCGCGTACGGCTCGGGGTTGTACACCGAGGGGCCGCCGGCGATGATGATGGGGTCGTCTTCACCTCGGTCGGCCGCTAACAGCGGAATGCCAGCGAGGTCGAGTGCCTCAAGGAAGTTCGTCACCGCCATCTCGTGCGGCACATGCAGACCGACGATATCAAACGAAGCGACGGGGGCGGCACCCTCGAGCGACAGCAGCGGAATACCCGCCTCGCGCATGGCGTCACCCATATCGGGCCACGGCACATAGCCACGCTCGCAGGAGATGCCCTCGGCCTGGTTAAGGATGTTGTAGAGGATGGCGATACCCTGGTTGGGCAGACCGACCTCGTACACATCCGGGTAGATCAGGCAGCAACGGTAGTCGGCATCGGCCTTTGAAAGCGTGCCCCACTCGTGATCGATATAGCGACTCGGCTTTTCGACCTTGGCGAGCAGCGGCTCAATTAAATGAAAACAGTCTTGATACGGAACGCGCAACGGAAAACCCCTAAGCAGCGAGATCGGATGCGTCCTCGTAGGACGCCATAGGACGGGTAGCGCCCGCGACCGTGGTCACCAGATCGCGAACGCGGGAGAACGTGGCAGTGACCACCTCGTTGGCACGGCTGTAGTCGACATCGCGCTCGTAGAGCGAAACGAGCGCACGGCCCATGCCATAGGTGCCCGCGGCGGCAGTAAGCGCCTTGACGGCAAACCCAATATGCGGCGTCTGCTTGACGAGCGCGCGGGTGAACGCGCGGATCACAAGACCGCCGGCAAGCACGCCCGCGACCTCGTAGCCGCGCTCAGGCTTAATGCCGCGTCCAAAGACGGCAGCGAGCTCAAAGAGCATGCCCACCTGCGCCAGCGCCATCACGGGATAATCGGCGCCCGGCAAAAACACCAGCGCACCGGTCGCCATATTGGTGAGCGCGCACGAGGTGATGATACGATTGGCCGCCGCGATGCGCATGAAGGCAAAGTTCGCCGCAAAAGCCGTTTCCTTGTCGGTGCGATCGAGAATCCAGCGGGCAAGCGTCTCGAGCAGATACGTCTTATCGGTTGCCGCTACCACGCCGAGCATAGGCGTGGACTCCTCGATAAACGGCACCTCCACAGCAGACTCGGCAAGCACGCACACGGGCGCGCCGGCGATCACGAGCTCCTGCACGGCACTCTCCAAGCGGTCGGAGCCGCACGAGAGCACCAGTACCACATCGGTATCGGTCTTTGGAGCAATTCGCTCCTCCCCCAGACGCTCGACGCGCACAATGCCCGAGGTCGTCTGCGGTACAAAGGCGTCACGCACCGTCTCGGCCAGAAAGCGCGAGGCGGACGAATCCAAATAGACCGAGACGCGCACCGGCGTATCGGAATCCTTCTTAACGGACGCGCCCATCTTAAAAGCGCGGGTCAGCTTATCTACGGGAATTTTCATAGCAAACCCCTCCAGCGGTTACGCGGCGCCCGAACGATGCCGCCATATGGATTGTACGATACCCACCGTCAGCAGCTGAATCATCATCGAAGACGAACCGAAGCTAATAAACGGTAGCGGAATACCGGTAATCGGCATCATGCCGATGCACATGCCGATGTTTTCGAAGGTCTGGAACGCCCACATGCCAACGATGCCCACACACGATAGGCGCAAGAACAGCGACTCACACTTAAAGGCGACGCGAATCGTCGAAAAGATCAGCAGCACGTAGAGGCACAGGAGCAAAAAGGAACCGCAAAAGCCAAAGGTCTCGGACAGGAAGGCGAAGACGAAGTCGGTGTGGAACTCGGGCAGAAAGCCGCCGGCCGACTGCGTCGCATGGCCCAAACCCTTACCAAAGAAGCCGCCCGAGCCAACGGCGATAAGCGACTGCTGCAGGTTGTAGGCATCGTCCGAATCGGCATTATCGGGGTCGATAAAGACCGTCAGACGGTTCATCTGATACTGCTTGATGAGCACATCGTGGCCGAGCAACGAATCAAAGACCGAATCGAGCGCCAGGACGAGGGCCACCAGGCCCACGAGCAGGGCCAGGGTCGACAGCACCCATTCGCGGCGTGCACCGCTCATGCAGATGACGATGGCGCCCGAGACCAGCACGACCAGGCCCGAGCCCAGGTCGCCCATGGCGACGACGGCCAAAAACGGAATGGACAGCATGCCGCAGAGCTTGACGTAGTCGCGAACGGTATCGATGCGGCCGTTATACTGCGAGCCAAGCGTGGCGATAAAGAAGATGGTGATGAGCTTGGCAAGCTCGACCGGCTGGAATGTCAAGCCGATACCGGGAATCTTGATCCAGCCTGTCATGCCCAGACCGCCCGTATAGGACAGACCCGGAATCTTGGGCGAGAAGATCACGATCAGGTCGATGACGAGCAACGCCGTCGAAAAATTGGAAATACCGCGCAGATCGGTACGCCAGACGAGCACCGCAAGCACCGCGCCAATGCCAATGCCCAGCAGGTGGCGCGAGAATGAGGCGTCGGCCTTAAACTGTGACGCCGACCAAATAATGATGGCGCCATAGGCAACGAGCGCGACGGTAGCCAGCAGCACACCGATATGCACCTTTTGGCGAAACGTACCGCGCGAGGCCGAAAGTTGCTTGTTGACGCGGTCCAGGCTGCTGCGAGAGCCGGTCTTGGTTGAACGGAACAGATCCGCCGGAGAAAAATCCATCGCAACCTCCTATCGAACCGAAGAATCGCCCGAGGCCGAAGAGGTATCGGGCTCGTCATAAATCACGCCGAGCACGTCGCGCACGACATGCATCGCGGTATCCGAACCACCGCCGCCCTGCTCCAGGACAGTAGCGATGACATACTTGGGGTCATCGGCCGGTGCATAGGCGCAGAACCACGCGTATTCGTCCTCGCCGCTTTTCTCGCCCGTGCCCGACTTGCCGTACACCTGCGGCGTCAGGGTGCCAAAGTGAGCCGCCAGGGACGTCGATGCCGTGTAAATCACGTCGTGCATGCCGTTGCGAACAAGAGTCAAATCCGAATCGCTGTTGATCTTGGCCTCCAGGCGCTTCTTCTTGCCCTTGCCGTTGTACTTATAGGCATCGCCGTCGCCATCGCGCGACACGGCAGACAAAAACACGTGAGGCACGTACTGTTTGCCGCCGTTGGCAAGACCCATATAGGCGCACGCCATCTGCAGGGGCGTCACCAGGATGTCGCCTTGGCCGATGGCAATGTTGGTCATATCGCCGGCATTCCACTTGCGGTCCTCGGCAGAGGCGTCGGTAAAGTACGACTCTTTCCACTCGGCATCGGGAATACGGCCCGCGCCCTCACTCGGCAGATCGATACCGCAGGTCTTGCCTAGGCCCCAGCGACGAAAGACCTCCTGCAGGCCCTCGGAATGTTGCTCGTCATAAAAGAAGGCCTTGCCCATGTCGTAGAAGACGGGGTCGCACGAGTTGGCGATACCCGACTGCAGCGTCATGGTGCCGTGGCCAGACGTCAGCCAGCAGCGCTTGCCCCAAGCCTTGCCCAGGCCCGTCCAATAGCCCGTGCAGTTGGTTGTCTGCGTTGAAGTGTAGGTTCCAAACTCAAGACCGGCCAGTGCCGAGAGCGGCTTGATGGTCGAGGCCGACATGTACTGTCCGCTAATGGCGCGGTTGAGCAGCGGGTGCGAACCCTTGTCATCGTTGAGCTCGGTCCACACGTCATTTGAGACGCCGCCGATAAAGACGGACGGATCGAACTTGGGCTCGCTCGCCATGCCCAGGATCTCGCCATTGTTGGGATCGAGACACACCACAGCGCCGTTGCCGGCATTGCTGTAGCCAGTGGTCTTGGCAAGCTCGATGGCGCTCGCCAGCGCCGTCTCACAGGCCTGTTGGATCTTAAGATCGAGCGTGAGCTTAATGTCGGAGCCGGCCTTGGCGGGCACGGCGCCGGCCTGACCGGTCACATTGCCCGAGGCATCGACCTTGACGGTCTGCTCGCCACGAATACCCTGCAGCAGGTTTTCGTAGTAGCTCTCAACACCCGCCTGGCCCACGATATCGCCCGACTGGTACGTAATCCGGCCAGCAGAAGCATCATCATCACCAGAGGTTTTCTTATTATGGGCCTCGAGCTGCTCGGAGGTAATGGTGCCGGTATAGCCCAAGATATGGCATGCCGTCTCGCCATATGGATACTGGCGCTCGGTACGCTCGGCAATCTTGACGCCCGGGAACTCGCCGGCGTGCTCCTGAATATAGGCAACCGTGGAGCGACGGACGTCCGTCGCGATGGTATGCAGGCTCTGAGCGCCCTCGGAATTGTCCTGAATATTGCGCAGCACCGCCACGTAGGGCATACCGAGCACGTTGGCAAGATGGCGAACCAGAACCTCATCCTCGGCAAGGTCGCGGTAGGCCACGACAGCAAGTGAGGGACGGTTCTGGACAAGCGCCACGCCATTGCGGTCGAGGATGCGGCCGCGCACAGCGGGTGTGGTAACGGTGCGCGTCTGATTGCTATTAGCCTGCTTTTCGTAATAGTCCGACGAGACCATCTGCATGCCCCACAGCTTGACGGCAAGCGCCGCGAACATCGCGCCCACACCCGTGGTGAGGATGGAGAAGCGGCCCTTAAAGGCGGTCGCCGCGGTATTGCCCTCGCCCTCGGTGGCGCGCGGGGCCGTCCCATGCTGCGTATCGTAGGTAAAACGAGAATCGCCGCGACGCATAATGACCAGTGCGACCACGATGGCCACAACCAGCACGATACCGGCGATAATAACCGTCATCTGGGAAGACATCTACGAGCCTCCCCTATTTGAGCTTACGGGTCTTGGGCTTAAAGCGCATGCCCGTCTGGCGTCCGCCACGTGCGGAGAATCCATAACCGGACTGCGGCACGACGCCGGACATCAAAAACGGAATGGCAACCAGACCCGTCAGGATCGAAGACGGCAGCGCATGGCCGAAGATCGCCACGACAAAGCTCGTCTCCAAACCCATAAACAGCAAGATGATGCTGTAGATCACATTAATGACGAACGCGAAGGCGCCCACCGTGATGCCGCGCGCACTCGGGGCACCGCCCGTCTGACCGGCAGCGCTATGCACCAGGGCAAAAGAACCCACGGTCAGCAGGAGCGACATAACGCCCACCGGCACGGCAGCGGAAAGGTCATAGAACAAGCCGCTGCAAAAACCGCACACGACGGCACGGGTCGGGTCGCCCGAGAACACGCTTAGGCACACCAGGATAATCATAAAGTTGACGCGACCGCCCGCAATGGAGATCTGCGGTGCCAGGCCTGCCTGCAGCAGCACGCACACAATGGCGGCGATTACAAACGTGCGGGAGCTCATCCCCTGCTCGTGTAGATCCATGGACATGCCCCCTATTCGCTCGAGCCGGAATCGGTCGTCTCGGACGTGTCGGAACTGTCATCCGGGCTCTCGTCCTTCGTCTTGGTCGCAGCATCGCGCGACGTTCCCTGCGGCGTGCTGTTGGCCGTGTTCACGTCCTCATCCGAGGCCGACTGTTCGTCGGTCAGCGAGGTAATGACCAGCACTTCCTCGTTGTTCTCGGCCGTCGTCTGGGCGCGCACCACAATGGTGTAGTACACGTCGTTAGCCGATTTCTCAACAGACGAGACGGTGCCGAGCGGTAGACCCTTGGGGAACACACCGCCAATGCCCGAGGTCACGATGATGTCGCCAACCTTAACGTCGGAATCGACGCTCACGTACTCAAGACGCAGCGTGCCGTCAGCCTGACCCTGCAGCATGCCCTGGGCGCGCGTGTCCTGCACCATAGCGGACACGCCCGAGTTCTCATCGCCAATCAGGCGCACGGTGGACGTCTTGGCCGAGACCTCGATAATCTGGCCTATGACACCGGCAGAACTCGTCACAGGCATGTTGATGGTAAGACCGTCGGCAGAACCCTTATCGATGGTGACGGTCGAGGTCCAGGCATCGCCCGAAGCGCCGACGATACGAGCTGCGGTTGATTTGAGGTTGTAGGTCGACTGCAGGCCGACCAGCCCCTCCAGTCGCTCGGCGGTCTTTTGAGCCTCGGAGAGCTCGGCAACCTTAGAGGTCAGTTCCTCGTTTTGCTTCTTAAGCTCGTCAAGCGTGTCCTGCGACGCCGTAAGGTTAGAGAACACGTTACCGATCGCATTGAAGGGAGCCGCCACAGCCGAGCCCACAAAGCGCACCGGCGAGGTAATCGTCGTCACGCCCGAGCGCACGGCATGAATCGGTCCTGCCTCGCCCTCGCGGATGTAAAACGTGAGCAGCAACACCGAAATCAGGCTGAAAACAATCAACGGGCGCATACCCGTTGATTGTCGCTTGGTATTCAGATTTGTGGAGAAACCCGAAGATCGTGCCAAATGGAATCCACCTTTTGGAAATTAAGCATTGGTCTGGACGAAGCCGCCATCAAACGCATTGGCCTCGAGCACGCGGGCACAGCCGTTAACAACGTTATCGAGCGCCGTGGGGCTGACGTTGACCGAAACGCCGGTCTCATCGCGCAGGCGCACATCGAGACCGCGCAGCAGCGCGCCGCCACCGGTCAGCAAAATGCCATAGTACATAAGGTCCGAGGCAAGATCGGGAGGCGTAGCGTCGAGTGCGTCCTTGACGGCCTTGGCCATCTCGTCGAGCGGCTTGTTGAGTGCGCGACGAATCTCCTCGCTCTCGATGCGCACGGTCTTGGGCAGACCGGTGATCACGTCGCGGCCGTTGACCTCGACGTCGAGCTCATCCTTGAGCGGCACGGCGGAGCCGACCTTGATCTTGATGTCCTCTGCCGTACGCTCGCCGATGGCCAGGTTGTAGGCATCACGAACGTGCGTGAGGATGGCCTGATCGAACTCGTCGCCGGCAATACGGATGGACTGCGAGACGACGATGCCGCCCATAGCGATAACGGCAACCTCGGTGGTACCGCCACCGATGTCGATGACCATGGAGCCGGTGGGTTCCTCGACGGGCAGGTCGGCGCCGATGGCAGCCGCCATGGGCTCTTCGATCAGATAGGCCTGGCGGGCACCGGCCTGGATCGTGGCCTCAAAGACAGCGCGCTTCTCGACCGACGTGACACCGGAGGGAACGCAGACGACAACACGCGGACGCGGAGTCCACGGATAGCGCTTCTCGGACGCCTTGTCGATAAAGTAGCGAAGCATGGCCTCGGTAACATCAAAGTCGGCGATGACGCCGTCCTTCAGGGGACGAACGGCCACGATGTTGCCGGGCGTACGGCCGAGCATGCGCTTTGCCTCGATACCGACCGCCAAGATGCGCTCGTCGTTCTTGTCGATGGCGACAACAGAGGGCTCGCGAATGACGATGCCCTTGCCGCGCACGGAGACAAGCGTATTGGCGGTGCCGAGGTCGATGGCAAGATCGCCCGCATAGCTACCGAAGAACATATCCATCAAAGAAAACAACGCAACTCCTGATGTGTTGGATGATTGCTGGAAAACTACTAGCTCATCATACTAGCGCAAGCCCGGCGCCTCACTTGCGGTGAAGCGCCGGGCAAAGCTAAATCCCATAAGGTCACTACTGGTTGTCAGCAGCCGAGAAATCCATATCAAGCGAAGAAACGGCCCAGCCGATATGGTTGTCGGAGCGCACGAATTTGACGGTGTACTCCTGCTCGCCGCCCTTGGACAGCGATGCCTTCACCTTGGCGGTCGTCTCGGTCATGGACTGATCCATGCCCTCGACGGACACGGTGGCACCCTGCGGAATCGAGGAGATGATCATCGACTTAGCGTCCTCGGACAGGCTCGAGGCCAGGCAAGACTCGGCCTTTGCGGCGTCACCGTCGCCGGCAGCCTGGAACAGATCGGTAACGACAGACTCCTGAGACGGGAAGCCAAAGCCGCGCGTGTAGGCAAAGCCCAGACCGCCCGCGGCGATCAAAATAAGCAGAAGCAGAACGATGAAGACTTTAAGACCCGTATGGCGATGGCGACGACGGACCTTGGCCTGCTTACGATCCTGACGGTCCTGCTGGACCATCTCGGACTCGGACAGCGTAAAGAAGCCGGTGTCCGAGGGATCGGGCATAAACTGACCGGTCGCGCCCGTAGGATCGAGAGGATCGACGGCAGGAGCGTCCATCGCGGGCGCCGGAGCCGTGGCCATAGCCGTCTGGGCAGACAGCGCGGCAAGCGAATCGTGCACGCGGGCAAGCTCATCGGCCTGCTCGGAGGTGAGCTGGTAGATGCCATCGGCAGTAGCGGCGTTAAAGGCATCGAGTGCGTCGGAGGGGCGGCCGGCGGCAGAAAGCGCCTGACCCATGCCGGCGTTGAGCGCACGCGTGTCGTCGCGGGGGCCGGCAAAGTCGATAGCCGTGCGGTAAGTCTCCACGGCATCCGCCGGACGGCCGAGCTTAATGAAGCAACGACCGAGCTCGCCGAGCGCGGCGGCAGGAGCCGGATTGGCGCCGTCGATGGCAGCCTGACGGAAGGCGGTTCCCGCGTTGGCATAGTCGCCCGACTGGAACAGCGCATTGCCCAGGCCCAGATAGGCCTTGAACGGCGTGGCATAGGAAGCATCCTGCGTAGCAGCAGAGAACGCCTGAGCGGCCGTCGTGTAGTCGCCCACGGCGGCAAGCGCCTTGCCGCGGTTGGTGAGCAGCGCGCCGCGCTTGCCGTAGGTGCCGTCGTTGAGGGCGGCGGCATAGGCCTCGGCGGCCTCGGCATACATGCCCAGGTGCATCAAGGCGTTGCCACGAAGGTGATCGGCCTCGCCCATAATCTCATCGGGAGTCTTTGCCGCCCCAAGCATCTGGGCTGCAGCGGAAAAATCACCCGCGCGGTAAGCGGCGCGGCCCTGTTGGATCAGCTGGCTATTCAAGGAAGTCCCCTTTACTCGTGAACGATCTCGACATGGACGATCTCGTCGCCGGCACGCAGCTGCGAAATCACATCGAGACCCTCGACCGTGGTACCAAAGACGGTGTAACCGGAATCGAGGTTATGCTGGGCACCCAGGCAGAAGTAGAACTGCGAACCCGCGGAATCGGGGTCCATGGAGCGTGCCATGGCAAGGGCGCCATCGACATGGCTGTTGCGCGGATTGGTGGCAAACTCGCCCTTGATGCAGTAGCCGGGGCCACCGGTACCGGGCATGCCGTCGGGGCCCTCAAGACCGGCGGCGACGTCGGCACCGGACATGTCGCGGGTATTGGGGTCGCCACCTTGGATAACAAAACCGGGCACATAGCGATGGAACTTAAGGCCATCATAGAAACCCATCGTGGAAAGCTCGCAGAAGTTCGCGACATGAATGGGAGCGCCCTCGCCGTCAAACTTGACCTTGATGGTACCCTTCGACGTCTCGATTACGGCGCACTCGTCGCCGACAAGCTGATACTCGGGCGTGTAGAGCTCTTTCTTAAAACCAAACATGTGGTTCCTTCCTCGTGCGTTTAAAGCATATTTGTACGAATTGTAGCAATAAGCACGGGCTTACATCAATTGCGCACGTAGGTTATGCCGACTATGGCGAACTAATTTTAGGAACGCTGCTGCGGCTTCCAGGAACCCACATTGGCGTCGTACTGGTTCAGCGCGCTGTTGCCGCCCTGCGCGATGGGCGCCAGGATCTCGCTTTGGTGGGAACTCATCGACTCGCCATCGGGAATGGCCAGCGAGATATCCCAGCTCTGGCAGATCACGTCGACGCGCTCATACATCCACTCGGCAAGCTGCTTTAAGTGGGCGATGTCATCCGCATAGACCGTATCGTCCTGTACTTTCAGGTTGTTAAGCTCATCTTGCGTCTTTTTGATCTGATCACGCAGGGCGTAGGCACTCTGCGACAGCTCCTGACGGGTGGACAGCGGCGTTCGGAGATAGCCGTTGTTAAAGGAATCGATGACCTCGCCGATCTGATCCTCGTCAGCATAGGACACGATGGTCTGATACAGACCGTCGAGCCTGGTATAGAGCTGATCATCGGTGAGCACGGTTTCTTCCTGGACCACCTCGGCAGAATCGTCCTGCTTGGTATCGTCCTCAGTGGCCTCGCCCTTTTGACGCGTGGGGAAGGTCGTCTGCGCGGCCTGGCCAAACTGGTCGTAGAAGCCAGGCATGACACCCATAGGATCGGCCGTCACGAACCAATAGGCACCGCCGCAAACGACGGCAAGGACCGCGATGATAATGAGCGGCTTGGGGATATGACGCTTGTGCTTGTGATAGGCGTCCTCGTCGGGATGCACCTTGCGCTTGGGTTTTTGAGCATCGTCATGCAGGGAAACGGGCGTGGGAATATCGACCTTGGGGATACCGAAATCCTTATCGAAAGCTGGCAGCACGCAGGTCTCATTGGGGTCGGCGGCGTCCGAAAGCACCGCAGCGGCAGAGGCCGGCGCATGCGGCACCTCGGTATCGATCTGCTCTTGCGTTAGGCGCGGAAAGCCCGCCGTGCGGCCCGCTGCCAGGTCGGATGCGGCCGCGTCCTCGGAGAGGATACCCGGAGCGGGGCGTCCGCATTTGGGGCACGTACGATCATGCGGAGAAAGACGGGCACCGCAGCCCTCACAGAACACAAACTCGGTGTGCTCGGGACCATCGCCCGGACCCACATAGGCGTTGCAGTAGGGGCAGAACGAGGCGCCGTCCTCGATAGTCTTAAGGCAATGCGGGCAGATCACGGCATCCTCTTTTCGAAGCAATTCAAACAATCGAGGTTAGAGCATAACATCGCCACGGCCCCACAGGAGCAAGGCACCAATTCAACATCGCCAGGGCGCGTAGCTACTTCTTCTTTTTGCTTGGCATCGAAACTTTGATGCCTTGGGCGGACTTGGTTACGCGGGAGCGCTTGGCGCCCGTGGGCTTCTTTTTCTTGGGCTGGGCCTGGGCCACGCCCTCGAGTGCGCGGGCCTCGGCCTCACGAACGGTGCGAGCTTCGCGGCGCTGCGCCATGTCGGCGGCGACGCGCTTGGCAAAACGCTCCGCCGTCGAACCCGTCGAGCTCACCTTGCCGCCACCGCGACCCAGGCGGACGCGAACACCGCGGCCAAAACCAGTTGCGGCATGACGACGACGCGGCTTGAGAGAATCCATCATCGTGGCGAGCTTAAAGAACACCGAGCAGGTAAAGGCCACGATGACAGCCAAGATAACCATCTGGCCCATCGACAGGTTGGCAATAGACAGCAGCTTCGGGAATCCGATAACGCCCACCAGGATGCCGGCGACCACAAACACAAAGAGCACCACACGTAAGGGCGTGAGAGGCTGCGAGATGCGCCAGATCAGGCTGACGCTCGCCGCGCACGACGTAAGCAGGCACATCGTAGACAGCGTGAGCTGGCTAAAGCCAAACACGCGCGCCACAAAGATATCGAGCGCCGCAGCCAAAATGACCGCAATCGACGCCGGCAGTGCCCGCTTGAGCACGTTCGTCAGGAACGATCCCTTCACGCGAGCATTGTTGGGCTCCAAGCCCAACACAAAGCCCGGCGCGCCGATGCAGAAGAAGTTAATGAGCGTCATCTGGATGGGCTCGAAGGGGTACGGCGGCAGCGCGATGCACAGCGCCGCCAGGCCCATCGAGAACAGCGTCTTGGTCAGGAACAGCGAGGCCGAACGCTGCAGGTTGTTGATGGAGCGACGGCCCTCGGCCACCACGGCGGGCATCGAGGCAAAGTCGTTGTCAACGAGTACGATCTCGGCCACGTTACGCGCGGCATCGGAGCCGGCTGCCATGGCCACGGAGCAGTCGGCCTCCTTGAGCGCCAGCACGTCGTTGACGCCGTCGCCTGTCATGGCCACGGTGTGCTCGCGGCGCTTGAGCGCTTGCACGAGCTCGCGCTTCTGCTGCGGGGTCACACGACCAAAGACATGGTAGCGGTCCACTGCGGCATCGAGCTTGGCCGGCGTATCGAGCGTCGTGGCGTCCACATAAGCGTCCGCCCCCGGCACGCCCACCACGCGTGCGATCGACGACACCGTACGCGGGTCGTCGCCACTGATCACGTTGAGGGTCACGCCCTGCTCGTTAAAGTAGCCGATGGTCTCGGCCGCCGAGGTACGAATCTCGTCGCGGATGGTCACAAAGCCCACGGGCTCGGCCTCGCCCACCATATCGCCATCGGGCGTAAAGCCGTCCACGAGCGCCACCACGAGCACGCGGCAGGTATCGGCAAGCTCGGCGACACGGTTCTCGACCTGGGCAAACGCACGATCAGAGAGCACAAACTGCGCCGCACCCATCACATATGAGCCCTGTGCAAACGACGCGCCGCTCCACTTTTTGGAAGACGAGAACGGAATGACCGACAGCGGCTCGGACACCTCGACCGGACGGTCGGCGTAATAGTTGAGCAGCGCCTGACAGGTCTCGTTGGCATCGGCCGAGGTCGCACGTGCGACGTTTGCCAGCGCAAAATCGAGCACCGTGGTATCGACGGGAACGGCGGCGTCGCCCTCCCCCGCACCCATACCCTCGACCGGCAGCGGATAGGTACCCTCGACCTCCATGCGGCCCGACGTGATGGTGCCCGTCTTGTCCAGGCACAGCACGTCGACGCGCGCGAGCGTCTCAATGCAGTAGAGCTGCTGCGCGAGCACCTTGCGGCGGGCCAGGCGCACCGTGGCGATGGCGAGCACCGACGAGGTCAGCAGCACCAGGCCTTGCGGGATCATGCCCAGCAGGGCGCCCACCGTGGACAGCAGCGCCGACGAAGGCACATGACCAGCCAACAGCTCGGAGAAGCACCACGAAAGCGCGCTATTGCCTGGGGTTCCCGCGGCATCCCACAGCTCGCTCACGCTCGAGGCAAACAACGCCAAACCGAGCGGGATCATGATGATGCTCGCAAAGCGCACGATGGCGTTAAGCGCGTTCATGATCTCGGAATTGACCTTTTTGACGTACTTGGCCTCGTTATTAATTTTGGCCACGTAGTTGTCGGCGCCGACATGGATCACGCGGGCGCGCAGCAGACCCGAGTCGATAAAGCTGCCGCTCATGAGCTCGGAACCGGGCTGTTTCTTAATAAGATCGCTCTCGCCCGTCAGCAGGCTCTCGTTCACGAGCGCCTCGCCCGAAACCACCACGGCGTCAGCGGGGATCTGGTCGCCGCGCCCCAGGCGGATGATGTCGTCGAGCACGATCTGGTCCAGGTCGAGCTCCACCTCGGAGCCGTCGCGCACCGCGATGGCCTTCTTGGAGGTCAGCAGCGTGAGCTTATCGACCATCTTCTTGGAACGCATGGACTGAATGACGCCAATAGCGGTATTGAGGAACACCACGAACAGGAACGTCAGATTCTTAAACGAACCGGTCAAAATGACCAGGAACGCCAAGATCACGTTGATCAAATTGAACAGCGTGCAGAGGTTCTCGATGATGAGCTCTTTGACCGACTTGGTCTTGAGCTCCATGTTGCGGTTGATCTTACCGGCGGCGATGCGCTCCTCGACCTCGGCGGTCGAGAGTCCGCGCTCGATATCCGTTGCTGCCATACCACGTCCCATCACGTCGCGTCGGTATAAGAAAAACCGCCCGGACCATGCGAGGTTCGGACGGTCTCACGTTCGATGGTGCCCCATGTTGGATTCGAACCAACGGCCTTCTGCTCCGGAGGCAGACGCTCTAATCCCCTGAGCTAATAGGGCCAACGTTTGGCATTATACCCAAGTGCACCACGGGCTATCAAAATAAAAGAAAAAGCTTTGCAATTCCGAGGAAGACGCGGCTCAACGGCCCACTTTAGAAGGCAAAAGCGAGTCGGATAGTATAAACTCTCATGCACCATATGTACACGGCTCGCGATGCGGGCCGTTTTTGCAAGGGTTATCCATCGAGGTGAGAGGCACACCATGATTGCAATTTTAAAAGAGAGCGCCAGCGACGAGGCCGTCAGCCATATCGTCAGCTGGATTGAGAAAAAGGGCCTGAAGACCGATGTCTCGCGCGGCGAGAATGAGACGATCATCGGCCTGGTGGGCGATACGACCAAGATCGACCCGTTCCTGCTCGAGTCCATGGATGTCGTCGAGCGCGTGCAGCGCGTCTCCGAGCCGTTCAAGCGCGCCAACCGCAAGTTCCACCCCGAGGACTCCGTCATCGACTGCGGCCACGGCGTCAAGATCGGCGGCGATCAGTTCCAGGTCATCGCCGGCCCGTGCTCCGTCGAGGGCGAGAACCTCATCCGCATCGCCCGCCGCGTGAAGGCCGCCGGTGCCACGATGCTGCGCGGCGGTGCCTACAAGCCCCGCACTTCCCCGTACGCCTACCAGGGCATGGGCCCCGCCGGTCTGGACCTGCTGTGCGAGGCGTCTGCTGAGCTCGACATGCCGATCGTCACCGAGATCATGGACCCGCGCGACGTGCAGGTCTTCCTGGACAAGAAAATCGACGTCATGCAGATCGGCGCCCGCAACGCCCAGAACTTCCCTCTGCTCAAAGAGGTCGGCAAGACCAAGACTCCGATCTTGCTTAAGCGCGGCATGTCCGGCACGATCGATGAGCTGCTCATGGCCGCCGAGTACATCATGAGCGAGGGCAACGACAACGTCATCCTGTGCGAGCGCGGCATCCGCACCTTCGAGACCCGTACTCGCAACACCTTCGACCTCAACGCCGTGCCGGTGCTGCACCACCTGTCGCACCTGCCCGTCGTCGCCGACCCCAGCCACGCCACCGGCTACACCCGCTACGTTGAGCCCATGGCGCTTGCCGCGACCGCCTGCGGCGCCAACGGCCTGGAGATCGAGGTCCACGACGAGCCGAGCCGCGCCTGGTCCGACGGCGCCCAGGCCCTCACCCCCGATCAGTTCGACGACACCATGCGCCGCATCCGAGCCATCCGCGAGGTCGTCTGCCAAGAGACCATGGAGTAGCCCATGGGTACAGTGAGAAACGCGCGCGTTAACCAGGGCGGCCCCAAGTGCGCCGGCATCGTCGGCCTTGGCCTCATCGGCGGCAGCTTTGCCCGCGGCTATGCGCAGGCGGGCGTCCGCGTGCTGGCCTGGGATCCCGATGACGATGTCATGACGGCTGCCAGCATGGGCACCGTTGCCGGCGAGCTCAACGACGAGACGCTCGGCGAATGCGACATCATCGTCCTGGCTTGCTACCCCGAAGCCTGCATCGAGTGGCTCGAGGCACACGCCCAGGCACTCGCCGACGCCACCGATACCGAGGCCATCATGGGCCCCGTGGTAATTGACACGGTGGGCGTCAAGGGTATCGTGTGCGAGCGCGCCTTTGAGCTTGCCCGCGAGCACGGCTTTTACTTTGTGGGCGCGCACCCCATGGCGGGCACGCAGTACTCGGGCTATGCACACTCCCGCGCCGACCTGTTCCAGGGCGCCCCGCTGGTGCTCGTACCGCCCGCGGTGGACGATGCGCTCAAGCTGGAGCTTTTGGGCCAGGTGCGCGAGATGGTGCGCCCCTTGGGCTTTGGCAAGTTCAGCGTGACCAGCGCCGCCGAGCACGACCGTGTCATCGCCTTCACGAGCCAGCTTGCGCACGTGGTATCCAACGCCTACGTCAAAAGCCCCACTGCCCAGGTCCACCACGGCTTTTCGGCCGGTAGCTACCGCGATCTCACCCGCGTGGCGCACCTCAACCCGCAAATGTGGTCCGAGCTCATGATCGACGACGCCGACGCGCTCGCCTTCGAGATCGACCATCTGATCGAATCGCTTGGCGCCTACAGCCGCGCGCTCAAGGACCGCGACCAGCGCTATCTGGAGAATCTCCTTGCCGAGGGCGACCGCATTAAGCGCGCACTCGACGACGAGGCCTCCCACTAGACAACCCATCACGCCAGGTCGAAAGGACCGAAGCTTATGGCGATTACCATCGATATCGACACTGCACGCCCCTACCAGGTGCATGTTGGCACGTTTTTGCTGGAGCAGGCGGGGCCGCTCGTGCGCGCCACCGCCGGCGGCACCAAGGCCGTCATCGTGACGGACACCAACGTGGGCCCGCTCTACCAGATGCCCGTTAAGCAGAGCCTGGAGGCGTCAGGCTACGAGGTGAGCATCTGCTCCTTCGAGGCCGGCGAGGCCCATAAGCGCGCCGAGACTTACGTTGCCATTTTGGAGTTTGTGGCCGAGCACGAGCTTTCGCGCTCCGACGTGATCGTGGCACTCGGCGGCGGCGTCGTGGGCGACGTGGCGGGCTTTGTGGCCGCCACCTACATGCGCGGCTGCAAGTTTGTGCAGATCCCCACGAGCCTGCTCGCCATGGTGGATTCGTCGGTGGGAGGCAAGACCGCCATAGACCTGGCTGCCGGCAAGAACTTGGCCGGCGCCTTTTGGCAGCCGAGCGTGGTTATCGCCGACGTGGGGTGCCTGGCCACCCTCACGCCCGAGCAGTTCGCCGACGGCTGCGGCGAGGTCGTCAAGCACGCCGTAATCGCCGACCCGGAGCTTTTCGCCGAGCTGGAGAAGACCCCGCTCACGCTGGAGCTGCTCAACCAGGACGTGGCTCGCGTGGCGCTTATCATTGCCCGCAATATCGACATCAAACGCGCCGTGGTCGTCGCCGACGAGCGCGAAACCAACCAGCGCAAGCTCCTCAACTTTGGACACAGTGCCGGACATGCCGTCGAGGCCTGCGAGCACTTTGAGCTGGGACACGGCAACTGCGTGTCGATCGGCATGGGCATCATCACGCGCGCCGCGGCCCTGCACGGCGCTTGCGATGCTGCACTGCCCGGTCGTATTGAGGAGCTCTGCGCCCGCCATGGCCTCAAGACCCGCTGCGACCTAGATGCCGATGCCGTCTTTGCCGAGGCGCTCCACGACAAGAAGCGCGCGGGCGACACCATCGATCTGGTGATTCCGCACGGCATTGGCCGCTGCAGCATCGACCGCACGCCGCTTTCCACTTTCCACGAACTCATTGCCGAGGGCCTCGGCCAGAAGGGAGACGCATCCGCATGCTAGCCCGCATCACCCCGTCCCCGCTCAAGGGCACCGTTCCCGCCATCGCGTCCAAGTCGATGGCGCATCGCCTGATCATCTGCGCTGCGCTTGCCAACGGCGAGACACACGTCACCTGCAACACCACCTGCGCCGACATCGAGGCCACGGTGCGCTGCCTTACGGCACTGGGTGCTCGCATCGAGACCGTCGAGGACGGCTTCCAGGTCCACCCCACCATGAAGAGTGTTGAGTTTGGTCTGCTCAAGGCCCTTGCCGGCGGCACGCTTGACTGCGGTGAAAGTGGCTCCACGCTGCGCTTTATGCTGCCTGTCGCCTGCGCGCTGGGTGCGGATGCCACCTTCGTAGGCCAGGGCCGCCTGGGCGCCCGCCCGCTCTCCCCGCTCTCGGACGAGATCATCGCCGCCGGCTGCGACCTACAGGGTCTGGGCGGTTTTCCGCTCAAGACGAGCGGCCGCATGCGCCCGGGCACCTTTGTGCTTCCGGGCAACGTGAGCTCGCAGTACATCTCGGGCCTGCTGCTGGCAGCCCCGCTGCTGGCCCAGCCCTCCTGCGTGCAGGTAACCGGCCTCATCGAGAGCCGCCCCTACATCAACCTGACGATACAGGCCATGAAGGCCTTTGGCGTCGAGGTCAACGTCGAGCGCATTCCGGCCAAGGACGGCCAGCCCGAGGTCACGAACTTCCGCGTGAGCAGTGGCTCGTACCGCACGCCCGGCAGCGTAGCCGTCGAGGGCGACTGGTCCAACGCCGCCTTTTGGCTGTGCGCCGGCGCCATCGGCACCGACCCAATCACCGTCGAGGGCGTGTCGCTGAGCTCCGCACAGGGCGACCGTAACGTGCTTGCCGCGCTTTCGCGCTTTGGCGCCCGCATCGTGCGCTCCACCAACGCCGCCACCGTGCAGTCCGACAAGCTCGCCGGCTTTGAGATGAGTGCCCACGACATTCCGGACCTGGTGCCCGTCATCTCGGCCGTGGCCTCGCTGGCACAGGGCCGCACCTTTATCCGCGATTGCGCCCGTCTGCGCATCAAGGAATCCGACCGTCTGGTCACCACCACCCGCGAGCTCACCGCGCTGGGCGCGCAGGTGCGCATTGCCGGTGATGACCTCATCATCAAGGGTGTCGATGCCTTCACCGGCGGCGAGGTCGATTCGCACAACGACCATCGCATCGCCATGATGGCCGCTATCGCCGCGAGCCGCGCCGCCGGCGAGGTCGTGATCCACGGCGCCGAGGCCGTCAACAAGTCCTATCCCGATTTCTTCGACCACTACCGCCTGCTGGGCGGCAAGGTCACACTCGAGGAGGAATAGCATGTCCTCGACCTTTGGCAACGTCTTGCACGTAAGCATCTTCGGCCAGTCGCACTCCCCCGCCATCGGCTGCTCGCTCGATGGCGTCCCCGCCGGCATCGCCGTTGACCAAGAAGCGCTGCAGGCCTTTTTGAACCGTCGCGCCCCCGGTCGCGACGAGACCGCGACCAAGCGCCGCGAGGCCGACGCCGCCCAAATCATCGCCGGCGTGGTCGATGGGCACACCACCGGCGCGCCCATTGCCGCGATTATCGAGAACACCAACACGCGCTCCAAGGATTACTCCGAGCTGCGCCGCAAGCCCCGTCCGGGACATGCGGACTTCCCTGCACGCATGAAGTATCACAACATGCACGATGTCGCCGGCGGCGGGCACTTTTCCGGCCGCCTAACAGCACCCTTATGCATCGCGGGCGGCATCGCGCTGCAGGCACTCGAGGCCCGCGGCATTAAAGTGATGGCGCATGTGGCGCAGATCGGCGGCATCTCCGATCTGCCGATGGACGACATAGTCTATCGCGAGGCCGACCGCAAGGCGATCCTTACGAACGATCTGCCGTGCATTGACGCCGCCGCAGCCGGCCGCATGCGCGAGGAAATCCTAGCCGTGCGTGACGAACTCGACAGCATCGGCGGCATCGTGGAGTGCGGCATTTACGGGCTTCCCGCAGGCATCGGCGACCCCATGTTCGACGGCATCGAGAACCGCATCGCGCAGATCGCGTTTGGCATTCCCGCCGTAAAGGGCGTGGAGTTTGGCATGGGCTTTGCCGTGGCCGCCATGCGCGGCAGCGAGAACAATGATCCGTATCGCATCGATGCCGAGACCGGCGAGATCGAGGTCGAGTCCAACAACGCCGGCGGCATCCTGGGCGGTATTTCGACCGGCGCGCCCGTCATGTGGCGCATGGCCGTAAAGCCGACGCCCTCCATTGGCCGCGAGCAGCAGACGGTGGACATGGACGCTATGGAAAATGCCGAGCTCTCGGTCCACGGCCGCCACGATCCCTGCATCGTCCCCCGAGCTGTCCCCGTAGCCGAGGCAGCCGCCGCCCTTGCCATCTGGGACGCCCTCCTCGAAGACGCCGCCCAGCGCTAAAAATCTCCGGGGGCCAACTCCGGCCCCCACGCCTATCCAGTGATTTTTCTGGGACGGGGATTAAAAAATCATTGTGTTCCTAATGATTTTTTAATCCCCGTCCCAGAAAAATCACCGACACGTGAAAGGGGTCTCCATGGACCTTGCCGATATTCGCCAGGCCATCGACGGCATCGATACCACGCTCCTCAATAGCTTTGTCGAGCGCATGGATATTGCCACCGATGTCGCCAAGTCAAAAATCGAGATGGGCAAGGCCGTCTTCGACCCCGCCCGCGAGCGCTCTAAGCTCAATAACCTCGCCAGTCGCGCACCCGAGCGCTACGAGGCTCAAACCATCACCCTGTTCCGCCTCCTCATGAGCATGAGCAAAGCCGAGCAGCAGCGCTACATCAACGAGCTCAAGGGCATCACTGTCTCGCAAAAGGCCCACGCCACGGCCGTGGCCTTTGACATGCCCTTCCCCCAGACGGCCACCGTCGCCTGCCAGGGCGTTGAGGGCGCCTACAGCCAAATCGCCGCGTGCAAGCTCTTCGACGTACCCGACATCGCGTTCTTTGAGACCTTCGAGGGCGTCATGCGCGCCGTACGCGACGGCTTTTGCGAGTTTGGCGTGCTGCCCATCGAGAACTCCACCGCTGGCTCGGTCAATGCTGTCTACGACCTGCTCGCCCAGTTCGACTTCCATATCGTGCGCTCGCTGCGCCTCAAGATCGACCACAACCTGCTCGTCAAGCCCGGCACCAAGCTCGCCGACGTGCGCGAGGTCCACAGCCATGGCCAGGCAATCGCCCAGTGCGCCGGCTTTATCGAGGCGCACGACCTGCACGCCACCAAATACCCCAACACGGCCATGTCGGCCGAGATGGTCGCCAGCTCCGAACGCACCGATGTTGCCGCGATCGCATCGCGCAGCTGCGCCGCACTCTACGGCTTGGAGGTACTGGAGCCCAACATCCAGGACTCGGACAACAACTACACGCGCTTTGTCGTCATCAGCCGCGAGCCACGCGTCTACCCCGGCGCCAACCGCACCTCGCTCATGATTACCACGGCCAACGAGCCGGGCGCACTCTATCGCGTACTCGAGCGCTTCTACGCGCTCAATATCAACCTCATCAAGCTCGAGAGCCGCCCCATCCCCGGGCACGACTTTGAGTTTATGTTCTACTTTGACCTAGACTGCCCCTTTGGCAGCAAGGCCCTCGATGACCTGCTCGATTCCATCGACGACGTGTGTGAGAGCTTCACCTACTTTGGCAGTTACACGGAGGTGCTCTAGATGACCGATGTCGCCGCAACCCGCCCCTACGGCGTGCTGGGCCGCGTGCTGGGCCACAGCTACACCCCGACCATCTACAAGGAGCTCGCGGGGCTAGAGTATGTGCGTTTTGAGCGTGAGCCCGAGGACCTCCAGGCTTTTATGACGGGTGACGAATGGGAGGGCACCAACGTGACCATCCCCTACAAGCGCGCCGTCATGGAATACCTGGACGAGCTGAGTCCACTCGCCGAGCGTATGGGAAACGTCAACACCATCACGCGCCTGCCCGACGGCCGCCTGCGCGGCGACAACACCGACTACTTCGGCTTTCAGTGCCTAGTCGAGGAGTTGGGCGTCGAGGTCGCCGGCAAAAAGGCCCTCGTGCTTGGCGCCACCGGTGGTGCCGGCACCACGGCAAGCATGGTGCTCGGCGACCTGGGCGCCACCGTGGTGCCCGTAGGCCGCACGAGCGAGGTCAACTACGACAACATCGCGCAGCAGTCCGACGCCGCACTGCTCGTCAACTGCACGCCCGCCGGCATGTTCCCCCACTGTCCCGACGCCCCCTGCACACTCGAGGGGCTCAATGCGCTCGAGGGCGTTATCGACATTGTCTACAACCCCGCTCGCACGGGACTCATGCTCGAGGCCGAGCACCGCGACATCCCCTGCATCGGCGGTCTGCTCATGCTCGTGGCCCAGGCGGCGCAAGCCGTTGAGCGCTACACCGGCCAGGTCACTCCGCGCGAGCGCATTCTGGACGTAACGGAGCGCCTGTCACGCCGCGAACAGAACATCGCGCTGATCGGCATGCCGGGCTCGGGCAAGACCCGTGTGGGCGAGCAGATTGCCCTGCTCACGGGGCGAAAGCACATCGATCTGGATCGCGCCCTCGAGGAGCGCCTGGGCATGCCCTGCGCCGACTTTATCGTCGAGCGCGGCGAGGCGGCGTTCCGCGAACAGGAGACGGCGGCGCTGGCCGACATCTCCAAGCGCAGCGGCCTGGTGCTTTCCACCGGCGGCGGCGTGGTCACGCGCGACGAGAACTACCCACTGCTGCACCAGAACAGCAAGATTGTGATGCTCAATCGCAAGCTCGACGAGCTCGCCCACAAGGGCCGCCCCATCACGGCGCGCGATGGCATCGACAAGCTCGCCGAGCAGCGCATGCCGCGCTACCGCTCCTGGGCTGACTGCATCATCGACTCACGCGACTGCGCCGCCAACACCGCCCAAGCCCTCCTCGACACCCTCCCACCCGCTCTCTAACCAAAACCACCACAAAGGGGACAGGCGCCTTTGTGGTGGTTTTCCAATCGCAAAGGAAGCAACCATGAAAGCACTCGTCATCAACGGCCCCAACCTCAACATGCTCGGCATTCGCGAACCGGGCATCTATGGCAGCGACAACTACGACCGCTTAGTGCAGATCTGCCAGGAAGCAGGCGCCGCACAGGGCTTCGACGAGGTCGAGGTTTTCCAGTCCAACCACGAGGGCAGCATCGTCGACAAGATCCAGGAGGCCTACGGCAAGGTCGACGGCATCGTCATCAACCCGGCGGCATACACGCATACGAGCGTGGCGATCCTCGACGCCCTCAAGGCCGTCGCCATCCCTGCCGTCGAGGTACACATCAGCGCCGTAGAGACGCGCGAGGACTTCCGCCAGGTGAGCTATGCACGCCTGGCCTGCTTCGCCACCATCACCGGTGAGGGCCTCCAGGGGTATGCGCACGCTCTGGAGCTGCTGAGGGAGTATCTCGAAAAGTAGCCTCGCGGATCAATTCATTAACACCGATTCACACGAACAAAACTCCGGCGCCGGCAGCAGCGACCTCGCTGCTGCCGGCATTTTATTACTGGCATATAATCGTTGCAGTCACACAACGTCTGGAGACGCGCATGTTAAGCATCCATCTGGGAGATTATCCCGGTTCCATCTACGATACCGAAACCTATTTTAGGAACTCATACTTGGACTCATGGTTCGAAGACCCTATGGCCGCACAAATCATTAAAAGCGTGGACGGATCAGAGCTCATCGGTCCCCACAACATCGTAAGCAAACAACTAGGCTCAATCACTCCACTCGAACTGTCCGGCGGCGTCAAGACGCTGCTGTTAGTACGCAATCTCCCAAATATGGTGTTCAACGCATCTACCTGCGGAGACAACTGTGCCCGCTGGCTACTCAAAATCGGCAAAGAGCAGGATGTGCTGGTGACCCTTTACCACATCATGAAGTTCCCCTGGAAGAACTTTGAAATCCGCATTGAAAACGATGACCGCATCGTCAGAAACATGCAGGAGTTTGTCGGCGCCACGAATGACTTTTTGGATGTTGATGAGTAATGAAGGGAACGCATACCGTTGTCGTAGAGCGTGCAAAGGTCAAATACACACTCACCTTTAAACGCAACATTTCCTTCATTCGCGGTAACAGCGGCACGGGCAAAACGACGCTCATCTCGATGATTCGCGACTACAACGACCGAGGACCGGAAAGCGGCGTTACACTCAGCTGCGACGCGCCATGCGAAACGCTTTCCGGCAGACGCTGGGAGCGCGAGCTGTCGATCATCGAAGATTCGATCGTCTTTCTAGATGAGGGCAACGAGTTTATCTACTCAAAGGACTTCGCCAAAGCCATCAACGGATCGTCCAACTATTTTGTTCTGATATCTCGTCGCGACGCCAACGAACTCCCCTACAGCGTCGACGAGATCCTAAAGCTAGTCAACACCACAAGCAAGACAATTAATGGCCGCAAGAGCGACAGACGCTTCTACTCGGTGACTAAACCGCTATATGACCACACGGCAAGCATGCTGTATCAGGACCTTAACGTAGGGTTCGACAATCCTGACGCCGTAATTGTCGAGGATAGCAAGTCTGGCTATCAATTCTATAGCACCCTTTGCAACCGACTGGGAATCCCCTGCTATACCGCCACCGGCGTAGCGAACCTAAAACGAACGATTCACGAATGTCCCGAGCAAAACATCCTTGCCATAGGAGACGGCGCAGCGTTTGGTCCCTACATCGAAAAGGTGCTCGGACAGCGCGTTTACAAGAACGTTCGCTTGTTCCTCCCTGAATCATTTGAGTGGACGCTTTTGCGATCTGGCCTCATCCCCAACAACGACATTCCAAAAATCCTCAAGGACCCTTCGAGCTATATCGAAAGCCGCGACTACCTGAGCTGGGAGCGGTTCTTCACCGACGTATTGATCAAGTACTCTGCAGACACTCGCTACGTCTACAGAAAGGCACGGCTCAACGAGCAGTACCTAAAGCCGCAGGCGATGGATGCAGTTGCGAGCGTCTTGCCCGAGTGTCTGAAGGCATAATGGCAGTGGGGAGGACCAACTTGGTCCTCCCCACTGCCATGGAAACCCAGCACACGCAATAGCTGCCGGCAAGAGCGGCAACTGTCGCAACCACAAACCCATCCACGCGGCGGCTCGAAAGCTCAAGCCCACTCAGCGCGGCAAGGACAAGCCAAGTGACACCGGCTCCAATAAACAGCAGGGGCTTGCTCACGCTCGGCTCGAGCCCCCCTTGGCGCGCCGTATAGCCAATCCACATCAGCAGCACAACAGCAGCTCGCGCCACGGCTTCGGCCTAAACGTATACCCGGCAAGAATAAAGAACACCTGCATGTGAAAAAAGCCCAGACCACCAAGCGGCCCGGGCTTAATAAACGATGGTGCTCCATGGCGGATTCGAACCGTCGACCTTGGGATTAGAAGTCCCCTGCTCTATCCAACTGAGCTAATGGAGCAAATAACAGCACGCCCAAGCAAGCGCAAGCCTGTCAGGCGCAAGTAATTATAACCTAGTTGAACTGCTCACGGTACGCCTTGCAGACCTTATCGACCGGGCCGTCCATGCGAAGGTCACCCTTCTCAATCCAAACGGCACGCTGGCAGATGCGCTCAACCTGCTCCATGGAGTGCGAAACAAACAGAACCGTCACGTCGCCGCTCTGGATAAAGTGCTGGATACGGGCCTCGCACTTCTGCTGGAAGAACACATCACCGACGGAAAGTGTCTCGTCAACGATCAGGATGTCAGGCTCAGTGATCGTTGCGATTGCAAAGGCAATGCGCGCAACCATGCCCGAGGAGAAATTCTTAAGCGGCATGTCGACAAAGTTCTGAAGCTCAGCGAACTCAATAATGCCGTCAAAGTTGGCATCGATGAACTCCTTGGTATAGCCGAGCAGGGCACCGTTCAGATAGATGTTCTCGCGGGCGGTCAACTCGGGGTCAAAGCCGGCACCAAGCTCAATCAGCGGCGCGATGTTACCGTGCACCTTAACGCTGCCTTCGCTAGGCTCAAGCACGCCAGCGATAATCTTGAGCATCGTGGACTTGCCGGAGCCATTGGTGCCGACCAGGCCCACGACCTCGCCACGATGAATATCGAACGAGATATGCTTGAGCGCCCTAAACTCCTCAAAGAACAGCTCGTGCTTGGCAAGCTTGATGAAGTACTCCTTGAGGTTGGTCAGCGACTCGGACGCCATGTTAAAGATCATGGTGACGTCGTCGACCTCGACAGCCAGAGGCTGCTCGCTGTAATCAACAACAGATTCAGTCATCACAGCACTCCTTAGATGTAGAGGATAAACTTGCGCTCGGACTTATGGAACACGGTGTAGCCAATGACAAGCGCAAGGACCGCCCAAGCGACGCACATACCAAACGTCAAAAGCGAGGGCGTGGTCTGGAACAAGAAGATATCGCGCATAAACTGCAGGTAGTTATACATGGGGTTCGCATACATCAAGATACGCACGAGATGCGGCATTTGCGCAATATAGTCAGTCGTCCAGAAGATGGGCGTAATATAAGTCCACGCCGTAATGACGACGCTCCACAGATGCATAACGTCGCGGAAAAAGACCGTAAGGGCAGAGAGCATCATGCCCAGGCCCATGCAGAAGCACATAAGCAGCAGCAGGCAAACCGGCAGCAGAATCAAATGCCAAGAAGGCATAACGCGGAACCACAGCATAACGATGGCGACGGCGACCAGCGAGAAGGTAAAGTTGACCAGCGAGAAGAGCACCTTCTGCACCGGGAAGACCCAGCGGTGCACCTTAACCTTCTTGAGCAGAGGGGCAGCACCCACGATCGACGTCAGGGCCTGGTTCGTAGACTCGGACATGACGGCAAAGGTAACGTTACCCACGATCAAGTACAGCGGGTACATCTCGGGCGTCATTGAGCCATTGCGGCCCTGGCCAAAAATCGTCGAGAACACGATGGCCATGACGATCATCATCAGCAGCGGGTTGAGCACCGACCATGCGACGCCCAGAACGCTACGGCGATACTTGATCTTAAAATCCTTGGTAACCAGCTGACGAAGGATAAACGCGTCCTTCTCAAATTCGTTCTTAGCAAACGTCGCAGGCAGACTGCGAGCTTCTTGTTGCTTTGTCTGATCCGACACGGATGCAACTCCTTTACTCGTAATCGTTGACAAACGAACAGTATAGACCCGACGGCCATGCAAACGATTCGCGCAACAAAACTGGAGAACTAACCCACATCTTAGGATGCCAAGCCCAAACGGCTATACTTTCAAGGATTGAATGTATAAGGAGCATTGAGTGAATTCTGAATCCATCGCCGTCATCATCCCCTGCTACAACGAAGCCCTCACTATCGGCAAAGTCATCGACGACTTTCACCGCGAGCTTCCGCAAGCGACGGTCTATGTCTATGACAACAACTCGTCGGACGACACCTCACGCATCGCCACCGAGCACGGCGCCACGGTCCGCTTTGAACCCCGTCAGGGAAAGGGCAACGTGTGCCGTCAGATGTTTCGCGACATCGACGCCGATTGCTACCTGATGGTCGACGGAGACGACACCTACCCCGCCGAGGCGGCCAAAGCCCTCTGCGAGCCCATCCTTAACGGCACAGCCGACATGACCGTAGGCGACCGCCTTTCCAACGGCACCTACGCCGAGGAAAACAAGCGTGCTTTCCACGGCTTTGGCAACAATCTGGTCCGCGCCATGATCAAGTGGATCTATGGCTACAGCTTCGATGATGTCATGACCGGCTACCGCGCCATGAGCCGCCCGTTCGTCAAAACCTTCCCCGTGCTTTCCGAGGGCTTCCAGATCGAAACCGAGCTCTCGATCCACGCCGTCGACCACCGCTGGCGCATCAAAGATGTACCCATCGAGTACCGCGACCGTCCGGAAGGCTCCGAGTCCAAGCTTAATACCGTCAGCGACGGCATTAAGGTCGTTGCGATGATCGGCACGCTGTTCAAGGACTACCGCCCTCTGAAGTTCTTCAGCCTGGTTGCGCTTCTGTTTGCGGTGATCGGCCTCGCCCTGGGCATGCCCATCGTTGTCGAGTATTTCCAGACCGGCCTCGTTCCGCGCTTCCCCACCGCCATGCTCGCCGCGTCGTTTATGTTCCTGTGCGGTCTGAGCCTTGCAACCGGATTCATCCTGGATTCCGTGGCAAAGGTCGAAAAAAAGCAGTGGGAGGTCAACGTATACAGCAAATACACCTACGACGACCAGCCCGACCACCCTACTTCCAAGCCAAGCAAGAGGTAAACCACCATGCCGCTCATCTCCATCGTCGTGCCGTGCTACAACGAGCAGGAATCACTTCCGATCTTTCTCAAAGAGCTCGATGGCGTCGTTCGCATCATGACCCAGCAAGATCCCGGCATTTCCTTTGAAGCCGTCCTCATCGACGATGGTTCGGCAGACAAAACGCTCGCCGTCATGAAGGCAGAAGCCGCGGCGGCGCATCCATACGCCATCCGTTGGCACTCTTTCTCGCGCAACTTTGGCAAGGAGGCGGCACTACTCGCCGGACTCCAGCACGCAAAGGGCGGCTATGTCGCCACCATGGATGCCGACATGCAGGACCCGCCCTCGCTCCTGCCGCAGATGTACGAGATCTTGCAGACCGAAGACTACGACAACGTCGCAACGCGCAGGACCACCCGCGAAGGCGAGCCTCCCATCAGGTCGTTCTGTGCCCGTATGTTCTACAAGATCATCAACCGCATTTCCAAGGCCGACATCGTCGACGGAGCACGCGATTTTAGGCTCATGAAGCGGCCTATGGTCAACGCCATCATCTCCATGGGCGAATACAACCGATTCTCCAAAGGCATTTACGGCTGGGTGGGCTTCAAAACCAAATGGCTCCCCTACGTAAACGTCAACCGCGTGGCCGGCGAGACCAAATGGAGCTTTTGGTCGCTGCTCCTCTATTCCATCGACGGCATCGTCGCGTTTTCCACGGCGCCGCTCTCCCTCGCCGCCCTCACAGGTATCGTCTTCTGCCTCATCGCTATTCTGGGATTCGTCGTCATCCTAGTAAAGACGCTTGTCTGGGGCGACCCCGTCGGCGGATGGCCGTCGCTCGCCTGCCTCATAACGCTGTTTGGCGGCATGCAGCTTCTGTGCCTGGGAATCATAGGTGAATACTTGGCAAAAGCCTACTTGGAAACCAAGCGACGTCCCATCTATATCATTCGAGAATCCAACGAGGAATCTGATGACACGGCCCAATAACAGCACGCTCAAGAATGTGGCGTTCTACGCCGCCTGCTTCGCATTTTCCGTCGCACTCTTTGTCGCACTTGCAGCGGCGGGACATGTCTATCCCTTTGGCGACAACTCGTTTCTCACCAACGATCTCAAATACCAATACATCGACTTCTTCGCGTGGTTTCGCCGCGTCCTTTTAGGCGAGGCAAACCTTCGCTATTCCTTCTCACAGGGACTCGGCATGAACACATGGGGGCTCTATAGCTACTACCTCGGCAGCCCCTTCAACCTGCTCTGCGTGCTGTTTCCCGCAGACAAGCTGACGCTCTTCGTGCTTGTTATCTCCGCGCTCAAACTGGGCTGCATCCACATCAGCGGCGCTTGGTATGTGCAAAAGCGCTTTGACCTACCCAAGCCCGCAGCATTCCTGCTTTCCCTCTCGTTCACGTTTTGTAGCTGGACCATCAGCAACCTGCGCAACCCGCTCTGGATCGATTGCCTCATCATGCTGCCCATCTGCGCCTACGGATGCCACGAGCTCATCCGCAAGCAGCGCATGATCCGCCTCGTCATCGCAACGGCGCTCAATGTCATGTTCTGCTGGTATACGGCCTACATTAGCATCCTGTTCCTCTGCATCTTCGTACTGGTTGAATTTGTCGATTATGTTGCAGAAGAAGGATTTAGCTGGAAGCTCATGCTCGATCGGGCCCTGCGATTCGCCGGGGCTATCGCGCTCGGACTGCTTCTGTCCGCTTGGACCTTTTTGCCGACCATCCTTGCCATGTCCAAGGGCGGTCCCGTTCTAGCACTCGGCCCCCTACTTAAAACCAACCTCAAGTCGCTCATCAGGGGCTTTCTTCCCTGCATGTGGGTAAGCAACGAAAGCACACCTCAGTTCTATTGCGGCATCATCATGATGCTGCTTGCGGTGAGCCTGCTGGTTAACCGCACGGTTTCAATCAAGACGCGCATCGCAACACTCGTCGTCACGATAATCCTGGTTGCAAGCTCCGTTTTGAGCCCGCTCGAGTACATCTGGTGCGGCATGCGCGTTCCCAACGGCTTCTACTCGCGCACGGCTTTTTTGCTGAGCTTCTTTGCGCTGTGGGCTGCGGGCTATACCCTGCAGATCCTCAAGGATCAACCTAAATTGCGCCAAGCCTATCGCCCCGCCGTCATCTTGCCACTCCTGGCGCTCACCGCTATTGAACTGTTTGCCAACGCTCATGTAGTATGGAACCAGCTCTACGCGGGCTATTCCGAAAATACCAACAGGGCCTATGTAGCCACCGCAACCAACACGATCGCTACCACTACAGAACGGGATTCAGCTCCGTTCTACCGCATCGATCGTACAACCACACGAGCCGATAGTGCCGCTCTAAACGAAGGCCTGGCACTAGGGTATAACCAGCTATCTTCTTATTCGTCCGCCAATAACCCGCAGGCAATTGCATTGCTCAACTCCCTTGGTTACAGCAGCGTCGGCGAATTCTCGACCCGTTATGCCGAGCCCATTCTTGCCGTCGATGCCCTACTGGGAGTCAAGTATGCCATTCCCGAGAACGCGCCTGCGGGATACGTTTCGACCAAGACGAATCAGGTCGACTCCACAAGCGCGGTGTACGAGAACCCCTATGCGCTCAGCATTGGCGTTGCAGCCTCAAGCGATATCCAAAACAGCACGCTGAAAAACGAGAACCCCTTCGAAAAGCAGAACGACCTCTACAGCAAAATCCTAGGCCGCGAGGTCAAGCTCTATACCAAGATCGAGGCCACGAGCACGGAGAATAGCGATAGCTTAAAGCAATGGAGCGTTACTGTACCGGCAAGCTCCATCGGGTATCTCTACATCAACAAAGATACGACTGCCGGCAGTTATTGGCCCGTCACCCTTACCATCGACCAGCGAACGATCGAAAACGAGGCCTGGAGATTCGACAATAATATCCGCCAGATTGCGGATGCATCGGACGCCCCGAGCCAGCATACGGTGTCAATCGGAGTCGCGGAGGGCTATACAGACATGCCCCAAGACAATGAGCCGGTCTTTTACGCCCTCGATCTGGACGTTTTCGAGCAGATTATTAACGAGCTTAAGACGAGCGAATTTGTTCCGACAGTTTTTGAGGACGGAAGAATCGAAGGCGAGTATACCGCCAAGGAAGACGGCAACCTGCTGCTGAGCGTTCCGTACGATGAGGGCTGGAACGTAACGGTAAACGGAACCGCCGCAGAACTAACGCCCGCCGCCGATAAGGGCCTGTCGTCCCTGAACGTGCAGAAAGGCGCGAATAGGATCGTGATGACCTACAAGACTCCGGGTGCCCTTGCGGGGCTTGCAGTGAGTCTGGCGACCACCTTCGCCCTTGTTGCAGCGGGGCTATACGCCAGGCATAAGAAAAGCCGCCGTTAACAAGCGGCGGCTTTTACTCTCGAAAAGTTAATAGCGGCTAGAGCATCTTGAGGTACTCCCCCAGCTCTTCCTCCCAGTCGGGCATGTGGAACCCGACCGACTCGAGCCCGGACAGGTCGAGTGCGGAGTGGACCGGGCGCGGTGCGACGGGGCCCTCGGCGCTCGCGTAGTAGTCGGCGGTCGATACCGGCACGACCTTCTCGCCGTTGCCGTTGGCGGCCTCGAAGACGGCGCGTGCGATGTCCGCCCAGGACTTCACCGCGCCGGATCCGGTGCAGTCGTAGGTGCCGTAGGGGGCGTGCGTCCCCAGCACGTGGAAGATGGCCTCGGCCATGTCGCGCGTGAAGGTCAGGCGGCCCAGCTGGTCGTCGACCACGGTGACCTGCTCGAGCTTGTCGTCCGGGTCGGCGACGCGGTCTGAGAGTGCCTTCATGGTCTTCACGAAGTTGTGCCCCTCGCCGATGACCCAGCTGGAGCGCATGATGTAGTGGTGCGGGCACCCGGCCACGGCGATGTCGCCGGCGGCCTTGGTCTGGCCGTAGACGGACAGCGGGGAGAACGGCTCGTCCTCCGTGTGGACCTCGGCGGTGCCGTCGAAGACGTAGTCGGAGGATACGTGGACCAGGGTGATGCCGTACCCGGCGCAGGTGCGTGCGAGAAGGGCGGGCCCCGTCGCGTTGGCCTTCCAGGCGGTCACGCGGCCCTCGGGGGTCTCGGCCCTGTCGACTGCCGTGTAGGCGCCGCAGTTGATGACCGTGCCGTAGAGCGACCAGTCGTACTGCGAATAGGCGTCCGGGTCGGACATGTCGAAGGTGTCGATGTCGCAGAAGTCGAAGTCCTTCGCCACGCCGCGCTCCTCGGCGAGCGCGCGCACCGCATGGCCCAGCTGGCCGTTGCAGCCGGTGACGAGGGTGCGCTTCGGCGCCATCGGGACGACGTCCTTGAGCATCGGGTGGTTGAGGTCGGCCTCGGAGACGGTGGCCTCATCGAGCGGGATCGGCCACTCGATGGCGAGCTCGGGGTCGGCGAGGTTCACGAAGGTGTAGGTCTTCTTGAGCTCCAGCGACCAGTGGGCGTCCACCAGGTAGGTGTAGGCGGTGCCGTCCTCGAGCGCCTGGAAGCTGTTGCCCACGCCGCGCGGGACGTAGATGGCCCTGGACGGGTCGAGCGTGCAGGTGAACACCTTCCCGTAGGTGGCGCTGCCCTCGCGCAGGTCGACCCATGCGCCGAAGACCGAGCCGCGGGCCACGGAGATGAACTTGTCCCAGGGCTCCGCGTGGATGCCGCGGGTGACGCCGCGGCTGTCGTTGTAGGAGATGTTGTTCTGGACGACCTTGAGATCGGGGATGCCGAGCGCGCACATCTTGGCGCGCTGCCAGTTCTCCTTGAACCAGCCGCGCGAGTCGCCGTGGACGGCCAGGTCGACGACCTTGAGGCCCTCGATGCCGGTCTCCGCGACCTTCAGGTCCTTCTCGAATTCGATGTCAGCCATGTGGTTAATTCCAATCGTGTTGCGGGCGCCCCTCGCGGTGCCGCAGGATCATCCCCATGCCCTGCGGCACCGCGAGGGGCGCTCGAAAAGGTAAACGTCCGGGAATCCGGGCCTACTGCCCCTGCGCCCTGTAACGGGCCTCGGTGGCCTCCTTGGCCGGTCGCCACCAGGACTCGTTCTCCACGTACCAGCCGATGGTCTGCTTCAGGCCCTCGGCGAAGTCGGTGTGGGCCGGCCTCCAGCCCAGCTCGCGCTGGAGCTTCGTGCTGTCGATGGCGTAGCGGCGGTCGTGGCCGGGGCGGTCGGCGACCCAGTCGAAGTCCTCGGGGTCGCGCCCCATGGCCTCCAGGATCATGCGCAGGACCGTGATGTTGTCCCTCTCGCCGTCCGCTCCGATGAGGTAGGTCTCCCCCGTGCGGCCCTTGGTCAGGATGTCCCAGACGGCCGAGGAGTGGTCCTCGGTGTGGATCCAGTCGCGGACGTTCTCGCCGCGGCCGTAGAGCTTGGGGCGGACGCCGTCGATGATGTTCGTGATCTGCCTGGGGATGAACTTCTCCACGTGCTGGTAGGGGCCGTAGTTGTTGGAGCAGTTGGAGATCGTTGTCCGTAGGCCGTAGGTGCGGGTCCATGCGCGCACGAGCATGTCGGAGCTGGCCTTGGTGCTCGAGTACGGGCTGCTCGGGTGGTACGGCGTCTCCTCGGTGAACTTGGCCGGGTCGTCGAGTGCCAGGTCGCCGTAGACCTCGTCGGTGGAGACGTGGTGGTAGCGGACGCCGTGCTTGCGGACGGCCTCCAGCAGGCGGAAGGTGCCCTCGACGTTGGTGCGGAGGAACGGCTCGGGGTCGGCGATGGAGTTGTCGTTGTGGCTCTCGGCGGCGTAGTGCACGATGGCGTCGTGGCCCGGGACGACCCTATCGAGCAGAGCGGCGTCGCAGATGTCGCCCACGACGAGCTCCACGCGGTCGGAGGGCAGACCGGCGATGTTCTCGGGGTTGCCGGCGTAGGTCAGCTTGTCCAGGACGGTCACGTGCACGTCGGGGTGGTTGTTGACCACGTAGTGCACGAAGTTGCTGCCGATGAAGCCGCAGCCGCCCGTGACGATGATGTTGTGGGGTTCAAAAATCTCAGACATGAAAATCCAATCTGAAGCATGTATAGCTTCTTTAGTATGCCGCAGGAAGTGACGCCGCGACACTATTCAACAAAACTATCGGACATTTCGGCATGCGATAAGAGCCATAACCTTCGCAGAATTACCTCCTGTACAAAACGCCTCCGGAATGCAGTCTTTGTCGTAGTGAAAAACCGAATCCCCAGTTATTTCACGTAAGTAATGTCCTGTTTTGGCGCCGACCGGGAAATAGCATAACGATGATTCCCGCGATCTTGATAAACAGGGACGAAAGAATGGTATTTTCCGCTCGTCTTAATCTTGTAAATCTCATCCACGCTATACGGAAGATTGGGGAAATCAGCCCTTGAGATCAGCACGAAATAATTCGAGGAATACAGCACATGATGGGCAAACTCATCAGAATGGATCTCTTTTAAGCCCTCATCGACAAATACAATCGAGTCATGAACGGACGAAAGCTGGTTTCGCCAATCATAATCGGTCAGGGCGACACAGGGACAATCGCATTGCAAGGAAACGCCCGACTGCTCGCCCGTTCGCATGTAGTCTGCGACCATGTCAAACAGTGTCGTCTTACCCGTGCCGCTATCGCCACGCACAATAGTGATGTTCCGCTTGATGGTAAATGTGTACTTGGTTCCCCTGCGGCGGGAAATCTTAACGAGATGCGAACCGTTCATAAGCAGTACCTACAGATACGGAATCGACTCGTGAATCAATTCGGCCATGTTGTGAACGATTCGGCCGCTATTCACGACTTTAATTTTAAAATCCTCGCGACCAAAGTCCATCACATGATAGAGATTCACAACAAGTTTGCGGTCTTTCGCCATGTCGAGAATCCACTTGGCACAGTTGTCACCACAGGTAGAAGCGTTAAAGATTTGCTTACGATCAAATCTCATAAGCAGCAGCGTTTTCACGCCACCAGAAAGCTGGAGTGGGGAGATGGATCCAAGCACAGGGCTTTCGATGACGTTTTCGGAAACAACATCCGATCGATCAACATCTTTAATTATCGAGACTGCATAGGGATCCGTAATCCAAGAAGACCGGTAAGAGTTTTTGAAATATGTCGCTGTGTTGTAAATCGCTTCTGGCATATCGCCAAAGTAGACGCTTAACACATCCACTCCCAATCATATTGTCTTTATGGTCAACGTAATCATAACGAAAGGGGCCACCAGATAAACGGTGACCCCTAAAAGAAAACAAGCTTGCGCTAGTACTCGCGCGGGCTGTTGACGATCTCGCCGGCGGCGACCTTCTTCAGGTGCTGCCCGTAGACCGACTTGCCGTAGGCCTTGGCCGCCTCCTCCAGCTCGGCGGTCGTGATCCAGCCGTTCTCCCAGGCGATCTCCTCGGGGACCGAGACCGGCAGGTCCTGGGAGTGCTCCACGGCGCGGACGAACTCCGCGGCCTCGTGCAGGCTCTCCATGGTGCCGGTGTCGAGCCACGCGTAGCCGCGGCCGAGGGTGACCACGGACAGCGTCCCCTCCTCCAGGTACATCTGGTTGAGCGTCGTGATCTCCAGCTCGCCACGGGCGGAGGGCTCGACCTCGTGCGCCTTGGCGGCCACGTCGCCCGGGTAGAAGTACAGGCCGGTGACGGCGTAGGAGCTCTTGGGGCACTCGGGCTTCTCCTCGATGGAGACGGCCCTCCCCTGCGCATCGAACTCCACGACCCCGAAGCGCTCGGGGTCGTCCACGTGGTAGCCGAAGACCGTGGCCCTCCCCGACTCGGCGTTCTGTACGGCGCGCGTCAGGTGGCGCGACAGGCCGTTGCCGTAGAAGATGTTGTCGCCGAGCACCAGGGCGCACGGCTCGCCGGCGATGAACTCCTCGCCGATGGTGAACGCCTGCGCCAGGCCGTCCGGCGAGGGCTGCTCGGCGTAGGACAGGTTCACGCCGTAGCGCGAGCCGTCCCCGAGCAGGCGCTCGAAGTTGGGCAGGTCCGTCGGCGTGGAGATGACCAGGATGTCCCGGATGCCAGCCAGCATGAGGGTGGACAGCGGGTAGTAGATCATGGGCTTGTCGTAGACCGGCAGCAGCTGCTTGGAGGTCACGAGCGTGAGCGGGTACAGGCGGGTGCCGGACCCGCCGGCGAGGATGATGCCTTTCATATAATCCGTCCTCTGTAATCGAAAATAGTTATAAATCAAGCGGTTAGTAAGAGTTTGATATTCTTTAAGTTAAACCTTCTCAATATTAACGAAAGAAGCAATTGATGAACAACCGCAAGGACACAACCCGTAGAGACGACATAACGAACGTGAGGGCCCTTGCAATATTCCTTGTAGTCCTAGGCCACAGCATTATTCTGTATTCAAGTGCGTGGGGATATTATCCAACTGAACAAAAATCAATTCTGTTGGATAATCTCAAATTCTTAATTAACGGAATCCAGATGCCCTTGTTCTTTTCGTTATCTGGCTTTTGTTTTTTATGGAGCTGGAATCGATCAAGCGATTTTATAAATCAGGTCATTAAAAAAGCTCAACGCTTAATTATCCCCTATATCATGATTGGAATATGTTGGCTCTTCCCCATCAGGATGCTCGTTAAGTATCCCTATTACAATGGCCTAACTGTACCGCACATCATCTTTAAATCAATTCTGTTGGGCGAAGACAACGGTCACCTTTGGTTTCTCCCGACTCTTTTTTTCATTACAGCAGCCACGTCGTGCATCTTTCAAATACTCGAAAAGAGCCCTCTAACAAGTTTTAAGGTTCCGATAGTTTTCGGCGCTTCAATTTATCTTTACCATTTTGGAATACCATCAGCGAACAGATATATCAATTTGGCAGAAGCAAATGCAATATGGTTTGCGCTTGGCCTAACAATCCACTACTTGGAAGCAAACAAATGGTTCGAGAGCTATAAAAGGCGTAAAAGCATATCAATAGTCCTAATACTATTATTCCTTGTAAACTTACTAAAACAAGTGGTGCCCCCCATTGCTTCCACCGCCCTTACTTGCATGGCGCTTGCATCAATTTATTGTGTCATCCCCCAAAAGGCAAACCTACTAACCGAAAAGATTAGCAAAAACAGTATGGGAATATATCTTTTTCATTCTCCACTGGTTTACATTTCTTTCACCTACTGGCCCAACATAGCCCCAATGGCGATGGCAGCAATTAACCTGATTGGATTTGGATCAGTCGCCTATATGTTGACGAATCTAATTCGAGCCACAAATATGGGTTGGATAATCGGAGAAACGCCAAAGGCACCACACGATAAGAAATAGGGAAAGCAATAGCCAAGGAATACAGCTAATTAAACTGTTTCTTCCATTTATCGATGCTCGTCCAGGGAAGATTAATCTCAGTTTTAACGGGATGGTTTACCCAATCAGCTAATTTATGGAGATAGCCGTCCTCGCGTTCAAGAACGGGAAGTCCCGTGTCTTCACCGATTTGGCGGGCTCGATTATCAATTGCAATAATTAGAGAGCGATGTCCTCCATTTAAACAGCGGATGCCCGCATGGAGACGCGTCCCCACATAATCAAACTCCTCGGTTTCAATTACACGATTAAGCTCTTCGGTATTGGGGCCTATGACATTAAATTGCTTCAGATCGACTATTTGATCAAGACACCAATCAACATCATGGCTTCCTTGAATCCAAATCGTTACCTTTTCGTATTCCGACGACAGCAATTCCAGCATCTTACGGTCACGTTCCGCATCGAAACAATAATCGGTAATTGACGTAACAACGTTTTTAGAACGCTTAGAGGATATCTCGAGTTGCCTAGATGGGGTTAACGACCACATGGTCGGACATGCGGTATTAAGAACATTCTCTATGCCAATAGAGTTAAGCCTCTTCTTAGTCATTTCATCTCGAACACTATGAAGATATTCATCGGATAGCAAGGTTTTATAGAACTTCTTTGTATAGGCGTCGATAGCATCGTCCACCCCAATATCAGACATGCCCACGCCGAACAAAACAACATTTCTATTATTGCCCAACCGCTTGGCAAGCGCCCATTGCTGCTGATCAGCCATATGCGTATACAGAATATTGGTGCCGCACAACAGCTTTACGTATTCAGGATACATTTCAAGCTCTTTGGAATAATAGTGCGTTGCCACATGGGGCAACGCACCGCCAAAGATTTGATCCGCGATACAGCCACAGGCATCCATGATCACATGGTCACCAGAGTTCTCGCTTCCCATAGCCGTATCCAAAAGGAGATAGCGTTCTTGCTTAACACCATCGGATTTTTCATCGTGCCTGCACGATGTCGCAGAGGCTTTAAGTAGCTGAGTCCATTGGTTAAAGCGCGCCATTAGTTTCTCCGAAATAAACGTTTGAGTAGAGCAACGTGACCGCCTTCGACGCCCGTCGAAGCAGAAGGCTGAAACGGTTCACAATAATCATCAGATAGGTTAAAAACGGCAGACACGCTGCATGCGCCACTTTCAACCGAACGAACAACAGGATGAGCGTTGCGAGAAGGCGAAAGACAGACTAGTTGGCTTAGCTCGGCGACACAAAGCGGATTCTTGCCGTCTTCCGCAAAAGAGTATATATGAATGCGAAGATAGGCCTCTTCATCATCATTTAAAAACAGCGGAACATGCCCCGCAAAAAGACCGTCCCTAGATTCAAGACTAATCCAGCGAATATCAGACTGATCAAGGGCACACCAAACTGCCGCGCGAACATCCACAGGCATCAAAGACGACTCAAAACGCACAGTCAAATCAACAGAAGAAGCTTGAATGAGCGTTTGAGACATGGCAGACGATCGCAATCGAGCATCAGCGAGATGATCGCTGAGCAAGAAGACCTTACTTAGTTCTTCGGTTTTTAGCACATTCCCGAAGGCGGACTTCCCGCTAACCAAGGATGGCTCTTCATTCAGATAACGTGTAAAGGCCTCGAAGAACATTTCATTTTCACGCTCAATCGACGTGCAGCTAAATCGATTAGGCGAATCGCATTTTGAGCCTGAAAGAGCCTCAAGAATAGAAGAAGCAATGCCGCAAGCAGAGGGCTCAGCGAGGTGGATGGTGCCCTCCGGAAAGTCGAGTAGATTATTCTCACGGTTTATTTCAATTACCGAAAGCTTCGATGCAAGCATTTCGAAAGGCAGGCGAGAGGGATTAGTCACGCTCAACGATACGCCGGCAACACACTTGGCATAAAGCGAGGCGCATTCATCAGCGGTCAAGATGCCGAGGCTGCGTACACGTGGATCACGAATGGGAGGCATTGCGTCTTCGCCGTATAAATATACGACAACTGCATCGTCGAGCTTGAGAAGCAATTTAATTGCATCAAGCAACATGCCAGACAAACGCCGATCCTTATTGGATTGATAAATAGCACAGATGGCATACTCTCTGCTTAGATTTTGTTCCTGCGCAGTATATATATCGCTAACGCCAAAATCACAATATGGGACTTCATGCGAATAATAGGGTTCAACTTTTTTAGAAAGCCATCTGCCTATTGTTATGGGGTTTAGTTCATAACGATAACTTGCTTCGGCATTTAGATACATCTCCCCCATCGGATAGAACCAAGGTTCAAAATCCTGAATGAAGTAGAACTTATGGGTGCACTTCTGCATAGATGCAAAGTGCGCCGTATTCCAAGCGGTGGCGATTACTGCAAAAAAATCCTCGGACACACTCGGAGCCACACGAACTTCTTTAGGCGAATAACCAAACCAATCCTTTATTTCGGTCTGAACTCTATGAGCACTTTTGTATGCTTCACAGCCCGGCATAATGTAAAAGTAGTTCTCATATCCGCGAGAATCTAGAAAGGAAGCCTTGCTGCAGATGGTTCGAAAGCCGCCAGAGCCCTTTGCCGGCGGAGATATTATCCAGGCAATTTGTTTCATTTAAAGCACTCAAATCGCTTCGTAGTCAAAAGGATCGAACTTATATAACGCTGCGCGCTTGGGATCTCGAGAAAAGTTAACGGAGAACCATGGATCTCCCTCAGAGAAACGCTCGGACCAGTTATGCAACAATCGTGCCTTATCCTCAAAATGCTTATGAGAGCGAGATTTACTATCAAGGGATTTGTCAACACATGCCATATGGTAGAGACATGCCTCTGGTGTATAGATCACTTTTAACCCAGCTTGAGAAGACTTGAAGCAAATATCAACATCCGAATAGTCAAGAAGATACGACTCATCAAAACCACCCAGACGATTAAAATGTTCGCGTGAAATAGCTAAACAGACACCACTCACCGCCGATACATCCCTTACGGTCAATGGCATATAGATATAGCCAGGAGAAGAGCGATGAATGCCTTGCGACAGGTTGACGATTGATTCTCCAACATAAGACAGGCCTGCCTGCTGCACAATGCCGTCAAGATCGCACGTCATTGTTCCAACGACGCCAACATCCTCTCGTTGAGAAAAACCGACGAGAGTCTTTAGCCACGAGGAGTCTAGTGCCTGAATATCGTCATGAATAAAGACGAGTTGCTCGCCACGCGCGGCGAAAGCACCGGCATTTCTCCACACAGATATATTAAAGGGGTCATCAAGCGCGTGAACGATATAGCGGCAACGAAGTCCAGAGCTCGATTGCTTAACAGCAGCTTCCGCTTCCTGCGAGCACACGAAAACGACTTCAAGATCATCAAAATCGGTGTCATTGATTGAAGATACAAGAGTCGAAAGAACCGAAGAATTGCCGCGGGTGGTAACGATTAATGAACAGGACTCAGATGAAGGAACATCATAAATGGGGCTATAACGAAAAGCACGATTATGAGAATTGACCACAGTCGCCTTGATACCGCATCTATCAAGGTGCTCCTGAACAGCTTTTATTCCAGCGAGGGTTGCATAGGGTTTACTATCGGAATTACCCGCAGTCGAATTCTCGCTTATTCTCCAGTGATACAAGATTTTAGGAACGTGATGGATCGTCCCATCAAGTTCGGCAATCTTCAGCACCATGGCATGGTCCTGGGCGCCATCCAACTCGCTGTTAGAAAGGTCAATTCTGTCTAAACATGCCCTCTTAATAGTAAGAAGGTGGCAAATATAATTATTGTCTCGAGCCATATCAAGACTAAAATCCGGCTTAAAAGTAGGATGAGCCAAGGACCCATCAGGCAATAGCTTATCTTCATCACAGTAGAGAAGATTAATATCCGAATTTTGATTTAGAGCGTGTGCATACTCAAACAAGATATTCGGTTCGAGAACATCATCATGATCGAAAAAGCAAAGGTAGTCTCCCTTGGCCATCTTGATTCCGACATTGGTGTTCTCAGTGATACCTAGATTGCCCTCAAGATCAGTCACTTTAATTCTAGAGTCTGCAGTCACGTACTCGGAAACCAAGTCGCTAAGTCCATCGTAATCTGGCGTAGAGTTAACCAGGATGAGTTCCCAATTCGAATACGTCTGAGCAATCACAGAATCAGCCATATCCCTGAAGAAATTCAAGGGAGTCTTATATAGAGGAACGATGATTGAAAACAAGGGCTGGTATGCAAGTCTTATTTGTGCTTGTGCCCGCGAATCGGATCCAGTCAATCTGCGCCCAGAAAACCAGGACAAATAACGGGGTTGATCGAATGCACACGCATGATTCCGATCAGCCTCATCCAAAAGCTCTTTAAGCATATCTTTCTTTAGATTGATAAACGTATCTAGATGACCAGAAGCCCTGTGTATGCAAATGCACAGGCTATCCCCGACCTCAGGAATATGAAGAGAGAAATTTATTAGACCAGGATTCGCATCGGCTATTAATTTATTAAATAACAAAGATTCCCCAACAACGCAGGCTTCTTCATTAAAAGCGACAATACGATCACCCTCAAGGTAATCAGTACCCGAAAGAACACCTCTAACGATTACGCCATCAACGCAGGGAATAAAGCTCTCAATTTGGATAGAAGCGAGCGCATGCACGCCAGAACGGTCAATATTGCGAAATTGTCCACAATGCTCCGCGCGCAGCAAGCCGTTAACTTTCGACTCAATCGAAAACTTGCCAGGATTGATGCGGCGCTGGTAAATTACATTATCTCCGCTAAAGAAAGACAGCGATTGGTCGACACCAAAATCGGCAAGAACAGCAACAAATTCAGTCTCTGAAATAGGAATGATTCTTGCGGGCAGAATTTGCCCATTAGGTGATTGCGACTCAACAGCATCAGGAAAAACGGATGCGGCTTCATACAGTAGATATAGCTTGCCGTCGCCACGGCAATTTAGCTTATTGTTAAATTCGGTATTAAAAACTATGCCCATATCAGCAACACTTTCCAACAACTAAAACAAACTCGCAAATCGTAGCCAAAGTAAACGGGAATACGAGGCATATCAATATGAATCGTTTGCTGTCCCCAAAGACCAAGCGACTTTGGTTAAGGATAAACGATAGGCACGGAACCAGAAGTGGCAAAAGGTAACGACTCTGGCAACCATTAACTGTCCCCAATCCAACGGGAGTAAAAGACACATAAAGTGCAGTTGCCACCAAAGTCACCGTAAACAAAAACACAAATGAGGCCCATAGAAATTGTGCGAGACCAATATGATTAACGCTAATCGAATCGGCCGAAAAAAGCCCAAACAACAATAGGCAAACAGCTGGAAGCACCTGAACCAACCCACGGATTGCATTTACAGAAATCTGAGCAGCAAGCGATCCAAGGTATGCAAAGTTCAATGCATATCCAGAAGAGGTTATCGGATTTAAATAATAAGTTGAAAAATAATTGGCGAGTATTTCCGCGTAGCGCAATGGATCGGCGAGAATGAAAGCGATTTGCTGACCAGAGTTAACATCGGAGCCGCCTCGCATATCGCCAACGTTAGATCCGCCGGCCGTTGAAAACAAGAACGGAAGCGCAAATGAGGCAAAAGCAATCAAGCCCAAAACAAACACGGCGGCATAGTAATGAACTCGTTGCTTCGAGCCCGCAAAACGATTACGCGGAACCATAAAGAAAAGACCGATTATCGGAAAATACACAGCTTTGACTGCGAGTCCTAAAAAGGTAAATAAAAATGCGAGTGCTATATTGCGAACTGTAAATTCATTTAAATCACCCCATGCATACCTCAAAAAATAAGCAAAACCGAGAATGATAAACGAAATGAGCCATGCATCATATGAGAAACATGACGCAAGAAAGATCGAAGTTGGCAGCATTCCCACAAAAGCAAATAGTCCCTTTTTTGAGGGCGTAACCTTGATTGCAATGGCAATTGCAAGACAGTAACTAAATAAATTGCAAATCCGAGCGAATTGAATCATAGAAGAAAAATCGAAATGCAGAAGGCGAGCGAGCCAAAGGCCAATTGCCGATGGAATATACCCAATGCTGCTAAGCGTATAAACGAATTCTTCATGCTTGTTAACTTGCACATGACCAGAAGCGATATCAGATCTATAGGAGCCATTCAACTGCCTAGCATGCTCAAGAATTTCCGCTCGATCAAAATGGGAAAGAGAGGGCTCTTCATAGCCCTGTGCACGACGGACCGCTTCGTCAGTAAAGTTAATATCCGAATCAGTTTTTTGAGTTTCAAATAAATAAGATGTCGAAAGGGCATTGGAATAGTGAATTTGATCATCCCATGAAATACCCGTCGTTATCGGAGTGCTCACCACAAGGAAAACACCAATTGAGAATGCAGCGATAAAGAAAGCAACAGGAAGGGCAGAATTTCTCTTTCGAATGCCCGAGCAAGCCGTGAAAACCGAAGTTATGATTACCAGCAGGAAATAAACAACAGCATTAATGAACCCATTCACGAATGCAATCGTAGAGCAGCCAAAAACAATAAAGAATGCGATAATCAGCAGGGAAACGTAATCGGTAGCCTTGACCCTCGCCGAAGCAGAATGGAACAACGCTTTCAGAGAAAAGCCGCTTTGGAATAAATAGAGTATTGCGCAATAGGAAATCAGAAAAAAGAATATGAGCCGCTTTTTATTCCAGTCAGCAATATTCGAGAAATGAGAAGCCGGCGAGCCAAGAACGGTGCAGCCCTCCCAGATGACCGCCACAGCAAATGCCGTAAGCAACAGGACTAATAATTGAGCGCAGCGACCAGAACAGTTGCCACGCTTTTTTTCATCATCTGAGGAAAGGAAGATATAATATGATTGCCAAATGGCAACATCTACAACGACGCAATAGAGCGCTAAAACGAACAGCTGTGAGACAGAGTGGTTCACATAAAAGTGCTTCATGCACAGAAGCTCGACAATAAAGAGAAGAGCAACGAAGACGGCTTTCATTATTTGCTTTTGGTTTACGCATCGAGACAACACGGGGCTAATTCACCTTTATCCAAATCAAGCTGCAAGGGCCCTCGAAGAATCGTTCCCAGTCATCTGGATGACAAGTATGGGCACCAAGCACTGTTCACAACTGTTGAAAGAAATATAAGTAGAGACATTCCCATCCGGATGATTTATACGCCAAAGCGAAACGCATAGCCTACTTTTCCTTCTCCCTACTTAACGCAACAGCCTGAACAAGCGAGTTCAAACGCTCTTCCTGTCGAGAGAGGCGAAGAGAATTGCAGAAATCACGGACCACAAGAACGGCAATAACGTAAAGGAACACGAAGTTAGAAGCCGACAGGAAACCAAATAGACTTGAAAGCCACATTGCAACTTGTGGAAAAACGCCCAAAATTACAAAACTGACGCTGAATAGCAGCCAAAACAGAGAATCCAAAACTTGCATTTGGGATTTTTTTAATTTGCGCAATACGAACACGAATACCAAAACAGCGCAAACGAGAAGCAAAATACGAAGAGAGACCGGCAAATGGATCACCTAAACCACTGAACGACAAGGAGCGTAACGAAAACACGAACCATATACTGCATAGACCTAACAGGGTTAAGATAGCTCTCGCCACCTTGACGCTCGCGCATCTTAACCTGTACCTCTGAAATAGAATACCCTTGCTTCAAAAAGAGAGCGAGAGATTCTGGTTCCGGATTTAAGGTATTGTCGTAATAGTATTTCGTAAGAATATCCCGCCCAAATAGCCTAAATCCAGACGTGGGGTCACTGATCCTCTTGCCTGTCAGAATCTTTATTAGCACCGTAATCATACGCGAGCCGATCATGCGAAGCGTCTTGTCTTTGCGCACGCTTACAAACCTAGAGCCAATGACAATATCTGATCCATCAGATTGAGCCCTATCAACAAGGACCTTTATATATTCCGGACAATGCTGGCCGTCAGCATCAAACTGAACCATATAGTCATATCCATGATCAACCGCATAACGCGCAGCCGTCTGAAACCCAACGGTCAAACCACAGTTAATGGGCATATCAATGATGTCACAACCAAGATCCTTGCAGATAGCTAGCGTTCGATCTCGAGACCCATCATTGATAACAACAAAATCAAACTCAGGTGCAATTTGCCTGAGCTCGCATATCGTCTTTTCTATGCATTCCTCCTCATTATAAGCAGGAATAGCGATAAGAGTTTTAGGTGTCATATACACATAAACCGATCTCTAGTTTTTCTCATTATTATAGCGAGAGATATACAAATGGTTAAATAGACACAACGAATGGTGCACCCTTGATTATCAACCCTTGATTATCAACTTCATCCGAACACCTCCCACATTCATCCGCACATGTGCGGATGAATGTGGGAACCCGATACCCTGAGGGCCGAACCGGTTGGCCCCGGGGACTCGAAGGACGGCATGTCCGGAAAGAAGAAAAAGGGTTCCGAGAAGGCGACCCCGAGTATCTACGGCAGGCGCTCACCAGACACGAAAGGGACACGGTCCAGAAGATGCTGGAGCTGGACGCCCGCGCGCCTCCAGGGCGATGCTCGGCGGCGATGCGGAGGCGCTGCTAGACGCCTACAGCCTGGAGGACGTGCCCATCGGAAGACTCGACCTGACGCCGAGCCTCATCGAGAGGGCACGCGCAGAGAGGCGCGACGCCCCGCTGGCCTAGCCCAAAGGCAAAACGGAAGAGGCGGACCGACCGTCCGGCTGAGTCTGGAAAGAGGTGCCAGACTGAGGGCGGAGAATGGCCCCCGGACCTATCGAACACATATCCACCGTTCCTTCAACTGGGGAAACGGCGCCCCCGGGGTCCATGGGGGCCGCGGGGGCGTTCGGCTAGCCGCGGGTACGGACTGTCTGCGCAGTGTGTTCGGCTGAGATCGGAAATCAACCACGAATGGTGCACACGGCATCGAGAACCCCGCAACAAACCTAGCCCTAGATTTCAAAGCTAGCAATCTTCCGAGTGTCAAACGGCATGGTTACGCCATGTCTCTCTAAGCGTAGGTGCACAACTACGAGGTTTTCTCAAATGTTTTAATTGTAACCACACGCGCCATATTAATGACATTCATTAAATACGACTTAGAGCAAAATGGGATTTGAAGCAATTGGGAAATACCTTTTGCTCGATTACCAGAATGAATATTTCTCAACCCATTATTAAATAATGCATTTGCCTTTAGATAGTTCTCAGCTCGTCGCCGATCGAACCGCTCGGCGACGATTGTATCAATCTTATCGACATCCAGTGATCGGCCCTCTTTGAAAGCTGAACGTAAACACTGAGAAACAACGAACTGTTTATACAAATTGCTACGCGAAATGCTATTAACAGTCATTCTGTATCGAATGAGCGGCTCTGGAACATTTCCAATAGTGGACCCTTCCAGCTCGGCACGCAACAGTAAGTCATAATCTTCTGCTAGCGGAACAGACCGATACCCCATTTCAAATATAGACCTTCTTCCAAACCAACTCGGATGAGGTACGCAATTTCTAATCATAAGAGAACGCCTAACGCCATCACTCGAACTTGGAATTGAATCAACGAGATATAATTGACTACCGTCTTCGTCAATGGCGTTCAAATAAGAACCCACTAGGTCAAGCTCATGTTCTTCAAGATACGACAACTGCCGTTCAATGCGCTGCGCCTCAGAAATGTCATCTGAGTCCATTCGGCAGATATACTGACCGCGTGAGACCTTGAACGCCCTTTCCAAAGATGCAGCAAGACCAAGATTGCGTTCATTTCTCACGAGGCAAATCCTACTGTCATGAGAGCTATAGTTTTGAGCAATATCGTAAAGTGTGTTGTCATCTGGATTATCAAAAACAACAACCACCTCGATTCGATGATAGGTCTGCTTTAAAATAGACGCTAGTGCCTCAGTAAAATCTTTGGCGCTCTCCCTATAACAAGGCATGAGCACTGAAACCAACTGTGAATCTGTCAACTAAAACCTCCAACACCGCTGCGGGAGCAAACGCTAATGAAAACTACCGATAGTTTAATAGTCCTTCATGTGGCATATATTACAAGTGATTTCGCTTCTGGCGTGTCTACAGTGGTGCCTCAATACCTAAATGAGCAGTCAGAAATAAAGGACATGAATATAGCTCTATTAAATCTTACAAACTACAGACCTAAAGATGCGAAATATCCCGTCTTCTATCAGTCATGCATAGAAAAACTTCCTGAACCGTTTTGCAATCCGTCACTCGTAATATTTCATGAGATATATAGGCCAGATCACATTAAACTAAGCCATTGGCTCAGAAGACGTGCGATCCCATACATCATCACACCACATGGGTCTCTAACATATGTGGCGCAAGAACAGCATCATTTAGCTAAACAATTGCTTAATGTTTTCTTCTATAACGGCTTTATTCGCAATGCTGATTGTATCCATTTTCTATCGGAAAAAGAGGCGATGAGTTCAAACGGCTTTAAACATAGGAAAGCAAGCATTATTCCAAATGGTGTTAGCATCCCAAAAGCCAAAGCCTCAAACTTAGACAGCCGCATCGCGCTTTTTATTGGCCGCCTAGATATAGAGGTCAAAGGTCTTGATCTACTGATCAAAAGTCTGCCACTAATTGCTGATGAGCTAAGAGGGCTCGGAGCAAAAATCTACATCTACGGTCCAGACGAAGATGGGTCTATGGCCAAACTGGAACTACTTATTGCCGACAATCAAGTATCCGATATTGTTTTATTAAATGGTCCAGTTAATGGTCAATCTAAAGCGGACGCTTTTCTCCAATCGCAGTTTTATATCCAACTTTCACGCACTGAAGGTTTCCCGACGTCTGTTTTGGAAGCACTAGCATATGGCCTCCCAATTATTGTTACCGAGGGAACCACATGGAAAGAAACAGCGAACAATAAAGGAATTGGAATCGGTGTAGAATCTGATCTCGAAGCCATTTCTAAAGCAATTCTCACGCTGTTCAATGACGATGAACTTCGTTGTAAACTTGCAACTGCAGCTAGAAAGTATGCAATTGAACACTTTCAATGGAAGGCCATTGCCAAGCGTCAATTTATTTTATACAGGGACATTGTAAACGGGCTTTCTAACTAACCATCTTGTTCTTCCAATACGGAAAGGGACTAAATGCTGTTTTCAATTATTATCCCTGCATATAATGCGGCATCCAGTTTGCCGGAAACGCTATCATCCATCTACCAACAAACATATGACGGCTATGAAATTATCCTCATTAATGATGGATCAGCAGACGCTACTGAAAGTGTCTGCAAAGTGTTTTGTGAATCTCACAACAATACTCATTACGTTAGACAAAATAATATGGGCGTATATGAGGCCAGGCGAAAAGGCGCGGAGATAAGCGCCGGAGATTACCTGGTCTTTGTTGATGCGGATGATTCTTTGCGCTTCGATACCCTATCTATTCTTGCTCGCGAAATCGATAAGTGCAATCCAGACATAATCTGTTTCAGCTATACAAGAAACCCAGACTATTCAAACGATCCGTTTATCAATCCCGCCCTTCCGTCTGGCATCTATGAAGGTGACGATCTCGACGAAGTCAAAAAATGTTTGGCGCGAGGGAAACTCAATTCAATTTGGGGAAAGGCAATCAAAAGAAACTGTCTGATTGACGATTTAAGCAATACCGATACAAAGAGAATCGATTTTGCAGAAGATTTTCTGCAAATGATACCCATAGTCGATTCAGCCAGATCGGTTTTACAAATAAGTGATGCGCTGTATTATTACAATTGTCAAAACGGACAAAGTGCAACACACAGCTATAAGGAAAAACAGCTTTCAGATTTAACCTTCGTCACCTCAAGCCTAGTGAAAATCGCCGCTCGTTGGGGAGAAGAAACAGAAAGGCTGGCATGGAAAACAAGAACGGAACAGTATCTTTATCTCCTATCGATCAACGAGCTCAGTGACAATAATGAGACCAAAAAACGTAACTTTGTTTCAATTTCAGAGGCCTTATTTAATCCCTCAATTAAAGCTGATGTCCCTTGCAGCACCTACAGACCTGACAGCTATTTACTGTTCCTTGCGGCAAAGAATAAGCACTATTTGTTATCTCGAGTAGTAATACGCTGTTGTGAACAGCTAAAACTATTGATACTGAAAATCTTGAGCTAATCGCCCTGTTGTCATCGCTCATTTTTCCTGGCACCGAGTAGTAAAACCAACCGACTTAGCCTTCGATAATCAAATGTCAGGCAAGCCGGTTGGTCATAAAAGTAATGAAAGAACATTAGGCTATTCTGCTTAACAAGCGTCACAGATTATCGCTTGATAAATGCAGATATGCTCGTCTTTTCGGATTCGTTTAGCCCAAACATCAAAACCAAGAAGAAATAGATAAAGAAATAAATTATTGCTGACACCAAAACCACCACAAGGCCAGATAAAAGGCTTTTAATTAGGTTATAGAGCAGCAGCAAAGCCCCCGTACCGGCAATAACCAAGACGGAAAGTTTGGCAATTTCAAGCCAAAATTTCTTTATGTTCAACCCAAGCTTTTCAGAATAATACCAATTCATACAGAAACCGTTACCTATAACCATAGCGATGGCTGTTGAAACTGCTGCGCCCACTATGCCCATAAGCTTGAGCAATATAATCGTCACGACCACGTTGACAAGCGCAATCGCAAGATACATATACCCCCTATACAGGTAAACATTCGCAACCTGCATTATGGTAAGTCCCAGGTTCTGAATTAAGTCAATGGTAAATGGAACCATTACGATCAAGGCGATATAGAAAGCGTCTATATAGTCCTTACCAGCCCAAATAATGATGAAATCTTTCCCCAGAACAATAAATAAACTAAGAACAAATCCGCAGACGATAAAGGAAATGCGACCGACTTTAATGAAGAGATCCGAAATTTCAGACATATCCTTATTCTGGCAATACAGTTCTGAAACTCGAGGAAGAAAAACTGATGAGGCTGCCGTACCGATTGTCATATAAATCGTGTAGATTTGAGATCCGACAGAATATACCGCAACGGCGGCAGCACCAAAATAATAGCCGACAATTAATTGATCGGTTTTCCAGAAAATCTGGTCAGCAATCGTCACCAATACAATCGCGCCGCTAAAAAATAGCAATCCTTTAGCCAGTTTCATGTCCCAGCCATGATATCTGAAACTAATGTGCAGATTATATTTAGCAAACAAACGCTGACTCACCGCGCACAACACATTTGTAACAAGCACAACTAAACATACGGCTAATGCATTCTTAAAAATTGTCGTAAGTCCATACACTATGAAAGGCTGAGCTATTAGGGCGGCCAATTGCGAGCCCTTCAAAAAAACGAACCTTTCATTAGCAGTTATCGCCGCAACGCTAATAGTGTTGTTCATGATAACAATTGTGTTGATCCCTAATACAACAAGCATTGCGGAACACTCATCAAGCTGTGAGTTTGTAAAACTGGCTGAATATACAAACCGAACAACCACGGCGAGAACGCAACTTATTAGCATCACGAACACAGATAGGACCCAGTACAGACGCCTAGCTATTGCGAGAGTATTCTCCATTAAGTCATTTTTGCCCTCTGCCATATACTTGCAATAAAAACGCCCAACACCGGCAGACAAAATCCCATTAATGGAAACTATATAAGACATGATAGAGCCTATCAATTGATAGAGTCCATATTCGTCTTGTCCAATGTTTTGCAACAACATCGGAACATATACAAAGCCGACTAAAGCCTGAGCCAGTATATAACCATATGTAATTATTATGCCAGTAAGTCTTCTGCTTGCGCTACTTATCAGAATCACCGTTTCACAATTAGTTGCTTCAAATACCATTCAGAAATTAAAGCACTATTTAATCAGAACAACCGATTGCCGAACCTCTCCTTTGTTCGCATTGTTAAAACAGGGTCCGATTAAATTCCCAGGCAGAATTTGATGCCACATTTTATTGTCATGCGGATTATCTCCCCAGAAGAACCCAATATGACAGTCGATTGATCCGTCAGTCTTAAAGAAGATAATATCTCCCTTTTGAGCATAACCACTATTTAGCATATCTTGGACAGTACGGAACTCATACATTTTGCATCCCAAATCTCGAGCATAGCCATACCATCTCCAAGCGTTAATATAGCCGCCACCGCCTGGCCCCCCAGCCCAAGGAGAGTGATTATTATTCTGCGCAATACGATTGACATCGCCACCAACCGCAGCATAAGCATGGGCCACGAAGCCAGTGCAATTCATGCCAGTATAGCCATCCCATCTCGGGGCACCTTTTGGGTAAAGGCAACTATCATAGGAGAAGCCACCGGAATATCTCGTTCCTAAATAATAGCCATCAAATTGATGCGTCGTAAGCCAAGTGACGAGTCCAATACGACTAACCCCCAAAACCGTTGAGCTGCCAAATGGGCTGTAGTAAATCTGAGTCGACTTCGACTGGAGAGTGCCATCAGGAAGCAAGACATCGCAGTAAAGATCGTAATAACCATCTTGCAATCCAAGTGCAGAGGGATTGAAATAAGCGTCATTCACACTGGAAAATTCTTTTAGAACACCCCATTTACTCCAGTCGGACTTGGCCCAAACAAATTTAAACTGAAATTGTCCAGATTTTTCAGCTGCAAGCGTTCCCAAATCAGCTCGAACTCCCCAAGAATTATTGCCATCAGTCGAAATTGCAGTAATCCTCGAGAAATCCCAACAGCTAATGATTGTTCTTTTTGTTTGGACAACTCCATCTGACCCCGAAACGTCACAGATCAATTCATAGTCTCCGGCGTCTTTTGGAGCCCATTGCAAGTGTGAACTTGTGCCCTGTTGAGCAACGCCCCAGTCAGCCCAATTATTCTTATTCCAGACGAACTTATACTGCAAGTAATTAGTATCACCCGAGCATCTAGCATCGATCTCAGTGCTTTCATTAGGCCTGACAAGCGTTGCAGAAGAACTCAGGGACTCGTAATTCCACTTCTCGGAGCCAATCGAGCATTCAGTCTTCGAGGTCATCGTCTGATCGTTGGCCTCATCAATAACATCAACAAAAACGGTGACAGCGCCAGATTTATCGACTCTCCAGTCAATTGAGGATTTACCTCTGCCGGAGTCAATCACACCCCATTCAGCCCAGTTGTTCCGCATCCAAACATATTTGTATGAAATCTGATTATTCTTTCGGATGGTAATCCGAGGTGTAATTGAAAGCGTATCCCCTACGCACAAATTGGATGAATCAGATTTCAAATCTATTGAAGTGAAGTTAGATAGATTTCTCTCCACCCTGACGGGGAACCTCCAGGTCCTCACGTTGCCGGCCGAATCGACGGCGTCGACCAAGATGTTGACGTCGCCGGCGACCTCCGGCACCCAATCG
>QRFC01000027.1_pt1 | contig 150233 bp, 140 predicted proteins | sample 1861061 | NCBI WGS metagenome assembly QRFC01 (sample SAMN09711282, study PRJNA482702) | Human gut metagenome, whole genome shotgun sequencing project.
CTCCTGTTGCTGGTATTGTTTCTACCTTTTCTACTCCACATACTGTACAGGTTCTCTTTTTTGAGCCTTCTGCTATACAAGTTGGGCTTTTTGTTATTATCCAATCTCCATATGTATGTGTTGTACAGCCTGGTTCAGCTTCTCCACATCTTGTACATACTCTATTTACATAATTATGCCCCAATGCTGGTATTTCTACTTCTAATAACTTTCCACAAATTTCACATACCACTTGTTTTTTACCTGTGGTTGTACATGTTGGCTGTAGAAGTATTTCACCATCTTTCCAATTGTGTGAACAATAATCTTTTTCTATTTCGTCCCATTCATTCATTAATTCATCCATTATAGTTTGCTGTTCATTTACTTTTGCATTTGTGCCATCTACTGCCTTTTGTGCATTACTAAACAAATTTCCCTTAATAATTACATTTACACTTACTCCTACTAGTATCAAAAGTAAAATTACTGTAATTATAAGTGCTATTAATGTTATACCTCTGTTTTTCTTCATTTAAAATTCAACTCCTATCTTTACATACGACAAAAAGAGACGGACTTATCCATCTCTTGCAAACAACTTTAATAAAGCATATGGAAATATGCTTGCTTTATTTACTAATAAACTTACGAGATATATATACACAGCCACAAGGCTTACAGCTACTATATTCATGTTCTTTTCTCCTTTATAAGTCTCATATAATTTATATTTTTATTTTATAATAAAAACTTACAAATTGCAATAAATTTTGCAATTTGTAATATAAATGTAATATTTTTATTTTTTATTATGAATACAGAATTTGCAATTTTATGTTAATTGTGCTACAATTAACTTAGGTTTAGCTTTTAGCTAAATACTTTATAATCCCTTAAATGGGTGGAGGTTATTATGTATATTTTCACCGACGGTATCGACTTTGATTGCCCCGTTTGCAAGATTGAAGCTTCTGCCGACAGAGCATCCGACATTCGTGCAGTGAACTGCAATGACTCTACTGAGTACTATGTCGTCTGCCCCAACTGCGGAACCAAGATCAAGATTTCTGCGAACCAGATTCCGGCACACATGAAGCCCTACATCAACATTCTGAACAAGGGCATCATGACCTACCACGATTGATGGGAAAAAGCGCTATCCTACTGGATGGCGCTTTTCTTTTCTAAGTATTCATCATATGTCATGTCTTTATCAAATTTCTTTTCTGGTCCAAGTTCAATTATTCTATTTGCAACTGTTTGAGTTAGTTGATGGTCATGCGATGTAAATATTAAGTTTCCTTTATAGTTTTTTAACCCTTCATTTAATGCTGTTATTGCTTCCATGTCTAGGTGGTTTGTTGGTTCGTCAAAGCTTAAGAAGTTAGCTCCTGAAAGCATTAATTTAGCTAGAACACATCTAACCTTTTCTCCACCAGATAAAACATTAACAGTTTTTAATGCTTCATCTCCTGAGAATAGCATTCTTCCCAAGAAACCTCTAATATATGTTTCATCTGGGTCTTTTGAATATTTTCTTAACCATTCAACTAAAGTTTCTTTGCTTTCAAACAAGTAATTATTATCCTTTGGAAAATATGCATTTGTAATTGTTTGTCCCCATTCTATTTCTCCTTCATCTGGCTCTACTTCACCTGCTATTATTTGAAATAGAAGTGTTGTTCTTAACTCATTATCTGAAACTACTGCAATTTTGTTTCCTGGTCTTACATTGAATGAAATATTATCTAGTACTTTTTCTCCGTTTATTGTTTTAGAAATATTCTTAACTTTTAATATTTCATTTCCTGGCATTCTTTCTGGTTTGAAATCTATATATGGGTATTTTCTATTAGATGCCTTTATTTCTTCTAATTCAATCTTCTCTAAAGATTTTTTTCTTGATGTTGCTTGTTTTGATTTTGATGCATTTGCACTAAATCTTGCAATAAATTCTTGTAATTCCTTTATCTTTTCTTCTTTCTTCTTATTCTGTTCTTTTGCTTGTTTTAATGCAAGTTGACTTGATTCATACCAAAAGTCATAGTTTCCTGGGTATATTTTTATCTTTCCAAAGTCCACATCTGCAATATGTGTGCAAACTTTATTTAAGAAATATCTATCATGTGATACTACAATAACTGTATTTTCAAAGTTAATTAGGAATTCTTGTAACCATTCAATGCTCTTTAAATCTAAGTCGTTTGTTGGCTCATCTAGTAATAATACATCTGGATTACCAAATAAACTTTGTGCAAGTAATACTTTAACTTTATCCTTTGCTTCAAGTTCTTTCATTAATTTATAATGGTTTGCTGCTGGTATTCCTAAGTTATTTAAAAGTATTGCACTATCTGATTCTGCATTCCAACCGTCCATATTACCAAATTCTTCTTCAAGTTTTGCTGCCTTTAAACCATCTTCTTCATTAAAGTCTGGTTTTGCATAAAGTGCTTCTTTTTCTTTCATAATACTGTATAATTTTTTGTTTCCCATTATTACTGTATCTAGCACTGTATAGTCTTCGTATGCAAAGTGGTTTTGTTGCAAGACTGAAATTCTTGCTCCCTTATCTATTGCAATTTCACCTTTACTTGGTTCAATTTCGCCAGATAATACTTTTAAAAAGGTTGATTTTCCAGCACCATTTGCACCAATTAGCCCATAGCAATTTCCTTTTGTAAATTTAATATTTACATCTTCAAATAAAACTCTTTTTCCAAATCTTACTGTTACTCCTATTGAATTTATCATTGTTCTCTCCTTAAATCATATCTTTTCTTTTTAGCCATATATATGCTATTATTGCAACAAATAGAGATATTCCTATTAAGATTACAAAACCATATGGCGTTCTTGAAAATGGCAACTCAACATTCATTCCCCAAATGCTTGCAATTAATGTTGGTACTGAAATTAAAATTGTAAGTGAGGTTAAAAATTTCATAACTCCATTTAAGTTGTTTGAAATGATTGAAGAATATGCATCCATTGTGCTTGTTAAAATGTCGCTATATGTTTTACTCATTTCTATAGCTTGCTTGTTCTCTATAATTGCATCTTCTAGTATATCTTCATCTTCTTCATACATTTTTAAAATTTTGCCTCTTAAAGTCTTCTCCATTACTATTTCGTTTGATTTTAATGATGTTGTAATATATATTAAACTGTTTTGCAAGTTTAACAATTGTATTAGGTCTCTATTTTTCATACTTTGTTGTAGTAGAAATACTGTTGCTTCTTGTTCTTTGTTTATTTTCTTTAAGCTATCTAGATAGCTTGCAGAGTTTAGGTACAATATTTGTAGTAAAAACCTTGTTTTCTTATATGTGTAGACTCCTTTTATTCTACCTTTCTCAAATGCATCTATAATTCTGTTTTTTCTTAATGATACTGTTATTAGAAAATCGTCTCTTACAATAATTACACCAAGTGGCATTGTTGTATATGTTGTATCATCTTTTATATCCTCTATAATTGGAACGTCTATTACGAACAAAGTCATATCGTCTTCTGTATCAATTCTGGCTTGCTCTTCATAGTCCAATGGATATCTAATAAAATCTTCTTCTATATTTATCTCTGTACATACTCGTTTTATTTCCGAGTCGGACGGGTTTACTAAGTTTATCCATACTCCTTTTTTAATTTCTTCAACACTTTCTAGTCTGCCTGTTATCATATTTGTGTTATAAATTTTTATCATAGTTTTCCCCTCCTTTAAATTTGCCATTACCATTACGCAATGTATACGGCTATTTACAGTGTTTTCAAAAATAGCCATGCTTTTTTATTATAGCACACTTTAGCTTTAAATGATAGCTTTTTTCTCAAAAAAAGGACTTAAAGTATTTAAACTTTAAGTCCCTAATAAAAATCTTAAATTAATTAAGCTAATTCGATTGTAGCTCCTGCTTCTTCAAATTTAGCTTTTAAAGCTTCAGCGTCTTCTTTTGAAGCTCCTTCTTTAACTGTTTTTGGTGCTCCATCAACTAAGTCTTTAGCTTCTTTTAAGCCTAAACCTGTAGCGTCTCTAACAACTTTTATAACTGCTATTTTGTTAGCTCCTACTTCTTTTAATACTACGTTAAATGAAGATTTTTCTTCAGCTGCAGCTGCTGCTCCACCAGCTACTGGTGCTGCTACTGCTTGTGCTGATACTCCATATTTTTCTTCTATTCCTTTTACTAATTCTGATAATTCGATAACTGTTAAGCTATCTATTTCTTCTAATAATTTTGCAATGTCTGCCATTTTAAAATCTCTCCTTTTTAAATAATTTTTTAAATTTTGTGTCGGTCACAACCCTATTTGTTTTAGTTTTACCTATTTATTAGGTAGTGTAAAATGTGTATTCCATTATACGCATTTTAAGCGTTTTCTTTTTGCTTAGCAACTTCATTAAGTGCAACTGCAAGTTTTGAAATATTTCCAAGTAATGCACCAGCAAGTTGTGCAATAAGTGTCTCCCTTGATGGAAGTTTTGCTAGTGTGATTAATTCTTCTACTGGAACTACTTTACCTTCTATAATTCCACCTTTTATTTTGTAGAATTCGTTATCTTTAGAATAATTGTAGATTGCTTTTAATGGTTCTAAGTAATCTTCATATCCCATAATAACTGCTGTTGTTCCTAATAATTGATCTTCTAGACCTTCAACTCCACATGCTTCAAGTGCTCTTCTTGTTATATTGTTTTTTATAACTTTGTATTCTGTATCTGTTGTTCTTAAAGATGCTCTTAATTTTGTTACATCCTCAACACTAATTCCTTTATAATCTGTTAAAAGAACTAATTTAGCTTTTTTAAATTTTTCAGCTAATTCTTCAACTTCTTTTTTCTTTTGGTTTAGAATTTTTTCGCTTGCCATTTTTTATTTTCACCTCCACATTTTATATAGATTAAAATTAAAAACTCTTGAATGCCAAATCTCCAAGGCAAACAAGAGCTTTATATCTCTAAAATTTACCTCGGTAGGACTTATTTTAATGCCTACTGTCTTTGGCGATATTTATTTTAATTAACCAACGTAAATGCTTGGTCCCATTGTTGTAGTAATTGCAACACTCTTAATATATTGTCCTTTTGCTGCTGCTGGTTTTGCTTTTATTATAGCATCCATAACTGTTTCGTAGTTTTCAAATAGTTTGTCTGCTCCAAAAGATACTTTACCAAATCCTAAGTGAATTATGTTAGATTTATCTAATCTATATTCAACTTTACCAGATTTAATTTCGTTTATTGCTTTTGTTACATCCATTGTAACTGTTCCAGATTTTGGGTTTGGCATTAATCCTTTAGGTCCTAATATTTTACCTAATCTTCCTATAACACCCATCATATCTGGTGTTGCTACGATTACATCATAATCGAACCAGTTTTCTTTTTCGATTTTTGGAACTAATTCTTCAGCTCCAACGAAGTCTGCTCCAGCTGCTTCAGCTTCTTTAGCTTTATCACCTTTTGCAAATACTAAAACTCTTTGTGTTTTACCTGTACCATTTGGAAGAACTACTGTTCCTCTAACTTGTTGGTCAGCTTGTTTAGAGTCTACACCTAATTTTACGTGTAATTCTAATGTTTCATCAAATTTTCTTTTAGGCATATTTGTTAATACTTCAATAGCCTCTTTAGCATCATAATTTTTGCTTTTATCAATTAGCTTTACACTATCTTGATATAATTTTCCTTTTTTCATATTATCCTCCTTTTGGTTTTAACGGATTTCTCCTCCCAAATTATTTATATATACTTTCTTTAAATATATATCTTAATCTTTAACTACAACACCCATTGAACGAGCTGTACCAGCTACCATTCTCATAGCAGCTTCTACAGATGCAGCATTTAAGTCTTCCATTTTTTGTTCTGCAATTGCTTTTACTTGTTCGTTTGTAATTGTTGCAACTTTTTCTTTGTTTGGTTTTCCAGAACCTTTTTCAATTTTAATTGCTTTTTTAATTAATACAGCAACTGGTGGTACTTTTGTTATAAAAGTAAATGATTTGTCTGAATATACTGTTATAACAACTGGAATTATCATACCTGGTTGATTTGCTGTTTTTTCATTGAATTCTTTTGTGAATTGCATAATGTTTATACCTGTTGAACCTAAAGCTGGTCCTACTGGTGGTGCTGGTGTTGCTTTTCCAGCTTCAATTTGTAATTTTACTATATTAGTAACTTCTTTTTGAGCCATTTTAAAAACTTCCTTTCAAAATAATTTATATTTTTTTAAATTTTATACTTTTTCAACTTGAGCAAGCTCTAATTCTACAGGTGTTTCTCTACCAAACATTGAAACAAGAACTTTTACTTTTCCTTTTTCTTTGTTTATTTCTTGAACTGTACCTATAAATCCTGCTAGTGCTCCATTTAAAATTTTAACTGAGTCGTCTACATCATAGTTGATTTCTACAACAGATGTTTCAAATCCCATGCTTCTTATTTCCTCGTTTGTAAGAGGTATTGGATCTGTACCAGAACCAACGAAGCCTGTAACTCCTCTAGTATTTCTAACTATATACCAAGATTCTTCAGTTACTATCATTTTAACTAAAACATATCCTGGAAAAACTTTTTTTAGGTTTGCTTTTCTTTTTCCATCTTTGATTTCTATTTGTTCTTCCATTGGGACAACAATATCAAAGAAGTAATCTTCAAGTTCCCTATTTTTAACCGTTTTTTCAAGGTCTGTTTTAACTTTGTTTTCATATCCTGAATATGTATGAACAACATACCATCTTGGTTCTAAATTTTCTTCTACTTGAGACATTAATTTTGAGCCTCCTTTTTAAAGTAATATAAAACCTTATAATTATTCATTTGCTGTTACTTCTTCAGCAGTTACATTATTTTTTACAGCCGTATTATTCTCTACAGTATTTTCACTTGCATTTTCTTCTTCACCTTCATGATCGTGATCATGGTCATGGTCGTGGTCGTGGTCATCTGTGATTTCTACAGTATTGTATCCTCTAATGTGTGATTTCAAATTATTAATTCCATATTTATTTAACAAGTCAAAAGCTACATCTAACACAAAAACTATAGCTGCTGTAATTATTACAATAACTACAACTGCAATTGTATTGTTTACAAGTTGCTTTGGTGTTGGCCAAATAACTTTTTTTAATTCTGCTTTGAAATCTTTGAAGAAGCTTTTTTTGTTTTTTACTTCTTTTTTGTTTTTGGTTTCTTTTTCGTTAGCCATTTTATTTCCTCCTAAAAATAGCTTATTGCTTTATTTTGTTTCTTTATGTGTTGTTCTCTTTTTGCAGAATTTGCAATATTTTTCTACTTCTAATCTTTCTGTGTTGTTTCTTTTATTTTTGCTTGTTACATAATTTCTTCTTTTACATTCTGTACATTCTAATGTAATATTTTCTCTAGGTCCTTTTGCAGCCATTTTAGCTCCACCTCCAACTTTTATTTACGGGTTTTAACGATGCGTTTTTTAAGCTATGCTCCCAACTTATAGAACATAGCCTATATAATTTACCATATTTTATGTTAAATGTCAAGTGTTCTCAAGCATTTTTTTGATTTTTTGTATTTTTTTCTAACTTAATACTTTTTTTCTTGTTTTCTCCCATCTAAAATGATATAATATTTATTCTAAAGGGAGAGATTTTTATGAAGTTAGATTATAAGGATAAATCTATTTTATTTTCACACACAGAAATACCAGATGTTTTTTTTACTGAGTATTTATCCTCAGCTAGTGGAGATTTTATTAAAATATACTTATGTTTAGTTTTTCTATCTAAATACGATAAAGACATTAAGATTACAGATTTATCTAAGAAGCTTAATATTCCTTTTAATGTTATTCAAGCTGGACTTACTTTTTGGGAAGAGAATGGAGCAATTACAAAAAGACCCACTGGTTATACATTAAATAGTTTGCAAGAAATTGAGCTTCATAAGTCTTATACACCTAATTTAACACTAACACCAGAAGCTATTAAAAATAACAGTAAAAGCCAATATAGGGCAAAAGCTATTGAGAGTATTAATAACCAATACTTCCAGGGTATTATGTCTCCATCTTGGTATAGTGATATAGATTTATGGTTTAAAAAATATGAATTTGATGAGCAAGTTATGGTTTCTTTATTTGATTACTGCTTTGGAAAATCTGCTCTTCATAAAAACTATGTTCAAACCGTTGCAGAAGCATGGTCTAAGAACAATATTAAAACATTTAATGATTTGGAAAACTACTATCAAAAACGAGATAATATGACCAAAATCAAAAAGGCTATTGCCAAAAAACTTGGTCGTTATACTGCCTTTACTGAATTTGAAGAAGAATATATTGAAAAATGGGTTATTGATTATGGCTACAGCCTAGATGTAATTAACCTTGCATTAAAGAAAACTACATCAAAAGCAAACCCAACGTTTGATTATTTTGATAAGCTATTAACCGATTGGCATGATAGAAAATTAAAAACACCAGAAGAAGTGCAAAAATTCATGGTCGATTTTAAAACCCAAAACAAAACAATTAAAGACCTTGAAAAGAAAACTAACTATAATAATTATACGCAAAGAACTTATGATAATTTAAACGAATTATATGCAAATAAAAAGTAATAGAAGGGAGATAACTTGCCATGGTAAGCAGTAGCACATTAAAAGAGCTTTTAAATGAATATGATAAAAAACAAATGATAGCTATATCTGACCTTGAAAAGCGAAAGTCTGAACTGTATGCTAGAATTCCACGTTTGCAAGAAATAGAAACTGAACTTAATTCATTTGCCATAAAAACAGCTAAAGCACTTTTAGTAAAGTTTGATCCTTCTTACATATCTGAACTACAAAACAAAGCAAATGATTTAAGACTTGAAAGAGAAACAATTCTAAAAAAAGATGGAAAAGACATAAGCTACCTATCTCCACACTATGAATGTTCAAAATGCAAAGATACAGGTTATGTTTTGGATGATGGAAAATCTGTTATGTGTAGTTGTTTAAAACAACAAATTCTTAATATTGAATACAATAATTCAAATATTGGAAATTTAGATAGAGAAAACTTTAAGAAGTTTAATTTGAATTTATATTCAGATGAAGTTAATGAAGAAAAATATGGTTCCGATTTATCTCCTAGAGAGAACATTAAAGTAATTGGCAAAGAAGTTAAAAAATTCATTAAAAACTTTGATGACCCAAACGAAAAGAATTTACTTTTTTCAGGTGGAACTGGCCTTGGAAAAACATTCTTATCTAACTGTATTGTTGCAGAGCTCTTAGCCAAAGGGAAAACTGTTCTTTACCAAACAGCACCTGTTATGCTGGATAACCTAATTAGTGAGCTTTTTGATAAGAATTCAAATAATGCATTTTCTCAAAATCTTTTGAGTGTAGATTTATTAGTAATTGATGATTTGGGCACTGAAACAATGAATAGTATGAAATTTACTGAGCTTTATAAGATAATTAATACAAGGCTTCTTAATCAAAACGGAAAAATCACAAAAACTATTATTTCCACAAACCTAGACTTGCAGGGTTTATTTAATACATATGACGAGCGAATTGCTTCAAGATTTATTGGAAATTATAATATTTATAGATTTTTCGGTGATGATATAAGATTTAAAAAATAGTCCAACTGTGACGTTGGACCATTTTTATTAATAATTTTCTGCTTTTATTTCAAAATATGCTTTTGGATGATTACATACTGGGCATACTTCTGGTGCTGATTTTCCTATTACTATATGTCCACAATTTCTACATTTCCAAATTCTATCTCCATCTTTTGAAAATACTAACCCATTTTCTACATTTTCTAATAATTTTTTATATCTTTCTTCATGCTCTTTTTCAATTTTAGCAACAGCACTAAATAAGTATGCTATTCTGTCAAAGCCTTCTTCTTTAGCTTCTTTTGCCATTCTTTCATACATATCTGTCCATTCGAAGTTTTCTCCTTCAGCTGCAGCTTTTAAGTTTTCTACTGTTGATGGAACTTCTCCATCATGTAATAATTTAAACCACATTTTAGCATGTTCTTTTTCGTTATCTGCTGTTTCTTGGAATATTGCTGCAATTTGCTCATATCCTTCCTTTTTTGCTTTAGATGCAAAATATGTATATTTATTTCTTGCTTGAGATTCCCCAGCAAATGCTTCCATTAAGTTTTTTTCTGTTTTTGATCCTTTTAATTCCATTTTATACCCTCCTATTTTTATAACTTCCAAAACGTAATTATCCGTTTTGGAAGTTTAGAATATCATAATAACTTAATATTGTCAAGTTTAATTTTAGCAACAAACAAATCTCCATCTATTTGTATTGATAAAGTTCCACCATTTAATTTGCTTAAATCTTTTGCTATTGATAAGCCTAGCCCATTTCCACCCGTATGCCTTGAGCTATCTCCCCTTATAAATCGCTCCATTAGTTCATCTGGTGGAATATTAAGCTTTTCTTTTGATATGTTTTTAATTGTAAAAACTATGTGGTCATTAACTATTAAGTCTACATATACTCTTGTATTCTCTAAAGAATATTTATATACATTTTGATATAAATTTTCTAAAACTCTCCATATTTTTTTGCCATCTAAATCAACTATTACCGCTTCTTTTGGCAAATTGCTAATTACTTCTAAATTCTTTTCTTCAAACTTTTCAGCAAACTCTCCATTTGCCTGCAGAACAAGTTCTTTAAAGTCTATTTTTTCTAATGCTACTGTTTCATTTCCTGATGATATTTTTGAAACTTCAATTAAATCTTCTGTTAGAATTTTTAGTTTCTTAGACTTTTTCTCTAAAATATCAATATATTTTTTAGCATTTTCGTTTTCTATTTTTTCCTTTTTTAATAAATCTGTGTAATTTATAATTGAAGTTAATGGAGTTTTTAGGTCATGTGACACATTTGTTATAAGGTCAGTTTTTAGCCTTTCTGCTTTTATACTTTCATTAATTGCCTTTTCCATGCCTTGTTTTAAATGATTTATGTTTTCTCCAAGTTCCTCAAGTTCACTATTTGTGCATTTTATTGAAACATTCATGTTTCCTTTTCTCATCATTTCAACTTGTTTAGTAATTTCGTAAATTTGAGTTCTAAAATTAAGTTCATTTAACAATACCATTGTATATATCCAAACTATAATAACATATATTTCGCTAGCATAAGATACATAGCCAAAGCCATCAAAGAATATAATAATTACTAGGTAACATATACAAATTAGCAAATATTCTAAAACTGGTTGGTATGTACTTTTAATATTTTTTATTATTTTAGGAAACAAGAATCCCTTTTTGTTTTCTTTTTTTCTAATAGCATAGAAATATGTTTCTGCAAATATTATATAAGACATGATATATGCTAAAAGCACTATTGTTTTGCTATGTGTTATTATAAGGCTTAATTTATTTAATATGTTCACTCCTATATATACTACTCCACCCAAGGTTAATATAAATTGCTCAATATATAAATTACTTAAAAACCTATTTGCCTTTGTATTGTTTACATGCTTGCTAACATCAATTAATATAATAATAAATGCTGTAGCTAAAGTACCACAAGTTACTAAATATTTTGTGTAATTATTTGCAAAATCTTCATACTGAGTTTTAGCTTTAAATATATAGTCATCTACGTCAATTTCATTAATTCTAATATAAACATCTAACTTTTTAAAGATTTCCTGATTTGCCTTAAATTTATAGTATTTCAAGTTTTTTTCACTAGTTACTGGCCATTCATTTAATGAACATCTATAATATACAGTGCTTCCCTCAAAAAGCTTCATTACTTCATTTAAATCTTCGTCCATTATATTGCTTAATACCATAGATTTTCCATTTGTCTGTTCAATATCTAAAATATATTCTATATTAGTTCGATCTCTATTATATTGGTTAAATTCCGCTTCATAAATGTTATTTTCAAAAATTCCCCAACTCACTGAGCTTTCTATCCTTTGTATTGCTTCTTGGAAATCATTTTGAAAAAAGTCTGTTTCTATGTATTCTTTTTCTTTCGGTATGGTTAGACCAAATTTTCGAACATATGGTAATATTTTATAATAATACATGGCAATAAGCATTGTAAATATTACAAATAACAATATTTTCTCTATTATCATTTTGGTATTTTTCATTAAACTTACCTACCTTACTTTATATTCTCTATCTTGTATCCCAGTCCCCAAACAGCTTTAATGTATCTTGGTTCTTTTGGGTTTATTTCAATTTTATCTCTAATGTGGCTTATATGAACAACTACCTTTTTTTCGTATCCATCAAAAGGTTCTTTCCATACGTTTTCATATATTTGTTTTATTGAAAATACTTGACCTTTATTTGTTGCTAAGAAAAATAGCAACTTATATTCTATTGGCGTTAATTTAATAGGCTCTCCATCAACAAAAACTTCTTTTGTTCTATTATTAATTTCTAAGCCATCAATTTTCAAATTATCTTCTGAAACATTGCTGCCTAATCTACAGTATCTTCTAATATTTGCTTTAACTCTAGCAATTAGTTCTAATGGTTCAAATGGTTTTGTTATATAATCGTCTGCACCTGCATTTAATCCTGTAATTTTATCTGTACTTTCGCTTTTTGCTGATATGAAGATAATTGGTATAGAGCTTAATGTGCGAATTTTTCTTGCTAGAGTTACGCCATCTAGTTTTGGCATCATAATATCTAGTAAGATTAATTTATAATCGTTTTGTTTTAGTAAGTCCATAGCTTTTGAGCTATCTAGGCAAATTGTTACTTCAAAGTTTTCTTCTTCTAAATATATTTTTATTGCTTCTGCAATTTCCTTTTCATCTTCAACAACTAGTATTTTTTGCATTTTCATTCTCCTTCTTTAAAATTATACCATACTTTTCCCTATTTGTGGCTTATTTCGTAAACATTGTAGGCATTTAAGGTTTTGACTAAACTATACGAATATTGAAATTTATTGCTAAATTCTTGAATATAATTATCTCTGCATATTAGCAATATATCTCCATTATTTAACATTTCATTGGTTAAATGTTCTTTATCTACAATTATTGATTTATCTACTAATGTGAATAAATACAAGTCATCTAAAAATCTATTATTTGTATAATCAAAAACATATACTATTGGTTTGTTTTCTTTTTGAACCTTTTGAACTAGTGGCTTATAGTCTTCATATGTTAGGTCTAGCTTAGTTCTTGTGATTATTGGGTTACATAGAATAATAGAATACAAAGCTATAATCATAAAAAGTGTTTGCTTTTTTGTTTTACTTCTTTCAAAAATGTCTTTTATTTTATATAACACATAAATATTTATCACACTATAAATTGGCATAAAATATCTGGCTTCTATGTATGGTGCTTTTACTACTATTACGCAGAAATAAAGTATTATTGGTGCAATTATTGGAATATGATTACTTTGTTTAGGCTTTTTATATGTACATATTATAGCAGTAATTACTACACCTAACAGATTTCCAAATACCTCTTTATTTAAAAGATATAAATATCCTAGTAGTTGAATTTTGATATTAGTTTTTACTCCGTGAAACCCCTCTATAACTAAAAAACACATGATATATGGCATATGGAAAAATTGCCAAAAAGCATATAGCACTTCCAACTATTGCAATTTGATATTTAATTAAATTGTTCTTTTCCTTGTTCTTTATACATTTTATTGTATACACTATATATAGTCCTAGCCCATAGACTAGAACATAGTAATGCGTTAAGCCTCCAAGTATAAAAGAAATTGCAATCGGCAAGGTGTCTCGCCATGAGATACTTTCTTTATGATACATTTTTAAATGAAACCATGTTAAGAATAATGTCATTAAATTTGCTAATTCATACATTCTTATATAGCTATTTGAATTTAAAGCGATTAGAGAAAAGCCATTTATAACGCACCCAATTATTCCATAGATGTTACTTTTAGATAGTTCCTTTGCTATTTTAAATACTAGTACATTCGAAACAGTAAATATTATTATGTTTAATATTATTCCTGACCACTTTGAAAATCTATCTATTGTAAAGCTTGCTGATATTCTAAGTAGTAGGTAATACAAAGGTGGGTGAACATCATTTTTTTGATTTTCATATACTGGTTTTAAATTCCATTTTTCATTTTGGTTAACAGTTAAATAATCTAAGTAGTATTCTTTATTATGCCAAACATTTTGGAAATCTTCATTATCTGCAATGTTTAACTTATTATAATTCATAAGACCATAAGAATACATTTCATCCATATGGTAATATGACTTTTTGTGCCCTATGTATATTCTTGTGCTAATTTGCAGAATAGTGATTAAAATTAAAATTATTATAACAGCTTTCTTGTGTTTTATATCCTCTATCATTTTTCTCTCTTTCCCCATTTATTTCATCTAACAAGTATATTGGTCTACCTTTTGTCTCCTCGAATATTTTTCCTAAATATATTCCAAATATGCTAACAAATGTCATATGTATTGTAAAGAATAGTAAGAGAACAAGTATTATTATGTTTAGCTCTACTATTGTTTTTCCGGCTATTGCAAATATTCCTAACGTTGTAGCATATATAATAAGGGTTATTCCTAAAATAATGCTTATGTATATAGGCATGTTAAGTGGTTTGGTTGAAAGTGATGTAATGCCGTCTATTGCTAGTTTTATTAGGTTTATATAATTCCATTTTGTTGTTCCTGCTATTCTTTTTTCTCTTTCAAATGTTATTTCTTTTTTGTTATAACCTATCCAGCTAAACAAACTTTTTGAACACCTATTTTTTTCTCTCATTTGGCATAGTGCTTGAACACACCTTTTATCTAGCAAACGAAAATCTCCTGTATCTTTTTGAATTGGTATTTTAGTCATTTTTGCTAAAACTTTGTAATACATTTTTGATGTAAATTTCTTTAGCCAACTTTCGCCTTCTCTACTAATTCTTCTTGCATATACATCATCATAGCCTTTTTCCCATTCTCCTATCATTTTTTCAATTAATTCTGGTGGATCTTGCAAATCTGCATCTATGAAAATTACACTATCACTATCTTTGCAGTAGTCTAAACCTGCAAGCATTGCTACTTCTTTTCCATAATTTCTAGAAAGTGATATGTATTTAAAACGTAAATCTTGTTTACAAATTTCTCTCATCTCTGCTAAGCTATTATCTTTGCTTCCATCATTTACAAGTAGTATTTGAAATTCATAGTTTTTTATTTTATTTATTGTGTTTAGCAGCCTATTTCTTAGAAATGGCAAGCTTTCTTCCTCATTATATATTGGTACAATTATGCTAATCTTTTTCAAAATATCTCCCCCTTTTGGGCTATAATTTTAGCATAAATTTATTAACTTACAATACGAAAAAAAGTTAAAATTTGGTAAATTTTAAAAGCCAGAGTATTACTTTTTTAATACTCTGGCTTTAACTAATTTTTAAATTATTATATTGCTTTAAAACCTAAATCGTTTATTTTTTCTTTTGCTGTATTTTCATCAAGATTTTCTGCTTCAATTACAACTTTTCCTGTATTGTGGTCTGCTGTAACTTTCTTTACTTCTGGCATTTGACTAAGTACGTTTATTATTCTTTTTTCGCAACCAGAACATGCCATTCCTTCAACATTTATAATATATTCTTTCATAATAACTCCTCCTTTTAGCATCTATTATATCACATTTTTTTGAAAAATATTGACATTTTAGAAAAATTGTAGTAATATATTTATGTAACAGCTGTGATGTCGTGATTACAGTGGTTAGCTCATTTGTTGGAAATAATTCCACTATAAAAAACCAGAGTTTTTGCAGAAACTCTGGTTTTACTATGTATTTTCATACTAGTCATTGTCGTGGTTGCCTTTGCATAGTACTATTACGCATAGTACTAAAAAGGCAATTAGCTCACTTGAATTCATACTTCCACCTCCTTCCTTCGTGGAATTAGGTGTATTATATAATACATTTTGTCAAAAAGTAATAGTTCTATGGCAAAAAAGCAAAGTGTTTTTCACTTTGCTTTTTGTTTTATTTACATTCCTTTAATTTGTACTGTTACCTTTTCGCCATTGATTTCAATTTCTTTTTCAATGTCGTTTTCTATTGGTGTTTTTACAAATTTCTCAGTTAATGTATCTTGAGTTATTTTTTCTAGGTATTCTTCTAGAACTTTTTGCATTAATTTTCCTTCTGTTTGTAAGCTTAATGTTATGCGTTGTTCTACTTTTAGTCCTGCATCTTTTCTTAATACTTGTAGTGTTCTTACTAAATCTCTATACATTCCTTCTACAATCAACTCTTCTGTTAGTATAGTATCTAGTGCTATTGTGTAGTCGCCTTCTTTTATTACAACTATGTGTGCTTTTGGTCTCATGTTCTTTAAAAATACGTCTTTTTCAAATGTTCCAAAGCCTGGTACTTCTATTTCGCTAATTTTTTCATCATTGAATTTTGATACCAATTTTTTCATTTCTTCATCTGATAAGCCTTCTATTTTTGCTTTGAAATCTTGAATTTTTTCTTTTAACATTCTTCCTGCAACTTTGAAGTTTACCATTAAATATTCGTCATTTAATATTGATTCATCTTTTATTAAGTCTATTGTTTTTACATTTAGTTCTTCTTTGATTATTGGTTCAAAGTCTCTTATTGATTTTTCAATATCTTTTTCACTTGAAATATACATTGTGTTTAATGGTTGTCTAACTTTTAGTTGTTTTTCATTTCTTAGCATTAAGCCAAGTGCTATTACTTTTCTTATTTCTTCAACTTCTTTTAGAATTTCTTCATTTTCAAATTCTGGTGTTGGAGCTGGGTAATCACTTAGGTGTATTGATTTTACTTCATTTGGTTCAAAGCTTCTTACCATGTTTTGCCAGATTTCTTCTGTCATAAATGGTATTATTGGTGCAACTGCTTGAGACATTTTTTTGATAGTTGTATATAGTAAATAATAGCAAAGTGTTTTATCACTATCTTCACCAATTTTCCAGAATCTCTTTCTGTTTACTCTTACATAGAAGTTTGAGATATCATCAACAAATATTTCAAATTCTTTTACTAAGTTTTGAACTTGATAACTATCCATTGATTTTCTTGCTACTTCTAGGAATTTGTTTAATCTTGCAAGTAGCCATTTATCTGTTTTTTGTAGTTTAGACATGTCTAATTTGTAGTCTTTTAAATTTGGCATATCTAGTATTGCATAAGTATTGAAGAATACATATATATTCCAGAAGTTTAATAGTTTTCTTCTTGATTCGTCTCCTAAGTTGAAGCCAAATCTAACATCATTATTTACTTGTGCTCCTGCATATAGATATCTTATTGGGTCTGCTCCTATTTTTTCTGCTGCTTCATCAAATTTAATCATATAGCCAGATTTAGAGAATTTTCCACCATCTTCTTTGATAACTGCACTATATGTAAGTACAGATTCATAAGGTGCTCTACCCTCTAATACAACAGACATGAATAGTAATGAATAGAACCATAATCTTATTTGTTCTTTCATTTCTGTTACCCATTCTGCTGGGAAATATTGTTTCCAGTATTCTTTATCTGTAAAATATTTTAGTGTTGAAAATGGTACTATACCAGCATCTAGCCAACAGTCTCCAACATCTTTTATTCTTTGAACGTGTTTTCCACAATGTGGGCAAACTATTTCTATTCCATCTATCCAAGGTCTATGTAAATCTGGTAATTCATCTACTTTTTTAGGGTCAACTGCTAATGTTTTTAATTCTTCTCTTGAACCTACAACTGTAACTTTTCCACATTCTTCACAAGGATATATTGGAAGTGGTAAACCATAAAATCTCTTTCTTGAAATTGCCCAGTTGCCCATATTATTTAGCCAATCTTCCATTCTCTTTCCTGCAAAGTCTGGTGTCCATTTAACTTGTCTTGCAGCTTCTATAAGTTTTGGTCTTATTTTATCGCTATTAATGTGCCATTCTTGAACTGCTTTAAATACTACTTCACTCTTACATCTCCAACATACTGGGTAGCTGTGTTCGTGTTCTTCTACTTTATATAATTTATTTCTTTTCTTTAATTCTTCAAATACAAGTTCTGCAACTTCTTTTGTATTGTGTCCTGTCATGAAGCCGAAACCATCTAATATCACACCTTCATCATCAATTGGAACTACAACATCTAAGCCTTCTCTTTTTCCTAGTTCAAAGTCTTCAGCACCACAGCCTGGAGCAATGTGTACAACACCTGTACCATCTTCTGAAGAAACATCTTCCCATGCAACTACTCTATGGTCTATTTCTTTTTGTTTTTCCATTTCCGGGAAACATGTTTCATATTTTAAGCCAACTAATTTTTCACCTTTGAAGCTATCTACAACTTCTATTTTGTCGTCTCCTAAAATTTTTAAAGCATTTTTATCCATTATTAAGAATTTATCATCTGATTTTACTTTAACTTTAACATAATCAATTTCTGGGTTAACTGCTAATGCTACGTTTGAAGATAGTGTCCATGGAGTTGTTGTCCAAACTACTATTTTGCTATCTGTTCCTATTAATGGTAGTTTGAAAAACACTGATTTATGTACCATTTGCTTATATGAACCAGCCATTTCGTGTTCTGATAAAGATGTTCCACATCTTGGGCACCATGGCATTGGTCTAAATGATCTTTCTATCATTCCTAATTCATCACATTTCTTTAAGAAATGCCATATTGCAGTAATGTTTTCCTCTGTATTTGTGTAATATGAATTATCCCAGTCCATCCATTGTCCTAATCTCTTAGATTGTTCTGTAATTGTCTTTGAAAAATGGTCAACACGAGCTAAACATTTTTTAGTAAAGTTCTCTAACCCATATTTTTCAATATCTTTTTTATCGTTAAAGCCTAACTCTTTTTCAACTTCAACTTCTATCCAAAGACCTTGTCCATCAAAGCCATTTCTATAGTGTGAAGTATATCCATTCATTCCCTTATAACGTATGTATATATCTTTTAAAGTTCTTCCCCAAGCATGGTGAATTCCCATTGGGTTATTTGCTGTAATTGGTCCATCTAAAAACCTGAATTTTTTTCCATCTTTGTTCTTTTCTAAAAGTGCTTGGAAACATTTTTCATCTTCCCAAAACTTCATAACATCATGTTCCATGTTGATAAAATTAAAATTTTGTTCTACTTTTTTCATAAATATATACACTCGCTTTCTTTAAACTAATACTAAATATATTATCACATTCTTTACATAATAGCAATACTTTTTTGTGGTTTTTTAAGAAAAAAGCTATGTTTTACCATAGCAAAATCAAATAATATTTTTTTGTCAAAAATGTTGACTTTTTTTTATTCAGGTATTATAATAATTATAGAAGCGAACAACCACAAAGTGTGGCGTGCCGCTAAAAGGTTATTTTAATAATGAATACATCTCTAGCGGTCAGGCAGAGATGTGTTTTTTTGACTGTCCATTTTTCTTATTGTAACAACTAGTGCTACAAATAAGGCAACAGCGACAATCGCTACTATTGCAAGTTCAATAAAAAGTATGTATATAAATAGTAGATAAACTTGTTCTAATAACATACGCATCGCCTCCTTTCAAAAGGAAAGCGACACCCACACTCTGCTTTGTTCAAACTTCTTGTTTTGTATTATACTATTGTATTTTCAAAATGTCAATATATTTTGTCTAAAAAGTCTAAATAAAAAACTAGAGTTATCCTAGTTTTTTATTTTATTTATTGATTTACTTTTTCTTTTTTGATATAATTCTCTTAAGTTTAATTTGGAGGTGTTCTTTTGAAAAATAAAAAAGTTGTAGCTAAAGTTATTATAATTTTGCTTATTATTATACTTAATCTATTTATAATTCATCTTATCATAGATTGCTCCATTTCAAAGGAATATATTTATAGAAACGATTCCATACGTGTATTCAATGCTCAATTTAGATATTATGAAGGTAATGATTTATCTGGTTCCATGATAAAAGCACTTATTTCCACAGTTGAAAGCAACAATGCTATACAAAATGAAAAAGTGGAACTAATTAAAGCTTATGAAAAATTATCTGCGAGAGAAAAGTATAACGTTAAGCTTGAATATTCTAAAGATACTTTCCTTGTTTGTAGAATAATAATATCTTCATCTAACAATTCTAAAACTTACATTAGTCCAACATCTGAAGAAACATTTACTACTGAAGAAGTAAATGTTTTTTTCGAAAATCATAAAGATGAAACAAAAATAACTGTAGATTATGAAGAATTAAGAAAACAAATATTGCAATATCTTCCATTTCTTATTTGCTATATACTTCTTCTTATAAATATCATAATAGCTAAAGAGAGTAAGCAAATATGGCTTTGTATGGCCCTTATTACAATTATCTTCATTGTTTACATTTGGTTTTTTCACATTGCATCAGGATACACCATGATGGTACCTGTTAAAATATAAAGGTTGGTAAAAACCAACCTTTTATTTTCTAATCTGCAAATATTGCTGCGAATTCTTCGCCATCTACTTTTTCTTTTTCTAATAATAGATTAGCTACGGCATGTAATTTGTCGCTGTGCATTGTTAATATTTCTTTTGCTCTGTTATATCCATTGTCTATTATTTTCTTAACTTCTTCGTCTATCTTTGCTGAAGTTTCTTCACTGTAATTTCTTGTTTGTGTCCAATCTCTTCCTAGGAATACTTCTTCTTGACCTGAACCAAATGTAATTGTTCCTAAACTATCACTCATACCGTATTTTGTTACCATGTCTCTTGCAATTTTAGAGGCTCTTTCTATATCATTACTTGCACCTGTTGAAATGTCATTTAGTACTATGCTTTCTGCAACTCTTCCTCCAAGTAGTCCTACTATAGATTCTTCCATTTCTATTTTAGACATGAAGTTTTTATCTTCATCTGGTCTATACATTGTATATCCACCAGCCATTCCACGTGGCACTATTGATATTTGATGTATTATATCTTGTGTTGGTAAGTAATGACTTACTACTGCGTGGCCTGCTTCATGGAATGCTACTAGTTTGTTTTCTTTTTCGCTTCTTACTCTGCTTCTCTTTTCTGGTCCCATTGTAACTTTTATCATTGCATCTTCAACATCTTGCATGTTGATTTCTTGTTTATTTCTTCTTGCTGCTAATAATGAAGCCTCATTCATTACATTTTCAAGATCTGCACCTGAGAAACCTGCTGTATTTTTTGCAATTACCTTTAAGTCTACATCTTCTCCTAGTTTCTTTTGTCTACTATGAACTTCTAGTATTTCTTCTCTTGCCTTTACATCTGGTGCTGATACTACTATTTGTCTATCAAATCTTCCTGGTCTTAATAATGCTTTATCTAATATATCTGGTCTATTTGTTGCAGCAAGTACGATAACGCCTTCGTTTGCTGAGAAGCCATCCATTTCAACTAATAATTGGTTTAATGTTTGTTCTCTTTCATCGTGTCCTCCTCCTAAACCTGCTCCTCTTTGACGTCCTACTGCATCTATTTCATCTATGAAAATTATACATGGTGCATTTCTTTTTGCTTGCTCAAATAAATCTCTAACTCTTGAAGCACCTACACCAACAAACATTTCTACGAAATCTGAACCACTTATTATAAAGAAAGGTACTCCAGCTTCACCTGCAACTGCTTTTGCAAGTAATGTTTTACCTGTTCCTGGGTGTCCTACAAGCAATACTCCTTTTGGGATTCTTGCTCCCATATCAGTAAATTTCTTTGGTGCCTTTAAAAATTCAACTATTTCTTGTAATTCTTCTTTTTCTTCATCTACGCCTGCAACGTCTTTAAAAGTAACCTTTCCCTTTTCTGCTCCTCCAACTACTCTTGCTCTACTTTTTCCAAAAGACATTGTTTTATTTCCTCCACCTTGACCATTACTTGATAGTAAAAGCCAAAATACGAAAAATGCTATTATTATTGCAAATGGTGATAAAAGTCCCAAAATTGTTATCCATATTGATTGTGATTTTTCTTCAAAAGTAAAACTTTGATTTGCCAAATCATCACTTATTTCTGCCATAAAGGCATCTATACTTGGAATGTTTACCTCTTTTTCAATGTTGTTATTCTTTAGCATAACATAAGCCTTGTTACCATCTGCCTCGAGTTTTATGCTTTCAACTTTTTCATTGTTTATTGCTACTACTAGTTCATCATATGACATTTTTGTTTCTGCTCTTTCCATTATTGCAGATATTAGTATTATGCATATAATACCTATAATTAGCCACATCCCAATGGTTTTTAAATTACTTTTCATATTTTTTCTTACCTTCCTTTTCTCTTGTTTATTCTATAAATATATCATACTACTTATTTTATTTCAATACTAAAACCTAAGTTTTTATGAAATAAATTTTGCCTTTTTTTACATAAACTTTTATTTCTTTTATTGGCATTAAATATTTGTTACCAATATTGTTTTTGCAAAGCTTAATAATATCATCTATATTTACTTTTTCTATTCCATTTGTTGTATGCAAAACCTCATTTATAGTATATAATATTAGTCTTCTTTTTATTACTAAATTTAATGAATTAAATTTATGCAAATCTAAAATGATGTTTTCTGTTTTTTCAATTAGCAAATTCTCAAATTCCTGTTTTGTAATTGCTTGCAAATATTCATTTTCTTCTGTTGCAAGGCTTGATAATCTATTAATTGTTTTTATGATATTGGGGTTAAATTCCTTTTTTATGTATGGAATTACTGTATTTCTAACCTTATTTCTTGTATAAATATTTTCGTTATTTGTCTTGTCATATTTAGGTTCTAGCTTATTATCATTGCAGTAATTTTCTATATCTTGTCTGTCTGTATTAATTAACGGCCTTATGTATTTATTATCTCGAATTGGCTCTATTCCTTTTAAACCGGAAAGTCCACTTCCTCTTAATATATTTAGAATTACAGTTTCTGCTCTATCGTTTGAATTATGTGCAGTTGCAATTTTGTTTGAATTTGTTTTTTTTGCAACTTCATCAAAGAAATCATATCTAACTTGTCTTCCAACCTCTTCTGTCCCTTTTTTCTGTGTTTTTGATATTTCCAATATGTCTGCTTTTTTCACATAACATTCTATTCCTAATTTTTTACAAAAACTTTGAACATACTCAGTTTCTAAGTCTGCTACATCTCTTAGCATATGATTTACATGTGCTACTACAATTTCTATCCCAAGCTTTTCTTTTAGGCCATAAAGCACATGTAATAGGCATATCGAGTCTGGTCCACCTGATACGCCTATTACTATTTTGTCGTTCTTTTCTATTAAATTATAAGTTTCTATTGTTTTTAAAACTTCTTCTTTTAACATTTATTCTCCTATTCTCTATGTTTGTCCCAATTTGCAAATTTTGTAAAATTTCCCATCCATAATAGTTCTACTGTTCCTGTTGAACCTGCTCTGTGTTTTGCAAGTATTACTTCTGCGATATTTTTCTTTTCTGAATCGGGGTTGTAGTAATCATCTCTATATAGAAACATTACTATATCGGCATCTTGCTCTATTGCTCCAGATTCACGAAGGTCTGAAAGCATTGGTCTATGGTCTTGTCTTGCTTCTGCCGCTCTTGATAGCTGTGATAGTGCAATTACTGGTACATCTAATTCTTTTGCAAGAATTTTAAGTGACCTACTAATTTCTGAAATTTCTTGTTCACGGCTAGAATTCTTTTTGCCACTTCCTTGTATTAGCTGTAAATAATCTATTACTATTAAACCAATGTTTTTTTCTAGTTTTAACCTTCTACATTTTGCTCTTATTTCAGCTATTGAAATTCCTGGGGTATCATCTATGTATATTGGTGCTTCTGAAAGTGGTCCAAGTGCTGTTGCAAGTTTTACCCAGTCTTCTTCATCTATTTTCCCTGTTCTTATTTTGTTGCTATCTACCATTGCTTCACTACAAAGCATTCTGTTTACAAGCTGTGATTTAGACATTTCTAGGTTGAATATTACAACTGGCTTCTTTGCATTTACTGCAGCATATGTTGCAATATTTAATGCGAATGCAGATTTTCCCATAGCTGGTCTTGCAGCAACTAAAATTAAATCTGAATTGTGCAAACCTGCTGTTTTGTAGTCTAAATCTATAAAGCCTGTTGGCACACCTGTTATTGGCTCTTTTTGATTATATAATTTTTCAAGTTCTGCAAATGTTTCTACTAATACATCTTTAATTGGTGTATAGCCCTTTTGGTTTTTACCTTGCATTATATCAAATATCTTTTTTTCAGCTTGGTCTATCACATTGTCAATATCTTCATTTTGAGCATATCCAAGCCCTTCTATTTCATCTGCTGTTTTTATAAGTTTTCTTAAAATAGATTTTTCTTCAACTATTTTAATATATTTATCTGCATTTGAAACAAGTGGAACTTTATCTGGTAATGTTGCTAAGTATTCTATTCCACCAACTGCCTCGAATTTTTGCATTGAAGTTAGTTCTGCTTTTACTGTAATAATATCTATTGGTTCTCCTTTAGCATATAGATTGTTCATAGCTTCAAATATGTATTTATTATCATCTCTATAAAAATCTTCTGGCTTTAGTACTTCTACGGCATCTGTAACAGCATCTTGGTCTGTTAGCATGCTTCCCAAAATTGCTTGTTCTGCTTCTATATCTTGTGGTGGAATTTTACCTATCTCCATTTAGTTTCACTCCTTTATTGCTTTTATTCTCCTGTTACATTTATTGTTAATTCTGCATTTACTCCGTCACCAAATTTGATTTCTGCAGTATATCTTCCAAGAGATTTTATTGTATCTTTTAATGTTATTTTTTTTCTATCTATTTCAAATTTGTGTTGTTTTTTTAATTCTTCTGCTATTTCTTTTGATGTAATTCCTCCAAAAATTTTGCTGTTTTCTCCAACTTTTGCTTTTATTGTAAGTTCTATTTTCTCTATTTTTTTAGCAATCTCTTTATTTGCTTCTATCTCAGCTTTTTTCTTATTTGCTTCAGATGTTTTCTTTGCTTGTAATTTAAGCATATTGTCTTTTGTAGCTTCTATTGCTAGTTTTTTTGGAAACAAATAATTTCGTGCATATCCATCATTTGCTTCTATTATTTGTTCTTTTCTTCCTACATTTTTTATATCTTGTAATAAAATAACTTTCATAAAATGTTCACTTCCTCTTTCTTTTTTCACATATTATAGAATATCATAAAATGCTTGGATTTACAAGACTTTTTTAGATTTTTGCAACATAAAAAATTACCATATAGACTTAATTTTATAAGAAAAGAAGCCAAACGCAGGAGTTTTGTATTTAGAGAAAATCGAAGACCCCCGAAACACTTCTTTAGGCGTCGCAAACGTGGGTTCGATTTTAAATAAATACAAAAGCTCCGACGAGATTTGGCGGACTGTAAAAAAATTTCAAACTGATAATTATAGAAATAATTTTTACTAAAAATTCAAATATATTAATCTAAAGTCGTATTTGTTCTTCCTGTTCCAACAACGTCTTCTTGAAGTGAACGCCAAGTATTGCAACCAACAATGCCATCTGCGGATAGTCCTCTTGAACGTTGGTAATTTCTTACCGCTTCTTCTGTTCTTCCTCCAAAAATTCCGTCTAACCCACCTGTTCTATATCCCAATGTATTTAAATCATCTTGGGCTATTAATACATATGTGCTTATACTTCCTCTTCTAACAATTGGATATCCACCTGTTGAGCAAGCTGGTCTGCCAAAACGTTTATCAAAATGAACCCAAGTTGGAGTTAGGCTTGCTGGTTCTACATAAGACCACACTCCTGATTCTTGAGCTAAGTTTCTTAAAGCATTTCTTTCGCTGTTGCTAAGTCTTTGACCTACATCAAAAGCTACACCTGCGTAGTGTTGTGACTGATTACTATGCCCACCTTCCCAGGCCCTCTTAAATGCAAACCCTACTGGAATTGGTTTTCCATATAAATACCTTGTTGCATTCCAACTTTGCATTGCTCTTTTTGTTGTCCACAAAGTATTGCTATTACTTGAACCTCTAAATTCTCGAACCAATAAGCTTCTATTTGTATTATAAGGCATTGGTTCATTTTCATTTCTATAATATGTCTCCATACGGTTGCTGTCATTATTAAAAACAATTATCTTCGCCATAAAAATTCCTCCATAAAAGTCTTAGTATATTTTATGACTTTTGTGGAGAAAGAGTTAAATTATTTTATTAATTCTTCATATTTTTTGACTTTTTTACAATTTTCTATTTTTTATAACTATCTATATCTAGCTCCCCCTCAAAGTTTTTATCTGTCAGTTCTTCATCTATTTCATATCTTCCATTTTTATATCTTAATATAAATCCTTCACTTACAACTTTCCTTATTTCTTTTGGCAGATCGGTTGCCTCAAAAACTTTTCTTTCTCCAAACTTGGTTAAATATATTCTGTCTGGGTTTGCATTTAATACGTAATATAGTCCATCTTCCCTTGTTTTAGTATTTGTTTTGCTTAATGAATTTGATAATTCCTGTAAAAAGTTTGTTGTTTCATTGCTTTTGTATCTGTTTTTTATATTGTTAAATAAATTTAGTCTCAGATTTCTCATCTCCTTTAATTTAAAGTGCTTTCTCCATTTTTATAATTTATATCTATCCCTGGTTGAACATTATAAACATATACATTGAAGCATATGCCTTCTCCCTTATCTTCTACAGATTGTGCTTCTATTTCTACTCCGTTTGCAACTAAATTGTCATTTTCAAATATTGGTGTTACTCTGTATAGAACATGATTTTTTGTTGTTCTTACATATTCTGCAACCATATTTTCAAATGGAAGCATTCCCTGAACATTCATATACCTTGTACCTGTTATTAAGTTTTTTTCATTTGCGTTTTCTGCTGTTAGTTGATAACCTATTAAATGACAGCGGTTATATAGGTATTTACCTTCAACAATATCATATTTTGCAGTTTGCCAACCTGATGGTTTTACACTGTTTATTGCTCCTCTTTCTTCTGTTGGCAATGTTTCAATCCCTACCTTTGCAAATGCAGGACCACATCTTCCTAAATAATCTAATGGGCTATAATCTTCAAATGTATCTCTTGCAAAGTCTTTTTCATTAAAGTCTGGTTTGTTATCGTTTAAAACGACATATGGTTCATTTTCAAATTTTGGAATTGTGGTTAAGTCAAAAGACGCTGTATAATTGATTTTGTTATACGCATTGGAACTATTAAGTAGACCCTCTAAATCTATATTAAAATATGTTGCAATACCTAGAAATAATGCTATTGCCAAGGTTAATAATAATTTTGATATGTTTGTTTTATTCTTTTTCATATGTTCACTCCATTTGCCCAGTATTATATCATGAAATTTGCTATCTTCAAGATTTTTTGCAAAATTTATAAAAAACACCCACATTTTGGGTGCTTTTTGTTATGATTTTTCCATTGCTTGTTTTTTAGGGTATACTACTTTTCCAAATTTAAAGCCATTTATAGCTTTTTGTATTTCTACTAAAACTATTGGTAAGAATGAGATTATGCCTACACAAAACCATTGTTTAGCAGTTAATGGTACACTATCAAATATTTGTGCAAGTCTTGGTTGTAAAATTACCACTGCTTGCAATATTAAGCCTATTACCACTGCTCCAATTAGATACACATTGTTTAAAATTCCTGTTTTGAATATAGATTCCTCACTTTTTATATTAAAGCTATGCATTAATTCTAGTGCACTTAGTGTAAAAAAAGCCATTGTTCTTCCTGTTCTTAAACCATAAAGCTTGTTCCCTAAAGCAAATGTAAATAACGTTATTGTTCCTATCATTATACCTTCTATAACTATTTTGCCCCATAGTCCTCCTGCAAATATGCTTTCATTTACCTTTTTAGGCTTTTTATTCATTATGCCTTCTTCCATTGGTTCTAGTCCTAGAGCTATACTTGGCAGAGAGTCTGTAACGAAGTTTATCCATAGTAACTGTATTGCTAAAAGTGGTGTATCAAAACCTAACACAAGTCCCATAAACATTGTTACTATTTCCCCTACATTTGTGGATATTGAGAAATGTACAGATTTCTTTATATTATCATATATATGCCTTCCTTCTTTTACAGCTTCTATAATTGTTACAAAATTATCATCTGTTAATATCATATCAGCCGCATTTTTTGCAACATCTGTTCCTGTATCTCCCATTGCAATTCCTATATCAGCATTTTTTAGTGCTGGTGCATCATTTACACCGATCTCCTGTCATTGCTACAACATTTCCCTGGCTTCTAAATGCTTTTACTATCCTTACTTTATGCTCTGGCGATACTCTTGCAAATACTGAGTATTTCATTATGTTTTTTTCTAGTTCCTCATCTGATATTTTATCTAGTTCCTGTCCAGTAATTGCTACATCTCCAAACTTTAATATACCAAGCTTTTCAGCTATTGCTTTTGCTGTTAAAATATGGTCACCTGTAATCATTACAGTTTTTATTCCTGCTCGTTTACATTCAGCAATTGCATTCTTTACGCCTTCTCGTGGTGGATCTATCATTCCTATAAGCCCACAAAATGTTAAATTATTTTCTAAACTTGTATCTATTTTTTGTGGCAAAATATCTATATCCTTATATGCAACTGCAATTACTCTTAATGCCATCATTGCCATTTGCTCGTTTTGTTTTACTATGTAAGAAACCTCACTTGGTGTTAACTTCTTTTCCCCATTTTGCGTACTATAATAATTGCATCTTTTTATTAGCACATCTGGAGCACCTTTTGTAATAATTCTATATTTATATCCTATCTTGTGAATTGTTGTCATCATTTTTCTTTCTGAGCTAAATGGAATATCATTTATTCTTGGCATTTCATTATATAAATCTGTTTTTGTGTTTCCTAAGTTCTGTGCTGCCTGAACTATTGCTTTTTCAGTTGCCTCTCCTTCTATTTGTCCGTTTTGAGTTGTACAGTCTGTACACATTGCACCAAGCTTTAAGAGTTGTTCTTGACTTCCATTTTCCAACGTGAATATTTTTGTAACTTGCATTTTATTTTGTGTAAGTGTTCCTGTTTTATCTGATGCAATAACAGTACTACTTCCAAGTGTTTCTACTGCTGGAAGTCTTCTTATTATACTATTTTTCCTTGCCATTCTTGTAATTCCAATTGATAACATTATTGTAACAACTGTTGGTAATCCCTCTGGAATTGCAGCAACCGCTAGTCCTACTGATGCCATAAATATTTCCATTACTGGTATATGTCTTGCAAGTCCTATTAAAAATACTAATGCACAAATTGCAAGTGCTGTTATTCCAAGCTTTTTGCCTACATCTCCGTAGTCTTTTTTGCAGAGGTGTTTCTGGTGCTTCATCTGTTATAATCATTTGCGCAATTTTTCCTACCTTTGTATTCATCCCTGTTTCTGTAACTATTCCTTCTGCATGTCCGCTAACTGCTATTGTTGTTGAAAAACTCAAGTTTTCCATGTCTCCTAAATTTGAATTTTCATTTATTATTTTTTCTGCATTCTTTTCAACTGGTATGGTTTCTCCTGTAAGTGCAGATTCTTCAACCTTAAAATTATATGCATTTATTAATCTTACATCTGCTGGCACATAGTTACCTGCTTCTATGTATACTATATCCCCTGGCACTAATTCTTCGCTTGCGATTAATCGCGATTGGCCATTTCTTTTAACTTTTGCTTGAGGGCTTGATAATTTTTGAAGTGCTTCTATTGATTTTTCAGCCTTGCTCTCCTGTATTACTCCCATAATGGCATTTAAGATTACTATTCCAGCAATTATAATTGAATCTATATAATCATTGCTATGCTCAAAATATGAAATACCTGCTGATATTCCGGCACTTATCAGTAATATTATTATCATAAAATCATTAAATTGCCTTAAAAATCTTACAATTATGCTTGTCTTTTTTGCCTCATTTAATTTATTTTTACCAAACTGTTCCTGCCTTTTCTTCGCCTCTTCATCTGTTAAACCTGTTTCAATATTTGTCTTTAGTTTTCTTGAAACATCTTGTACATTTAAAGCACACCACATAAAATTCCACTCCTTTGTAATTTATATATTAAATTCTATTCAGTGATTTTGTTTTTATGCAAAGATTTTTTCTCTTTTTCTCTTTATTTTTCCTCATTTTTGTTATATAATATTATGTAATTTGTTTATAGAGGTGAATTTATGGAATATAATCATGATAAAATTGAAAAGAAATGGCAAAAATATTGGGACGATAACCAGACTTTTAAGGCAGTAACTGGTGATAAAAAGGAACCTTATTATATATTAGTTGAGTTCCCTTATCCTTCTGGCGCAGGTCTTCATGTTGGACATGTTAGAAGTTATACTGCCCAAGATGCTTTAGCTAGAATGAAGAGAATGCAAGGCTATAATGTTTTATATCCAATGGGTTGGGACGCTTTTGGTGCTCCTGCTGAGCAATATGCAATTAAAAATCATATTCACCCAAAAGAAGCGGTTAAAGAAAACATTCATACATTTAAAAATCAGATGAAGGACTTAGGTTTTTCTTTTGATTGGTCTAGAGAGTTTTCAACTACTGATCCTGAATATTATAAATGGACACAATGGCAATTTCTACAATTTTATAAACATGGTATGGCATATAAAGATACTATTCCTGTTAATTGGTGTCCAACTTGCAAAACTGTTCTATCTAATGAAGATGCTGCAGGTGGAGTTTGTGAAAGATGTGGTTCACAAGTTGTTCAAAAGGAAAAATCTCAATGGATGCTTAGAATGAGCAATTATGCAGAAGATTTATTAAAAGGTTTAGATGATACAAATTTTGCTGATAGAGTTAAACTTGGTCAAATTAATTGGATTGGAAAATCAACAGGTGTTGAGGTTGATGTAAAAATTGTTGGTGGTGGAAGTTTTTCAATTTTCACAACATGTATTGAAACAATTTATGGTGTAACTTTCTTTGTTATTGCTCCTGATGGAAAACTAATTAAAGAATTAATGCCACGTGTTCAAAATAAAGAAGAAGTTCAAAAATATATAGATGAAACTGCAAAAAAATCTAATATGGATAGAACAGACTTAAATAAAGGAAAAACTGGCTGCATTCTTCAAGGTATTACTGCTATTAACCCAGTTAATGGAAAAGAAGTGCCAATTTTCCTTGGCGACTTTGTTTTAGGCGATTATGGAACTGGTGCTGTTATGGCTGTTCCAAGTCATGATCAAAGAGATTTTGAATATGCCGTAGAGCATAACTTGGAAATGATACAAGTAATTGATGGCAGAGATACTTCTAAAGAAGCTTTTGAAAAACAAGATTATTTAAATAAAGGTTGTAAACTTATAAATTCTGAAGAATTTACTGGTCTTACTGTTGAAGAAGCAAAGAAGGAAATTACTAAAAAGCTTGTAGATATGGGAGTTGCAAGAGAAGTTAATAATTATAAAATGAGAGATTGGATATTCTCTCGTCAAAGATTTTGGGGTGAACCAATTCCAATGGTTTACTGCGAAAAATGTGGTTGGCAACCAATGAAAGCAGAAGATTTACCATTACTTCTTCCTGACGTTGCTGAATATGAGCCTACAGAAAATGGAGAAAGTCCTCTTGCAAATATTACATCATGGGTAAATACAACTTGCCCTCACTGTGGTGGTAAGGCTAAAAGAGAAACTGATACTATGCCTAACTGGGCTGGTTCTAGCTGGTATTTCTTAAGATTTATGGATCCACATAATAATAAAGAATTTGCCTCAATGAACGCCATGAAATATTGGAAGCAAGTTGACTGGTATAATGGTGGAATGGAGCATACTGCAAGACACTTACTATATGCAAGATTTTGGGTACAATTTTTATACAATATTGGCTTAGTTCCTAGAAAGGAAATGATTTGGACTCGTGTTAGTCATGGTATGGTTTTAGGCTCTAACAATGAGAAAATGAGTAAGTCAAAAGGTAATGTAATTAACCCTGATGATGTTATAAAAGAATATGGTGCAGATACTTTAAGATTATATGAAATGTTTATGGGAGACTACACTCAAGATGCTCCTTGGAGTACAGATTCTTTAAGAGGTTGTAAGCGTTTTATAGATAAAGTTATTCGTTTAAAAAACAAAGTTGTAGATGGAGATAGTTATTCTCCAAAACTAGAACCAATTATTAATAAGACAATAAAAAAGGTTCAAGGTGACTTAACAAGAATGGCTTATAATACAGCAGTATCTAGCTTAATGATATTGGCAAATAGTTTTGAAGAAGCTCCTTCAATTACTAAGGAAGATTATCACTTACTTTTAACATTATTAAACCCAATAGCCCCTCATATTACAGAAGAGCTAAACCAGGAATTCGGTTTCAAACCAATTTGTGAATCTAGCTGGCCTGAATATGATGAATCTAAAACAATAGATAGTGAAATTGAAATTCCTGTTCAAATTAATGGAAAATTAAAGGGAACTATAAAAGTTGCTAATGATAGTGATGAAGAAACCGTAAAGGCTTTAGCTCATAAAGAACTTGCTGAGTTATTAGATGGCAAAACTATTGTTAAAGAAATATATGTTAAGAATAAAATATTTAATATTGTTGCAAAATAAAGTAAAATGGGAAATGATGTGTTTCATTTCCCATTTTTTTATTTTTCTTCATTTCCTTTTAGCTTTTCTGCTCTATCTGCTGCAATTAGGTTATCTATCATTTCATCTAGATTTCCATTTAAAAAGCTTTCCATTTGATAGATGCTAAGACCAATTCTATGGTCTGTAATTCTTCCTTGTGGATAGTTGTAAGTTCTTATTTTTTCGCTTCTATCTCCTGTTCCTACTTGGCTTTTTCTTTCATTGTGAAGTTCTTCATCTTGTTTTTGTTTTTCAATTTCATATAATCTAGATTTTAATAAATTCATTGCATATTCTCTATTTTGTGTTTGTGAACGTTCTGTTTGACATTCTGCAACAATTCCTGTTGGTTCATGTATTAATCTTACAGCTGATGATGTTTTATTTACCTTTTGTCCTCCAGCACCTGATGCTCTGAAAACTTCCATTCTAACATCTGCTGGATTTATTTCAATTTCAACGTCTTCAACAACTGGTAATACTGCAACTGTTGCTGTTGATGTGTGTATTCTTCCACTACTTTCTGTATCTGGAACTCTTTGTACTCTGTGAACTCCACTCTCGAATTTTAATCTACTATAAACGCCCTTTCCTGTTACCATGAAAGTTACTTCCTTGTATCCACCCATTTCAGTTTCATTTTCGTTTAGTACCTCTATTTTCCAGTGTTTTGTTTCTGCATACATTGCGTACATTCTAAATAATGTTCCTGCAAATAATGCGGCTTCTTCTCCACCTGCACCTGCTCTAATTTCACAAATAATATTTTTATCATCATCTGGATCTTTTGGAATTAATAGTATTTTAAGTTCTTCTTCTAATGCTGGTATTTTTTCTCTTAATTCGTCCATCTCAGCTTCTGCAAGTTCTTTTAGTTCTTTATCACTTGCCATCTGCTTTGCTTCTTCAAAATCGTTTTTTGCTTTTTTATATTCCCTATATTTTGCAACAATATCTTCAAGACTTGCATGTTCTTTCATTAATTTTTGCCACTCTGATGTTCTTGCAATAACCTCTGGGTCGCTAATTTGGGCTGTTAATTCGTCATATCTTTTTTCTACGTCTTCTAATTTTTGTAACATAATATTCTCCTAACATTTAAAAATCAAATATTATTATACCACACAATATAAAAATAGTCTAGGAATTTTACAAAATTCCTAGACTCTCCAGATTTAGACCAGGTTGATTGCGGTTACTCCATGACTTTCGATATGGAGTAAATCACGGGGGTTGAAATTTCCCCTCTCGTCCATTTTGTACACACCAAAGCTCATCGGCTTGCCAACCATAATTCTAGGCGGCTTTTTATCTGCCAAGAGCAGTGTTCCCAAAATGGTTCCTGCCACAAACCATGTGCCATGTTCATTAAAGAACTTATACTGCACATCGTTTTCAGTATCGACTACAACTGTTCTATCCTCCATTTTTGTTTCCTCCAAAATATTAATTTTGTTAACCAAATAAGCTCTATTACTTATTTGAAAGGATTACTACAAAAATTCATTTACATTATATTACTATTTTCGACATTTTTCAACATTTTTTCAACAATTCCATAACTTTTTTGTATACATAAAAGCTACCTGCTATAAAAATGTCTCTATCACTATATTTATCCATTGTTTCATTAATTGCATCTTCTAAGCTTTTTGTTTTGATTCTTTCTTTTTCAATGTATCTATTTGCTTCTTCAAGTAATACTTCCTTTGCAACATATGGTTTTTCTGGAACTCCATCTGTGAAATAGAATATTGCCTCTTTATCACTTGATAGTTCTTCTATTATTGTATTATGGTCTTTTGTCTGCAAAATTGATATTATATATACATGTTTTTTGTCGCTATAATATTGTTTGATATTATCTTTTAAATTTTGAATTGCACTTTCATTGTGTCCACCATCAAATATGATACATGGTGTTTCATTTATTTTTTCCATTCTTGCTTTATGGATAACTGTCTTTAAGCCTTCTCTTATCGCTTCTTCCGGAATTTTGAAACCTTTACCCCTTAAAATATCAATGGTTTCTAAACATTCTACTGCATTTTGTGTTTGAACTTTTCCTTTTAAGTTGATTTCTATATTTTTGAATTCTTTATAATCAAATTTTTGATAGTCTTGGTTATAGCTATAATTTGTAATTTCTTTTGTATTAATTAAATGAAGTTTATTATTTTCCTTTGCACATTTTTCCTGTATTACTTCTGTAACTTCTTTAGTATTTATAAAAACTGTTTCTGAATTTTGCTTAATTATGCCTGCTTTATGTGTTGCAATTTCTTTGAGTGAATGTCCTAAAATGTCCATGTGGTCATATCCAACTTTTGTTATGACTGAAACTAATGGTGTTATTATGTTTGTGCAATCAAGTGTGCCTCCTAGGCCTGTTTCTATAACAGCTATATCACAATTTTGCTTGTAAAAATATATAAGAACTAGCGATGTTATAACTTCAAACCATTTTACAGGTATTTCATGTGTTTGATTATATTCTGTAACTACACTAGACAATGGTATTAGATTTTCTTCTACCTCTTTATCTGTAATTGGTTTGTTGTTTATGCATATACCATCATTAAATGTTATTAAATGTGGAGAAACGAATTTTCCAACTTTGTATCCAGCTTTTATTAAGCAGTTATTTAGCATCTCACTTACGCTTCCCTTGCCATTTGTGCCAGCTATGTGTATGCATTTTAGCTTTTTATGTGGGTTATCGAACTTCTCCATTATATATTCCATTGCCTCTAGAGTCGGGTCTTTTGTGAATTTATCAAAATGTGATAAGTATTCTTCTATATCCATTATTCTCTCCTTAAAATTTATTTTCGGCTTTATATTTTATCAAATTTTTAGGAGATATACAATAGTTATTTTACTTATTTTTCAAGTATCCAAATATTCTGTAATTTGCCTTTCATCTTGTTACTATTATATTTGTTTCTGCATATATTATTCTAGGTGATTATTGTGTCTATAACTTACACAGATAGATTTTATACTTCTGATTTGTTTTATAAAAATATTCGAGATTTATTAATAACTTATCCTTTTCTTCAATCTGAAAACATAGGCTTTAGTGTTCTTGGAAATCCTATTCCTTATGTTAGACTTGGCCGTGGTTCAAAACATGTTTTCTATTCCGCTTCTATTCATGCCAATGAATCTATTACCACTAATATTCTTATGAAATTTATTGAAGATTTTTGCATTGCTTATGTGCGGAAATGATGAAATCTTTGGAATAAATGCAAGAACCATTTTTAATAATTCTTCAATTTACATTGTGCCAATGTGCAACCCTGATGGTATAAATTTAGTAAATGGCGCTTATCCTGTTCGGAAGTACTACATACTCAAGGGCTCAAAGTATATCTCAAAATTACCCTAGTATTACTTTTCCTAATGGTTGGAAAGCAAATATTAATGGTGTGGATTTAAACCTGCAATTTCCTGCACGGTTGGGAAGAAGCTCGTAGAATTAAGTTTTCACAAGGTTTTACATCTCCTGCTCCTCGTGATTTTGTGGGTTTTGGTCCTTTAACTGAACCAGAAGCTTTGGCTTTATATAATTTCACTTTGGAAAATAATTTTAGTTTGATTTTAGCTTATCATACTCAAGGAAAAGAAATTTATTGGCAGTTTCAAAATTACGCACCAGAAGATGCAGAAGAAATTGGGAATATTTTTGCAAGTTTAAGTGGTTATACATTAGCTGATGTTCCATATAATTCAAGCTTTGCAGGATATAAAGATTGGTTTTTACAGCAATATAGAAAGCCTGGATATACCATAGAAGCTGGCATTGGAGAAAACCCTCTCCCTATTTCTCAATTTGACGAAATATATAATAACAATATTGGAATTCTCGTTATAGCTTCTGTTTTATAAAAGTAAGCCCCCACCAAACAGGTAGGGGCTTTTTGATTTTAGTGCCAGCAGTAGATGAAACCTGGTCCATCTTGTCTCAGGAAGAAACCTTCTTTTTCGAGAGAAAGAGGTGGCAGGCAGTTTCTACCCAAACTTATATAGGTTCTATTTGAAACTGTTGCCGTGCGTAAACAGTCACGCAAAAGCTTTTCCTCTACGTTGCCCATAATAGCTTCTTCAAAAGCCTTAATGAGCTCCTCAGATTTCTTCACCGAGATTTCATAAAGCTGGTCTGCTAATTTCATGTAATGTTCCCTCCAAAAATTTTTTTCTTGATGAAATCTTAAAATGCAAAAAGGGAAATATACATCAAGATATATTTATTATAACACATTATGTCGAATTTTGTCTACTTTTTGCTTAACGTTACTTCTATTGGAAGTTCTTTATTATTTCTACTTATTGTTAAAGTCACCTTTTCTCCTGGCTTTTTTCTATAAATATAGGTTCTAAGTTCACTCATTCTATTAATACTATTTCCATCAATTTTAGTTATAACATCTCCTGTTTTTAAGTTTGTTTTTGCAGCTGGTCCGTCTTTTGCGATTTTTACGACATATATTCCTTCATTAAAAGTAACATCATTATTTAAATATTTAATAACCTCTTTATCATATGCAAATATTCCTAAATAGGCTTCTTCAAATGCTTCAGCATTTGTTAGGCTTTCTACAACTGGTTTAATAATATTAATTGGTATTGCAAATCCTATTCCTTCTGCTGTTTCAATTTTTACTGAGTTTATTCCTATTACCTCTCCTCGTTCGTTTATTAACGGTCCTCCACTGTTTCCTTGGTTTATACTTGCATCTGTTTGAATTAAGCCTTCCATATAGCTTGAATTTTTATTTTCCTCGATTTTTATTGTTCTATTTAATCCACTAATTATTCCTTTTGTAACGGTTCTTTGAAATTCTATACCAATTGGGTTTCCTATTGCATAAACAGTTTCACCAATTTTTATATTATCTGAATCTCCTAGTTGCAAATATTTTAAATTGTTTGCACTAATTTTTACTACTGCTAAATCTAAGTCACTATCTGCCCAAACAGTATTGCCATTGTAAATTGTTCCATCTTCCATTGTAACATAGCATGAACTATATTTATTTCCTGCTAAATGCCAATTTGTAATTATATATCCATTTTCTGAAATAATTGCACCTGTTCCAAGCTTTAAATCTTCTGTTGCATTTGTCTCAAAAATACTATCCCCTTTATTTTTTATTTTAGAAATTCCTACAACACACTTTGTAATTTTCTCTAATATATCTGTTATATCTTCTTTTGTTTCTTCTTGATTTGCAGCAAGTCTTATGGCTGTATTCTCACTTCCACTTGGAATTTGATTATTTTCAACATTTATATTTAAATACATTTTATACAAAAAAAGTGTACTTACAGATGCTATTATCATAAGTAAAACTGTACACATAATATATTTGAATTTACTTTCCTTCTTTTCATATCTATACATATATTTCCTCCTTTGAATATTCTTTCCTTTTTGTATGAAAATTAAACTCCATTTATTGATTTATTTTATGTTTAATGATATACTAATATTTGGAAAAAAATGTCGTAAAGGTGGTAATTATGCAAAAGAACATGTATGATTTAACAAATCCGCAAAAGTCAATTTGGTATACAGAAGAATTTTTTAAAGGAACACCTATCGAAAATATCACTGGTTCTGTAATTATTCCTGAAAAAGTTAATTTTTCACTGTTAGCTGAAGCCATTAATATTTTCGTCTCTAAAAGCGATAGTTTTAGGCTTAAATTTTTCATTGAAAAAAATCAGGTCAAACAGTATGTTGAAACATATACAAAGTTTGATGTTGAAATTATAGATGTTTTATCAGATGATGAACTTAGAAACGTTGAAAAAACTATTGTTTCAACTGCTTTTGATATTTTAAATTCATTTCTTTTTAATTTTAAACTAGTTAAGTTTCCAGATAATCATGGTGGATTTATAATTAATATGCACCATTTAATTTCTGACGCTTGGAGTGCTGGTCTTGGTGCCTCTGAAATCATTAAGATTTATACTCGTCTAGTGAAAAAGGAGCCTATTGACGATATTACCTACCCTTCTTATATAGATTATATTACTTCTGAAGAGAAATATTTGCAAAGTGATAAATATAATAAAGATAAATTATTTTGGAATGAAATGTTTCAAACAGTACCAGAAATTGCTTCAATTCCAAGTATTGGCTATTTCACAAAAAATAACATTGCTGGTAAATCCATAAGGAAACAATTTATTCTACCAAATGATTTAATACAAAAAATAAATGATTTTTGTAAAACCAATAAATTTTCTGCATTTAACTTTTTTATGGCCATTTTCTCAATTTATATTGGAAGAACCTCAAATTTAGATGAATTTGTTATTGGTTCGCCTATTTTAAATCGTGGAAACGTTAAAGAAAAGCATACTTCTGGTATGTTTATTAGTACTGTCCCTTTAAAAGTTAATATAGGAAATGACATATCATTTTCTGGGCTTGCAAGCAATATTTCATCAAATTTTTTTAGCATATTTAAACATCAAAAATATCCTTATTTATCTTTACTTGAAGATTTAAGGCATATTGATAGTACTATTCCAAATTTGTATAATACTTTAATATCTTATCAAAATATTAGAAGTACAGCCCAAAGCTCTGAAACACCATATGATATAAATTGGATACCAAATAATTTTACATCTGATAGCCTAGATATTCATATTTACGATATGAATGATACTGGAAACATGAATATCGCTTATGATTACCAAATAGTAAAATATTCAGATCAAGATATTGAAAACATTCATAAGAGAATATTATTTATGATTGAACAAGTCTTTGAAAATGCTGATATTTTAGTGAAAGATTTAGATATTATTACACCTGATGAGAAAAATAGAATTTTAAATGATTTTAATAACCAAAAGCTTGAATATGATACAACTCAAAATATAAAAGAAGTTTTTGAAGCACAAGCTCAAAAAGCACCAAATGATATTGCTGTTGTGTTTGATAATGATGCTCTATCTTACAAAGAATTAAATGAGAAAGCAAATTCTTTATCACATTACCTAATGAAGCATGATATAAAAAAGGGCGATATTGTGCCAGTTTTAATGAACCGTTCAACTGACCTTATTGTCTCAATGCTTGCAATTATCAAATGTGGAGCAATTTATCTACCTATTTCAATAGAATATCCTACAGAAAGAATTGAGTATATTCTTGAAAATTGTAATGCAAAATTATTTATTACAACTAAAACAAATAATTTAATTAGCAATGATAAATTTGAAAAAATATTTTTAGATGATTTCAAATATTCAAGTAACTCTATTAAAAATCCTGAAGTTCAAATTTCTTCAAATGATGTACTTTATATAATTTACACTTCAGGTTCAACTGGAAAACCTAAAGGAGTTAAAGTTACTAACCAAAACCTTCATAATTTTGTTGCTAATTTCACAAATTATTTTGATGGCGTAGATGCCAGTGATAATTGCTTAGCTTCTACAAATATGGCTTTTGATGTTAGTATTTTCGAGTATTTTACAACTCTTCTAAACGGTGCAACACTTTATTTATATGAAGAAAACACTATTAATGATATATTCAAATACTGCAGAAGCATTGTAAGGAACAATATTACATTATTATATATTCCACCAAATATTTTGGAAGAAGTTTATGCTATTTTATCGACTTATAGTTTTGTTCCAATTAAAAAGATATTAATTGGAGTTGAACCTATTGGTAGTGCTACAATGAAAAAATATTATAAATTCAACAAAAATATGAAAATAATAAATGCCTATGGTCCTACAGAAACCACAATTTGTGCAACTGCAAATGTTCTAGATGAGGCTACTATAAAGAATTACAGAGTTATACCTATTGGAAAACCTTTAGGCAATTTAAGGTTATTTATTTTAGATAAATATTTAAAACCTATGCCAATATATACACCTGGAGAACTTTATATTACTGGAGATGGGGTTGGAAAAGGTTACTTAAATAATAAAGAACTTACAGAAAAAAGCTTTATTAAATTACCTGATGAACTTTCTTCTAAAATTGCCTATAAAACTGGCGACCTTGCGAAATGGAATGACGATGGTACTATTAGCTTTATTGGAAGAAAAGATAACCAAGTTAAAATTAATGGTCACAGAATAGAACTTGGCGAAATTGAAAGCTGTATTTATAGATATCCAAATGTTGAAAAATGTGTTGTTACAATTGATAATAATCAAAAAATTATAGCATATTTTTCATCTGAAAAGCCTGTAAACATTGCTGATTTAAAGGCATTTATGCAAAGAAAGCTTCCTACTTACTTTATACCAAATTTCTTTGTACCTGTTGAAAAATTCAAGCTAACTGCAAATGGAAAAGTAGATAGAAAAGCTCTTGCAAAAATAAAAATAAATACTGAAACCACATACGAACCACCTAAGACAGAATATCAAAAACAGTTAGCAGAAATTTTTGAAACTGTTCTTGGAATTTCAAAAATAAGCATTACTGATAATTTCTTCGAAATTGGTGGAGATTCATTATCTGCAATTAAGCTTCAAATTGAGGCATTTAATAAAGGTTTAGATATATCTTATAAAGATATATTTAATTACCCAACAATTAAATTACTAGCTGAAAACACATCAAAATCAACTGATGAAGCACAACCTGAGCCAGAGGAAGTTTATGATTATTCATCAATTGATGAATTAATTGAGAAAAATGTAAATCCAAACAAAGCTAAAATGAAGAAAGATAAAGTAAAAAATATTCTTCTTACTGGTGCTACTGGCTACATGGGAAGCCATATTTTAGATAGTTTACTTAAACATACTAAAAGTAATATTTACTGTTTAGTACGTGCTAAAAACAATAACGACCCACAAACAAGATTGCTTGATATTTTAAAATTTTACTTTGGTAATAAATATGATAAACTAATCTTCAAGAGAATCTTTGCTGTTGAAGGTGACGTTACAGATGCAAAACTTGGACTTAATGATTTGTATTATGAGGAACTTGGTCAAAGTATAGACTGCGTTATAAATTCAGCTGCAGTCGTTAAACACTACGGAAATTCTAGCGTGTTTAATGATACAAATATAGTAGGAACACAGAATCTGATTAACTTCTGCTTGAAATTCAATTGTAAGTTGATGCATCTATCAACCCTTAGCGTTTCAGGAAATATATTTGATAAAAAGCTTGAGGTTCAGCCAAGTGAAGTAGTTTCTTTTACTGAAAAGAATTTATACATTAATCAAGATTTATCAAACATATATATAAAAACAAAATTCCTTGCTGAGAGATTAATTTTAGAAAACATTATAAAAAATAATTTAAATGCAAAAATTATTCGTCTTGGTAATATTACAAATAGATACTCTGATGGAGCTTTCCAAATAAACGTATCTGAGAATGCATTTTTAAATAGAATTCATTCTTTCATACAAATTGGCTATGTTCCAGAAAGTTTAAGAAATTACCCTATTGAATTTTCGCCAGTTGATGTATGTGCATTAGCAATAGTAAATTTAACAATTTATCAAAACCCATTTACTATTTTCCATGTATTTAATCAAAATTACATTACTTTTGAGCAGTTGGTTAAAGTGTTTAATACACTTCATGTTAAATTAGATTTTATAGATGATAAATTGTTCTCTCAAAAAGTTGAAGAATTATCTAATAACCCTGAAACTAAACATATAATTTCCGGTATTATTAATGATTTTTCAAGAGATAAGCATATAAAATATGTGTCTAATATAGTACTTTCAAATTCTTTTACAAATAATTACTTAAGGCGTATTCTATTTAGATGGCCAAAAATCAATGAAAAGTACTTGAGTAAATACGTGGTTTATTTAAAAACCATAGGTTATATTAAATTTTAGGAGGTTTAAAATTATGCTTGCAAGTGTTCAAATATTATCTGGTCTTGTAATATCTGCCTTATTAATATTAGCATTACTTATCTTTATGAAGAAGCAAACAAGACAAACAAATTTAAAAAAATCATTTGTTTTTACTTTATTTTGTTTGCTAATCTGTACTTCTGGTTTGATTTCACAGATATTACTTAGTAAACCTTTAAATATTTCTCCAATATATTTTGATTATTTTGTATATATTGGAACATGCTTTTTACCAGTTGCTTTTTTGATTATGAGTTTAAAATTTACAAAACCCGCATCTGGAGTAAACACAAAGAAATTAGCCCTTTCACTTTCCATTATACCTATTTTATGCTTAATGGGTTTATGGACAAATGACTTTCATCATTTATTTTATATTAAATACTCAATATTCCTTTCAGAAGGAGTTTATGGACCGTTGTTTTATATAACTAGCCTTTATACATATTCTCTTTTTGGAATTGCCTTAATTTATTTAGCAATTTACAGTATTAAAAACATTAAATATTATTTTTGGCAATCACTATTTATATTTATTGGTGCACTAGTTCCTATTGTAGTAAATTTACTTGGAGTTGTTGGTATATTTAATCTATCTATCTATATTACTCCTATGTGCTTTTCTATTACTATACTTTGCTTTGCCTTATCTATTTTCAAATTTGGATTTTTAAAAATTACACCTATTGCACTTAAGAAAATAGTAAATAGAATTTCAGATTCATATATCGTAATAAATAGCGATTTAAATATTATAGACTTTAATGAGCCCTTTCTAAAAACCTTTAAATTATCTGCAGATGAAATTATGGGAAAAAGTTTATTTGAAATTGAACGTTTTTCAAAAAATGTTCCAACATTAGTAAAAAAGAAGGTTGAACATGCAATTCAAAAAACAAAATCTGATGATTCTACTATCATTATTGATGAGTTTTTTGAATCACTTGATAAATATTTTCATATTGAAATAAATAGAATAACAGAAGGTAATAACTTCCTTGGAACACTTCTTCTTTTCAAAGATGTTACACAACACAAACACGATTTACAAACTATAAAAAACAACCAAGAAATCTTGATAGAAAGAGAACGTTTGGCAACTCTTGGTCAAATGATTGGAGGAATAGCTCACAACTTAAAAACTCCTATAATGTCTATATCTGGTGCAGCTGAAGGAATACTTGATTTGGTAAATGAATATAGAGAATCTATTGGAGACCCAGAAGTTACTATTGAAGACCACAAAGATATTGCAAATGATATGGAAGAATGGATAAAAAAAATTCAAACACATCTTTCTTATATGTCTGATGTAATTACAACTGTTAAAGGACAAGCTGTTGCATTTTCTGATAATGCTTCATTTACAAGCTTTACTCTTGATGATTTAATTAGACAAGTAAATATTTTAATGAAACATGAACTTAGTCATGCTCTTGTTGAATTGCAAGAAACCTTAGAACTACCTGCTGATACTGTTGTTAAAGGAAATATTAATAGTTTAGTACAAGTATTAAATAACATCATTTCAAATGCAATTCAAGCTTATGATGGTAAAGCTGGTGAAAAAATTGTATTGGATATTTACAAAGAAAATAATTTACTTGTAATTAAAATTCAAGATTTTGCAGGAGGAATTCCAGATTCAGTAAAGGCTAAACTATTTAAGGAAATGGCTACAACTAAAGGAAAGAACGGAACTGGACTTGGTTTATTCATGTCTTACTCTAATATTAAAGCTCATTTCAATGGTAATATACGTTTTGAAACTAAGAAAAATAAAGGAACAACATTCTATATTGAAATACCTACATAGACTATATGAATAAAGGAACGGTTTAAACCGTTCCTTTTATTTTATTCATTATCATCAAATGCTCCAAATAATTCATCAAATTTTGCTTCTAACTCCTTTTGTAAATCATATGTATCATTTGATTTATCCTCTTGTTTTGGAGCTTCTGTTGGTGTCTCTTGTTTTGGTTCTTCTACTCCTTCAAATAAATTATCTAATGTTTCATTAGGTGTATTAGCAGGAGCCGGAATTGGCTCTTTTGGCTTATTTGCAGGTGTTTCTTCAAATAAATCATCTAATGATTCTATTTTTGTATCAACTTCTTTTTCATCTACTTTTTCTTCTACATATGGGTTATACGGATTATATTTTCTCCAATTTCCTCTATCAATTGGTGGAACTGAATTATGGCTACATGCATATTTTTGTACCAATTTTTCTGTATTATATTTGAAGTAATAGTATTTAGGTGCTTTAATTGGTTTTATTCCTTTTTCTAGGATAATACATAAGTCATTGTCTAGTCTTCTTAATTCATCTGGTGTCATTAATGCTCTTGCCATAATTTGGTCTGACTTGTTATATCCCTGTCTCCACATGTTTTTATCTTTATTTACAGACCAGCTCTCATGAGCAATTGTTTTTTCTCCAAGCTCTTTAGAGAAGTATTCAACTGTTTTTTGTGAGTTACTTCCTAAAAATATTGTTGTATCACAGTTACCAATAATTGTTTCATGCGATTTTTCATATACTGCCTCTAATTGGTCTAAGTTCTGTAATATAACACTAAATGATATTTTTCTACTTCTTGATGTTGATATCTTTTTATCAAAATCTGGTATTTTACCAATGTTAGCAAACTCGTCTAATATAAAATATGTTGGTTGTGGCAAAGCTCCTCCACTCTTATCAGCAAAATCATATAATCTTTGTATCATCTGTGAGAAGAATATTGTAAGCAAGAAATCATATGCTGCATGTGTATCTGATGATATTACATATACCGCAGTTTTTCTTCTACCTATATCTTCAAAGTTTATTGTATTTGTTGATGTAAGTTCTGCAATTTCCTTTGAATCGAACTTACCTAATTTTGATTGCAATGTACTTAGAATTGATCCATATGTTTTTTCTGGTGCAATTTCTATAGATTTATAATTCATTCTTGCTGGGTGGTCATATGGCAATTGGTTCATAAGTTCTGTAAGTAGGTTTCCACCACCATTACTATTAGCAGCCCTTACTAGTTCTGCACAACTTGCTAAGTTTTGTTCTTCTTCTGGTCTTGTTGCTAGCAAATAATATATTAATGCTTTTAAAAGCATTTCAGCCATGTCATCCCAATATGGATCTGATGAGCCGCCTTCAACTTTTTGTCCCTTTACTATTGTATTTGCAATAACGTCAACATCAATTTCGCTTTCAATGTGCATTAATGGATTATATCCATCACTATTTTTAGGATTTACTAGGTTTAGTATTTTAATGTCATAACCTTGTTCTCTTAAATATCCTGCTGTTTTATCATATAGTTCACCTTTTGGATCTGTAAATACATATGAACCTAAAAGTTGATATGCATTTGGAATAACATATGATGCAGATTTACCAGAACCAGAACCGTCCAACAACTAATACGTTAACGTTTCCTCTTTTATCTACTGGCAAATAATGTTTTTCTGCAAGTAATATTCCCTTATTCTTGCTAAGTACAGAATATTCTTCACCATTTGCCCAATCACTTGAACCATGTTCTATATCTGCATAATCATGTTTTGGCATTGTTTTTATTAATCCAACTATCGCAAAACCTAGTATTAATATTCCAATCCATAGCTCACATTTTAGGTAATTACCAATATATTCTTCTGAAAATGCCTTTCCTAAATTTCCGTCCTATATCACCTATATTACTATTCATTAGGGTTTCAATAAAACTACCATTTCCTTTTTCAACTGCCTCAACCCAGCTAATACTTACAGGCGCAATTAATACTATGGATAGTACAACCCATAGTATTATAGCAATTATGAAAACAGATTTGCATTTTTTTAGTGCATAACTTATTTTATTTTCCATTTCTTATCACCTATTCTTTGGTTTTTATTTTTCAACTTCTTCTACTTCTTTTACCTTTTCAGTTGTAACTGCATCTAAAACAAGCTTTTTGTTTTCTGGTAATGCTCTAAGTTTTGCAGCACTTTTTAATCTTTTTGGTTGAGAAATAGGATCAAATTCTTCAATTCCCATTATCAACTACCTCCTTACTTTTTAAATACTGGGCTACCACCCACTAAGATATAATCATCATCATCGCCTTGTCTTATTTCAAAAGCGAAATAATTCTTATGTGCTTTTAATTTACATTTTCCTTTAACTTCATTTGTTGTTTCGTCAAAGTATAAAACTGGTTTAACTTCTTCTACGGTGTCTAAGTCTATTATTGTTATAGGTCTTTTTAAATTAGGTGTATATGTGAAATCTTTAACCTCTGTGTCTTGGTCTTCATAGTATTTTTTAAAGTTAAATGGAAGTGGAGCTTTTTCAATGATAACTTTGTCTCCATCTAATACACCATTATTAATAACAACTTTATCTTTACCAAATGAAAATATAGCTAATCTATTTCCCTCTGGTTTTGGTTTATCTATGTAAAAAGTTTTTCTGATTTTTTCTCCAACATATTCTTCTGTACTGTCTAATCTTTGAATTGTAAACTTTGGAGAATTCTTTTCAAATTCCTTTTCTGTTTTACTAACTTCGTATACTACTGTTCTAACATTTTGTGGATCTGTAATACTAAAATGCTTTCCTTCAAAATTTTCCATTTAAATAGCACCTCTCTTATAATTTTTTATGCTACTTGTCCTATGTATAATTACATATAAATTATACTATAAAACAAGGCACTTTGTCAACATTTGGCATTATTTTATGTAAATTATATTTCAATATAATTGTATTTAATATTTTTTTTATTTAAAATATCTTTTTCTCTGTTTGAACATGTAAAAATAATTACCTGATTTTCTGTTAAATTATTATTTATAAATTCAAGAATATTCTCTAACCTTTGATTATCAAAGTAAGCAAAAGCTTCGTCTAATATTATTGGCATTTTTTCTCTAGTAATTTCTTCTATTGCAGATAGTCTAAGTGATAAATACAATTCGTCTATCGTTCCAATACTTAATTTGTTTGCATTTACATATTCGCCGTTTTCTAATTCAACAATCAATCCTTCTCCATCAACAAATTTAATTTTATTATATTTTCCATTCGAAATTTTATCTACAATATTTGAAAGATTTTTTGTGAATTTTGGTGTTATTTCATTTTTCATTTTTTCATATGCTCTTTCAATTGCAATTTTAGCAATAGTTATCTCTTTTTCTAATTTTAATAGTTCATCTTTTTCTTCTAAAGAATTTTGTAATTCTTCCTCAATTCTTGCCTTTTCTTCCAATTTCTTAATTATATTATTGTAGTCAAATTCATTTGTATGTTGTTTAAATTTTAATGAAGAAATTTCTTTTTCTATATTTTCTTGAATATTATCTAATTCTTTTTTATTTTCATTTAATAAATAGTCAATTTCATTTTCTTCAATTTTATTATTGAATTCTGATTTTATTTGTGAATTGAAATATTTATTTTTTTCTGAATTTTCTTTATTAAATTTATTAATATTATTTTCAATTTTTTCTATATTTTCTTCTATTGATTTTATTTCTAACAAATGCTTATTATTTTCTAAAATTTTTTCTGAATTTAATTTATTTATTTTTATTTTTTTAATTATTAAATAAATTATAATTAAAATAGAAATAATTCCTGAAAATATTTTTATTATTTTATTTAATTTAAAAATAAATAATAATAAATTAAAAACAATTAAAATAAATATAGAAAAATATAAGAAATTAATTTTATTTTTTTTGATTTTTTGTTTTTTATTTTCATTTATTTTATTTTTTAAATTATTTATTTTGTTTTTTTCATCATTTAATATATCATTATTTATTTTTATTTTTTCTTTTTGAATATTTTCTTCTATTTTTTTTGAATTTATTTTTTTTATTAACTCTAATTTATTTGTTTTTTCTTCAATCATATTTCTTGTTGTTTTTTGACTTTTTTCCAATTCGTTTTTTTGTTCTTCATCTATTTCCTCGTTTTTCTTAATTTTAGTTAATTCGTCAATTTTTTGGTTTAGAATGTTCAGTGGTTTTCCTACGGTTCTCAAGGTTCCTACCTCTTCCGTCTGTCTTTTGCTAAGTTGTGCAATTGTCTTTTTGTATGATACGTTTTCTTCTCCAGTAGATAACAAATTGGCAATTTTTTGTATTAACCCATTTTGTTCTTCACTATCTAATACTACATTTTTTTGTTCTACTAATGTTGTTGATAAGAATGTTGGCTCGTCCACATTTGTTTGTTCATAAAAAAATTCATTTCCTTTTGTTTTATTTATATTAAATTCATTGGAAATATCTTCTGAATTTTTATATATTTTTGGATTTTTTTTATTAAAATCTCTAAACACTTCAAATGTTTCTTTATTGTCTAAAACATATTCTATTTTTCCAGAATATTCTTCTGCCTTCCATGGTTTATATTTTTCATAGTCCGGAATTTCCTTTTTATTTTTATTTTTTGAAATTCCATAAAACATTCCAGAAATAAATTTTAATAATGTTGTTTTTCCTGCCTCATTTTTTCCATAAATTAAATTAATATTTTCTGATAAATTTATTTCTTTATTTTCTAATTTTCCAAATCCATTTATTTTTAGATTATTTATTTTCAAATTATCACCTCTAATTTTGAATTGCTTGCAAACCAATTTGTATAGCATTTTCTATTTCTTCATCTGTATAATTATTTTCTTTTTGCATTTCTAAAACTTCTTTAATAAAAAAGCTTTTTAAATTATTTTCTTCTTTTATTTTATTTAAATCTAATTCTATTTTTGATAAGTCTTTTATTTTTAATATATTTTTTTTATTTATTATTTTTATTATTTTATTTTTATTTATTTCTATTTTTTTATTTCCAATTAAAATAATTTTATAAAATTTATTTTCATCTAAATTAATTGTATTTATTTTTTCAATTAATTCTTCTTCTGAATTTATTTCAGAAATATCTAAATTAATTTCTGCAAATTCTTTTTCATCTATTTTTTCAAAATTAATTTCCAATTTTCCTTTTTCTAAATTAACTTTTAATACCCCATGTTCTCCAAGTTCATCAAAGCCAAGAGACACACAAGATCCAGGGTATGCAATATTTTCTTTTATATCTCTTTTATGTATATGTCCTAATGCCACATAATCAAAGCCTAGTTTTTTTAATTTATTTTCATTTATTGGGTTATATTGCATTTCTTGGTTTTGGCTAGCATTTAAATCTCCATGCATAATTAATATATTTAATTTATTTTTATTTTCAATTTTTATTTCTTCTATTTTTGAATTATTGCAATAAAAATCTGTAAACCCAAAACCATAAATATCACATTCTTCGAATTCATATTTTTGAATTTCTGAATTAAATATATATACATTTTCATTCCAATTAAAATTATTATAATATGAATTTTTTAATAATGGATCATGGTTACCTGGTGCTATGAATATTTTTGTTTTTGGTATTTCTTTAAATAAATTATTTATATATTCAATCGTTGTTTTTCTTATATATTCATTTTCATATAAATCTCCTGCAATAAAAAGATATGGTATATTTTCTTCTTTTATTTTTTCAATTATTTTTTTCATTGCACTTCTTTGCTCTATTCTTCTTAGGTTTCCAAAATTTTCTTGTGTACCTAGTAAGCGAAATGGACTATCAAAATGCATATCTGCCATATGAATAAATCTCATTTTTCTCCTCTTTTCTATTTTTTACTATTTTATTCTTTTTTTTACTATTTTATATATTTCCGTTTTTTATTATCCAATTTCTTGCAGTAATACTATCTGGATGCATTGTAGCTTTCTTTTCTATTTGTAACATTATTTTTTTATCAATAATATATAATACTGCTTTATCTATGCTTTCGTCTAATAAGCTATTTAAGTAATCTATATCTGCAAAGCCTCTTTCTTTGCTGGTTCTATCTGCAATAAATAATATTTTATCAATTAGAGTCATCTCTGGAATTCCAGTTGTGTGAGCACGTATTGCTCGTCCCATTTCTTTTGTAAAGCCAAGTTCTTTTATTACAATATCTTCTCCTATTTTTGCATGTAGTAGGCTTGGATTTTCCTTTTCAATATCGTCTATAGCAATTCCATTTTTTTCTACATATTTTATTTTTTCTTCGTTTGGTATTTCTTTAGCTATATCATGTGCAATTCCAACCTTTGCAGCTGTTTCAATATCAAAATCAAATTTTTTAGCTAATTCCATCGCTCTTTCCATAACACACTCGCTATGGAAAAAGCGTTTTTCTGAAAGTCTTGATTTTACATTTTCTTTTATTTCTTCTAACTTCATTTATTTTCCCTCTTTTTTAATATGCTAATTCTATTAGCTTATCTAATAGTTCTGTATATGTCAAACCTGATTTTTCCCATAATTTAGGGTACATACTAATTTCCGTAAAACCTGGCAAAGTATTTATTTCATTTATATAGATTTTGTTTTCCTTATCATCTACAAAGAAATCTACTCTAGATAAGCCTTGGCAATCAGCTGCTTTATATGCCTTTACTGCAAGTTCTCTAACTTTTTTTGTTAGTTCTTCTGGTAAATCTGGCGCTTCTACTGTTTTAGAATCACTATTCTGGTATTTTGCACTAAAGCTATAAAATGCTTCTGCTGGTAATATTTCGCCTAAAACAGATGCTTTAACTTCCTCATTTCCAAGTACTGCACATTCGATTTCTCTACCATTTATATTTTCTTCTATTAATATTTTTTTATCGAATTTACTTGCCTCAATAATTGAGTTAATTAATTCATCTTTATTTTTTGCCTTGCTTATTCCTACTGATGAACCTGAATTTGAAGGTTTTACAAACATTGGAAAATCTATTTTTTCCATTATTTTATTTACAGTTTCCTGAATATCTAAAACTTCTTCTGAAAAATCTTCATTAATATATATATATTGATCTTCAAATTTTCTTATATAAACATATTTTGCTTGATTAAGTTTTGCTTTTTCAAATATTATTTTGCTATATACTTTATCCATGCAAACGCTAGAGCCTAGCACTCTTGTGCCTACATATGGTATTTTTAATAGTTCAAACATTCCTTGAATTGTTCCATCTTCTCCTTGCAATCCATGTAGTACAGGGAAAAGTATATCCATTGTTTTTAAGTAATTCCATATATTTTCAATTTTCTTTGTTCCGACTATTTCGTCTCCAACTTTATATGTTTTATTATCTAGCTCAAACTCATACCATTCCCCTGCTTTATCTATGTATATTGGATAAATCTCATATTTTTCTTTATTTAAGTTTTTAATTACTGACGTTCCAGATACTATAGATACCTCATGTTCTGTTGAAGTTCCTCCAAATATTACACCTAATCTTTTCTTTCCCATAAATTCTCTCCTTGTAAAAAATTTGATATATCTCCAAAGCGCATTCTATTAGATGCTTTTAATAAAATGCAGTCTCCTTTTTTTATAATTTGCTTTAATTTTTCAATACATTCTTCATTTGTATCAAAGCTGTAAACCTCTTTAGTCCCTAAAGTTGTAGCCTCTTTTGCTATGTCTTTTGCAAGTGTTCCTACAGTGCACAAAACATCAACTTCGTCTTTAGCAGCTTCTGAACCTACTTCTCTATGTAGTTTTTCTGAATATTCACCAAGTTCTAGCATATCACCTAATATTGCTATCTTTCTTGTTGCATTAATGTTTTTTAATACTCCTAAGCTTGCCTTCATAGAGTCTAAGCTTGCATTGTAATAGTCATTTATTATTTTTAATCCATTTTTTTCAATTATTTCATTTCTTTTTCCTGTTAATTCAAAATTTTTAATGCCTTGAATTATCTTTTCTGTTTCAATATTCAAAGCTTTGCCAACTGCAATACTGCACAAACTGTTGTAAATAAAGTGGTCTCCTGCTAATGGTACAAATACTTTATATTCCTTTTCATCGATCTTAATTTTATATTCTGAACTTGATTCTTCTCTTCTAATATCAAAAGCCATATAATCACTTTCGTTTTCTATGCCATATGTTACTTTGTTGTAGTTACTTAAATCGCATGTATGTAATAAATCATTATCATTATTAATAACCACTGTGCCACCTGTTTGCAAGCCATCTAAGATTTCCATTTTGGCTTTTAAAATATTTTCTCTTGAGCCTAAGATTCCAATATGTGCAGTACCAACATTAGTAATTACTGCAACAGTTGGTTTTGCAATCTTTGTTAAAACTTCAATTTCACCAAAATGATTCATTCCCATCTCAACAACTGCACATTCAGTATTTTCGTCCCAACTTAAAATTGTAAGAGGTACTCCAATATGGTTATTGTAATTTCCTTGGTTTTTCTTAACATTAAAAACCTCTCCAACTACACTTGCAATTATTTCCTTAGTGCTAGTTTTCCCTACACTTCCAGTAACTGCAATAACAGGAATATTGTATAAGCTTCTCTTATATTCTGCTAGTTTTTGAATAGCTTCTACACTATCTTTCACTTTAATAATAAACTTATAACTATATTTATTTATTATATCTTCAGGCACATCACATTCACAAATACACCCAATTGCTCCTTTTTCAAATGCATCTTCGATGTATTTAATAGCATTTTCCGCCTCACACTTTAATGCAAGAAATGTGTCTCCTTTTTTTAACAGTCTAGTATCACAACAAAAGTCATTGCATGTGGAAGCTATACCTCTTGATACAACCTCTCCCTGGCATATTTCTACTATTTTATCCACAGATATTTTTTTATCATTCATAAAATAACTCCTTAATTACTATATTAATTTGTTTTCAAAACTGCTACTATTTTATAACATTTTCATGAATTTTTAAATACTTTGTTCGTATTTTTTTAATTTAATTTTCAAAAAATATTTACAACTTCTAAAAATTAGTGTATATTAATTAATTAGGAGGATTGAGGCTTTATGCAGAGAATGCTTAGCTATATTAGAAAAGCTATTGATGATTATTCTATGATTAAAGATGGAGATAAAATTGCTGTTGGTTTATCTGGTGGAAAAGACTCTATTACACTTCTTATGGGGCTAAAAGCATTACAAAGATTTTATGATAAAAAGTTTGATTTAATTGCTATTAGTGTTAACCCTGGTTTTGATTTTTTTAACAGTGAATTTTTGCAAGCTACTTGTAAAAGAATTGGCGTTCAATATGTTGAAGAAAAAACTCATATAAAAGAAATTGTTTTTGATATTAGAAAAGAGAAAAACCCTTGTTCCCTTTGTGCTAACCTAAGAAGGGGGATTTTAAACAGTGTTGCAATTCGTGAAGGCTGTAATAAAATTGCCTTAGGGCACAACGAAGATGATGTTCTAGAAACATTCTTTCTAAATTTGCTTTATGGTGGTTCAATTAGCACATTTGCGCCAAAAAGCTATATGGATAGATCTGGAATTACTTTAATTCGCCCATTAATTTATGCACCAGAAAAATCAATAAAAACTTTTGTTAAGAAAAATAATATTGAGGTAATGCCAAAGTGTTGCCCAATGGACGGAGTTTCTAAAAGAGAAGATATGAAAAATTTAATACATGAATTACAAAAAGATATTCCGATGGTTAAAACAAATATCTATGGAGCAATTAAAAGAAGCAACATAAAAGGTTGGGAAAAATAAAATTAAAGCTTAGAACTTTTAAAATTCTAAGCTTTGTTTTTTTATTTTGTATATGCTCTCATTGCTTCAGTTAAATCTGCTAAGTCTTTTTCTGCACCTTCTAAGCTATCTCCACGAACTCCCATGTAGAATTTAATTTTTGGTTCTGTTCCTGATGGTCTTACGGCACACCAACAGTCATTTTCTAAAGAATATCTAAGTACATTAGATTTTGGTAAATCAATTTTTACTTCTTCTCCTGTAAGAATATCTTTTTCAGTTCCTACAGAGCAGTCCATTATTTTTAAAACTTTATATTTTCCAATTGTTTCTGGTGGATTATTTCTCATTGTTTTCATCATTTCTTGAATTTTTGCTGCTCCATCAGCTCCTTCTAGAGTAACTGGAATTTGTCCTTCTCTATAGTAACCATATCTTTCATACATTTGCTCTATTGCATCCCATAATGTTAAACCTTGTAATTTATAATATGCTGCAATTTCGCAAAGCATCATTACTGCTATAATTCCGTCTTTGTCTCTTGCATGTGTTCCAATTAGGCAACCATAGCTTTCTTCAAATCCCATTATGCAATTATTGCTGTTTGTTTTCTCGAATTGTCTTATTCTTGCGGCAATATTTTTAAATCCTGTTAATGCTAGGAAAAGCTCTACTCCGTAGTATTCGCAAATTCTATCTGTCATATTTGAAGATACTATTGTTTTTATAAGTGCTGGATTTTCTGGCATTATTCCTTTTTCTCTTTTTTGAGAAATTAGGTATTCTGCTATTGTAAGACCTATCATGTTTCCATTAAAAACTATGTATTCTCCTGTTTTTGGGTCTTTTACTTGTAAACCAATTCTATCTGCATCTGGGTCATTTGCAAGAACTATATCTGCATCAACCTCTTTTGCAAGTTTTAAGGCATATTCAAATGCTTTTGGATCTTCTGGGTTTGGATAGCTAACTGTTGGGAAATCTCCATTTGGTTCTTCTTGCTCTTTTACTATATGTACATTTTTGTAGCCTAATTCATTAAATAATTTTTTAGCTAATCTTCCACCTGTTCCATGTAATGGTGTGTATACTATTTTTAAGCTATCTGCAGCTTCTTTTATTGCTTCTGGGTTTAATGTGTTTTTCTTTAATTCATTTATATATAAATCATCAAAATCTGGTCCTATTACATTATATAGACTTTTCTCAATTGCTTCTTCTTTTGATATTGTTTTAATATCTGCAAAATCTGTACTATTTACTTCTGCAATTATTTCTCCATCTATTGGTTCTGATATTTGTGCTCCATCTTCCCAATATACTTTGTATCCATTGTATTTTGGTGGGTTGTGGCTTGCTGTTACTACTATTCCTGATATACAACCTAATTTTCTTACGGCAAATGATAATTCTGGTGTTGGTCTTAAAGACTCGAATATATATGTTTTTATTCCATTTGCATTTAAGATTAGTGCTGCAAGTTCACTAAATTCCGTAGACATATGTCTAGAATCGTATGCTATTGCAACTCCTCTTTCTTGTCCTCCCATTTTTACAATATACTTTGCTAATCCTTGAGATGCTTTTCCTACTGTGTATTTATTCATTCTGTTTGTACCAATTCCTACAACACCTCTTAAGCCTGCTGTACCGAATTCTAGGTCTTTATAGAAACTATCCTCTTTTTCTGCTTCATTATCTTTCATTTTCTCTAATTCTGCTTTTGTTTCTTCATCAAATATTGGGTTGTTACACCATTCTTCATATTTTTCTTGGTATCCTTTCATTTTCTACCTCCACTTATTTTAAATTATAATATGCTTTATATAGTTTTAATGCTGTTTCTGGGCTATCCACACCTTCTTTATTTTTAACTGGTGCAAATTCTTCTTCCCTTTTTCCTCTTAAAATTTCCATATTATCTAGCTTTGAAAAGCTATCAAATATAAACGTTTCAAATTTATAGCAATTAGGTTCTTCCGGTTTTATTATTTCTCCGTTTTCGTCCATGTATGTTGCTTTTTTGAAAGCTGTATGATATGGCAATTTTTCGTCTCCTATTTTTTCAATTGATTTTATATTAAATAAATTGCAATTTATATGAGATTCTCCAAAAACTAATTCTCCTGTTTGGTCTCTTTCTTCTGCCATTTCCTTTGTAATTTCTGTATATTCAACTACACTTGGTTTTCCATTTCTCTTGCAAAATACTCCAACTTTTTCTTCAGGGTTTGCTTTTACAATAGACTTTCCTATTGCTGGTGCGTTTTTAGCTTTTGCATAACCAATCATTACTTCATCTGTCATTTGTACTAATGGGTTATCAACTGGTCCAACAAAGACCCATTCTACACCTCTTGCTTTCATATCATCAACAATATTATTTTTAAACATAGATTCGAAAACTCCTCCATGTCCATTAGCTGCTTGTTTAATAAGTCCTTCTTCTGTTAAAAGAATTTTACCCTTTTTATCTACCATTGGTATTTCGCCTTGCATAAAGAATTTTACATCTTCCTTTGGATATCCAAAATAGTTGTTCTTTTCGAAGAATTCAATTGTCTCGCTGTTGTTTTCTTTACTTGTCATTAAATACCATGGAATTGCAACACCATATTTTTCTTTTATATCTTTTAATTTGCTTGTAAATATTTCAAATAAAGATTTTGGTGGCTCTATTCCTAATACAAAAGTTCCCTTTGGTCCATTATGTCCAAGTCTTGTGCCTTGTCCACCTGCCATTGTAACTATGGCATACTTGTTTTTCTTAATTTCTTCTTCACCAATTTTTCTGTACTTTTCAAGTTCTTCCTCTGTCATTTTTGATTTATCAACATAAGGAATTGGTGTTATTTCATCTTTATGTTCTTCCTGTACATTAATATTTTCATATAATTTTTTTAATAGTTCAAAATCTGTTTCTAAAATTTGGTCTAAAAGTTCTTCCTGTTTTCCTTTCTCAAGATTATCATAAAATTTAAGTAGATGCTCTTGCCCATAGTTTTTCACAATTTCTTGTGCCTTTTCAAACTTATTCAAAAAATCTCCTCCTTTTAAAATACAAAGTAATTTTGTAGTATTAAAATGCTCTTACAGTATATAGCATTTGATATGTTTTGTCAACATATTTAATATGCAAAAATTTGGTATTTTTATGGTGTAAAAAATAGGGTGTATTTATTATACACTCCTATTTTGTTCTTATTCACTAATTGTATATCCATTTTCTCCATCATATGATAATTGAATACCAGATTTTAGATAGACTACTGGACGAACGCCGTGAAGAGCCTTCTCCCGCTTCATTGTTATTAGCATCTTCCCATGTTAATAATCTGTAATAGCCCTTTATCCCATTAGGCGTAACAAAAAATGCGTCAGAATTGTACGTAGCACCATCATAATCACGATATCGTGAAGCTAGCCAATAGCTCATGTCCGCCTTACTTACCTCTGTTGACAAAGTTTGAGTTCCTCTATATTGCCCACTTGATAGTTCTTCATAGCCTAGGTCTTTCAAGCTAAAGCTTCTACCACCACTGGAACTGAATTTTGTTGTATCTGCATATCTCCCTTTTCCATATATGGCACTTATCTTGTTTAACTCATCTATGAAATTTGTATAACCAGTTTCTCCTCTTAAATTCAAAAGTTTAAAATTGCCATAGTTAAATGTATCTGTATAACCTCCACTTGTTGGTTGCACTATATTTTTAGTTGTTATTTTTATTTGCCCATTTTCTTCCCCTAGCACTATCCATTGTATTCCACTATTATTTACTATTGAATATGTTGAATTCGAATCTCCATATGCAGTACTTCCTCTTTTTGCCTTTGTTGACGTATAACTTGTAGATACTGTGCCTCCACTTTCGCTTATATATTCATGGTAATTTATATTTGCTCCTATTACTAGTGTTTCACCACACACTGAACATTTTCCTTCTACAAAATTATGCCCTAGTTTTGCAATTACTTCGGTTTGAGTAGCTCCACATCCTGTGCAAGTTTTTGTTTTGGTTCCATCTGCTGTACATGTTGCTTGTTTTGTTACTTTCCATTCTCCATATGTATGTACTCCTGTTGCTGCTATTGTTTCTATTTCTTCTACTCCACATACTGTACATGTTCTCTTTTTTGAGCCTTCTGCTACACATGTTGCATTTTTTGTTATTACCCACTCTCCATATGTATGTGTTGTACATCCTGGTTCTTTTTCTCCACATCTTGTACATACTCTATTTACAAAGTTATGTCCCAATGCAGGTGTTTCAATTTCGATCACTTTCTTGCAGTTTTCACATACCTTTTGTTTCTTTCCCTCAGCCGTACATGTTGATTCTTTTAAAATAGCACCATCTTTCCATATGTGAGAACATATTTCAGCCTCCATTGCATCAAATTCATCCATTAATTCATCTATTATACTTTGCTGTTTTCCTACTTTATCATTTGTGGCACTTACTGCTTTTTCAGCACTACCAAACAAATTTCCTTTTATTGCTAAGTTTATACTCACACCTACTAATATTAACAAAAGAATTATAGTTATAATCAATGCTATTAATGTTATACCTTTGTTTTTCTTCATTTTCATTCTACTCCTTTTTAATAATCTAATTTTTTGTACTTATTAGCCAAACGCAGGGGTTTTGGCAGACTTTATAGTACAAAAATAATTTAAAAATGCACAACAAAAAGAGACGGACTTTTATCCATCTCTTGCGTGCAACTTTAATAAAGCATATGGAAATATGCTTGTTTTATTTTTTAGTGAACATAATGTGTGTGTGTGTGTGTGTGTACAGCCTCAAGGCTTACAGCTACTATGTTCATGTCCTATCCTCCTTTGTGTTTTTTCTCTACTTTATGTTTTATTTTATCATAAAAAGTTACAAATTACAATATATTTTTGTAATTTGTAACTTTTTTAATCATTTTTTACGCATTTATTTTTAATTCTTGTTTTTCATATCCCTCAAATATTTCTTCAATTTTATGTTCTCCTGAAGTGTTAAAGATGGAATTGTGTTTATCTAATATTTCTTTAATATTATCGTTAAAACTTCCCACTTCATAAAAATCAATTATTTTTACATTATTTAAATCAATTCTCCTCTTGCTTTTTTCGAAATATCTTTCAATACATTCATTTATTATATTTATATATTCCTCACTTCCATTTACTATTATTAAATATTTTTCATTTTTTCTTATTTGATTTTTTAGTATTTTTTCGATATCAATAAATTTAGCAAGTTTAGTATCTTTCCAGTTTAATGTTAATAGTTCTTTTTTTCTATCTTCTGATATTGTTAATTTTGATAAAACTAGTTCTATATTTGTAGTATAGTTATTTTCAAAAAATGTAACAATTTTTGTTTTTTCTTCCATTTGTTTTGATACAAATGGCAAAATCATAGTTGCAAAATGCATGTTGCTCACATAAAAACTACACACTTTTTGTGTACTACTTTCTTTTTTCATACTAGTTCCTCCCTATGTTTTCTACTGGTAAATTTTACCATTTTTTTATTATTGTGTCAAGAAAAATCGTACGTCTAAATTCGACAAACTCTACGGTTTTCGGCGTTTTGGGAAATGGTTTGTTCTTAAAAATGGCTTTAAATGTATATATTTTATTTTTTGGTTAATACTTAAATTAAAGAAAAATTTTAGCAAATTTATATTAATTTTGAATTGGAGGTTTATAATGCAATTAATTACAAAAATTATATTAAACTCAAAATTTAAACGTTTTATTTTAGTTAGTGCTTTATTAATAATATATGTTTGTATATCGGCTGTATCATATACACATGCTGTAACTACCGATATTGCTGATAGTGTTTTTAGGCTTCATGTTATTGCAAATAGTGATTCTGATGAAGACCAGAACTTAAAATACATTGTTCGTGATAAAGTTATTGAATACATGTCTTCTATTAGTCAAAATGCTTCATCTAAAGAAGAAGTTATTAAAATTGCTAAAGCTAATTTAGATAAAATTCAAGCTATAGCATCCCAAACTATTAGGGAAAATGGTTATACTTACTCTGTTAATGTTGAAGTTGGAAACTTTTCATTTCCTTCCAAAAGATATGGCGATATTACCCTTCCTCCTGGATATTATGATGCTCTACGAATTAAAATTGGTGAAGCAGAAGGGCAAAACTGGTGGTGTGTAATGTTTCCTCCCCTTTGTTTTGTTGATGTAACATCTGGTGTTGTGCCTGATGAATCTAAAGAAATTATGAAGCAAAACCTTTCAAAAGAAGAATTTGACCTAATTTCAAAAAATTCAAATGAAGTGAAAGTTAAATTTAAAATTGTGGAAGTATTGCAAAATTTCACTATAAGTGGTATATTTATGTAGTAATAGAGTGTTAATAATCACTCTATTTTCTATGTAATAACGTTACAACTCCCTTTGAAAGGATTGAAATATTTATGGAAAAATTAGTTATAACTGGTGGTACTCCACTAAAAGGTGAAGTATCTATAATTGGAGCAAAAAATTCTGCTATTGCTATACTACCTGCAACATTACTATGTAAGGGTGTTTGCACTCTTCATAATGTTCCAAACATTATAGATGTAAATTTATCTTGCCAAATATTAGAAGAACTTGGTTCTAAAATCTCATGGACAGGGCCACATAGTTTAACTATTGATAATAGAAATATAACAAAAACACATGCTCCTCTTGATTTAACAAGTAGGTTTAGAGCATCATACTACCTTATAGGTGCAATGCTTGGAAGATGCAAGGAAATTGAAGTAGGTTTACCTGGTGGTTGTAATCTTGGTGCAAGACCTATAGACCAACACATAAAAGGTTTTGAAGCCTTAGGTGCTGTTGCTAATCTAACACAAGGAAAAATTAGCGTTAAAGCAGATAAGCTTACTGCAACAAGTATCTACATGGATGTTGTTTCAGTTGGTGCCACAATAAATGTGTTACTTGCTAGTGTTTTAGCAGAAGGTACTACAACGATTGATAATGCTGCAAAAGAGCCACATATTGTTGATGTTGCTAACTTCTTAAATACTCTTGGTGCTGATATTCGTGGTGCTGGAACTGACGTAATTAAGGTAAACGGAGTAAAAGAATTAAAAGATAATATTACATATTCAATTGTACCAGATCAAATTGAGGCAGGTACGTTTATGCTTGCAGCCTTAGCAACAAAAGGAGATATTGTTATAAAAAATTGCATTCCTGAACATTTAGATTGTTTAACATCAAAAATCTTGGAAATTGGTGGAAATGTAGAATATAAAGATGATACAATTCATGTTTGGTATACCAAGAGGCCTACAAAAACTGTAATAAAAACTCTTCCTTACCCTGGTTTTCCTACAGATTTACAACCACAAATGGGTGTTGTTTTATCAACTGCAATTGGTACAAGTATTATAAATGAATCTATTTGGACCTCTCGCTTTCAATATACAGCTGAACTTAATAAAATGGGGGCTAATATAATTGCTCAAGGTCAGTCTGCTGTTTTTGAGGGAGTAGATGAATTGTTTGGAGCTCCTGTATATGCAACAGATTTAAGAGCTGGTGCAGCCCTAGTTATTGCTGGTATTGCTGCAAAAGGTGTAACAGAAGTTTATAATCTAAAGCACATAGATAGGGGTTACGAAAATATTGAAGATAAATTTTCTAGCCTAGGTGCTAACATCAAACGTGTTTATGAAGAATAGGAAGGATACATATGTTAAAATGTTGTAGCTTATACAGTGGTAGCACTGGTAATAGCTTTTTTGTACAAACTGAAGATACCAAATTACTTGTAGATTGTGGAGTGAGCTGTAAGAAAATTGAAAATGCACTTAGTTCTTTAAATGTTTTACCTGAAAATATAAATGGCATTTTACTTACACATGAACACATTGATCACACTAAAAGTGTTGGTTTATTATCTAAGAAATATGGTATTCCAATTTTTGCAAATAAGGAAACATGGAATAGTTTATTACAAAATAATTCTAACCTTGAAAAAGCTAATATTAATTTCTTTGAAAATAATTCATCTTTTGAATTAAATGATTTAAAAATATTGCCTTTTTCTACCCCTCATGATGCTGCAAACCCTTGCGGATTTAACATTTTCAAAGGCAAAAAGAAAATTAGTATTGCAACAGATTTAGGGCATGTTTCCAAAGATGTTATTAAAAGCCTTGAAAATAGCTCTCTTGTAATGTTAGAAGCCAATTATGATTTTGATGTTTTACAATATTCTTCATATCCATATGTTTTAAAGAAGCGTATTAGTGGTCCTAATGGTCACTTAGAAAACAATGTTACTGGCAAAACAATTGCACATTTAATAGATTCAGGTCTCGAAAATGCTTTATTAATTCATCTTAGTAAGGAAAATAACTTTCCTGAGCTTGCATATAAGACAGTTTCTGAAGAACTGCAAAAGCAGCATTTTTCAGAAAGCGATATTAATTTAAATGTTGCTCCCAGAGATTTACCTAGCAATTTTTTTAATGTTATTTAGGAGAAGAACTACTCTAGAGAAAAAAAACATGGCGACCTAAAGTAGTTCTTCTAGAAAAAAATTGGGTAGATAAAAAAATAAAGGGAGATATGTATTTTGTAAAGGCCAACTGATTTTAGGCTTACTGCAAAAGTGTTAGCCTTTACAAGATTAAAAACTTGTTTATGAGCATAATTAACTTATTTATTATGCTTTTTAATTATCTTTAATTTGGATTTTTCTTAGAATTCTTTTTGATAAAAATTTTAATATGATTCTTCTAATGAATAAAAGAATAAAAAAGAATAATATGATTTTAAATATCATTTTGTCTCTCCAAAGAAAATATTATGTTATAATAATACTACACTTTATTTCATTTGTCAACAATTTTTTTACGACAAAATTCGACAAAATACTACAGAAATCAACATTCCGGACCACATCTCCTACTAAAGCAGCTATTAAAACTCCTCTTGTTTTCTTGATTTTTACTACACTTGTATAGATTGCAATTGTATATAAAGTAGTTTCCGTTGACCCCATAATTGTAGATACAATAAGTCCAATATTGCTGTCCACACCATATTTTTTCATTATATCAGTTCCTATTGCAATAGAAGCACTACCGAGAAATCGGACGCAAAAAAGCAAGTGGCATTACTTCTTTTGGAAAGCCCAAAAAATTAATTATTGGTGAAAATATTTTAATTAAAAAATCTATAAATCCTGAATTTCTAAGAGTTCCAATTGCAACAAATAGCCCTATAAGTGTTGGGAATAAACCAATTACAATATTCATTCCCTCTTTTGCGCCATCTAAAAATGTATCAAATATCTTAACTTTTTCCTTAATTGCATATAATAAAATTAATGTAATTGTAATTGGAATTACTGCATTTGACCAAAAATTTATATAATTCATATTCACCTCTTTTTAATCATTATTTTAGCCACCATTATTGCAGAGACTGCAGCGCAAAGTGTTGCAATCCATACGGGAAAAAGAATTGCTGTAGGATTTTTAGAACCTAATGAATTTCTAATTGCTATAACTGTTGTTGGAATAATTTGAATTGATGCAGTATTTAATACAATAAAAATAAACATATCATTACTTAATACTTTTTTGTTTTCATTTTTCTTTTGTAAAGATTTCATAGCTTTAAGCCCCATTGGTGTCGCTGCATTTCCTAACCCCATAATATTTGCTACCATGTTCATTGAAATTTCTGTATATACTTCTTCATCTTTTTTTATTTTAGGAAATAAAAATTTTAATATTGGCCTTAGAATCTTTTTTAATTTTTCTATAATACTCGTTTTTTCAGCAATTTTCATTATTCCATTCCATAAGCATATCGTTCCAAGTAAGCTTATACATAAAGTTACTGCACTTTCTGTTGACTCAAAAATTGCAGAATTAGTTTTCGAAATATCTCCAAAGCATAATCCATAAACAAATGAAATTATTAAAAAAATTGGCCAAATTAAATTTAACATTTTCCCTATTTTCTCCCTGTTTGATTATATTCATATATTTTTTGTAAATTACCAAAAAAAGGAAATATTTATTAATATTTTATTGATTTATTTGGATTTTTGTGGTATCATATTTTTAGTTTAATATGTGTCGAAAAATGTAATAAGGAGGAGTATTATGAAATCAACAGGTGTAATTAGAAGAGTTGACGAATTAGGCAGGGTTGTTATTCCAATTGAACTGAGAACACAATTTGGAATTTCAGAAAAAGATCCTATGGAAATATATGTAGATGGAAGCTCCATAATCCTAAGAAAATATGAACCGAACTGCATTTTTTGTGGTAGTTCAAAAAAATTAGTTAATTTTGAGGGAAAACCTATTTGCAATAAGTGTGCAAATGCAATATATAAAATGAGTGAAAAATAAAATTTAAGAAGTTTAATATTTTTGTTATTAAACTTCTTTTTTTATTTTAATTATTTTAATTTTATTATTAATTAATTTTATTTATAAATAATTTTAAAAAATAATTAATTATTTTTTTATTAATTTTATAACTAATATTTTTAATTTTTTTATTATTTTAATTTTAATTATTTTTTAATTTAATTTTATTATTCAAAAACAATTATTTATTCATTTAATTATTTTTTATTTATTTAATTATTTTATTTTAATTGAAATTGTTATAATTATTTATTTAAAAAATATTGATATATTTCATTTTTATTTGTTCCTCGATCTTTTGCTATTTTTTTTATTATTTCTTTTTTTTCTAAGCCATTTTTTAGATAAAACTCATATTGTTCATCAAGAGATAATTGATTTAAATTATTATTCTTTTTTTCCTCTTGTGATCCCTCAATTAAAATAACAAATTCTCCTCGTAATTCTTCTTGATTTTCTAGTATTTCGCTAATTGTACCTCTTATAAATTCTTCGTGAATTTTTGTTATTTCTCTTGCTAAAACTATTTTTCTATTTCCAAATATTTCCAAAATAGCTTCTAATGTTTTTTTCATTTTATGTGGTGCTTCATAAAAAATTAGTGTTTTATTTTCTTCTTTCAATTCTTCTAATTTTTTAATTTTATCCTTTTTGTTTGCTGATAAAAAACCAACAAAAATAAATTCTTTTGTATTTAAACCCGAACAAATTAATGCATTCACAAAGGCACAGGCTCCGGGTATTGGGTGTATTTCAATATTGTTCTCTATGGCTTTTTTCACTATCTCTTCTCCTGGATCAGATATCCCTGGTGTTCCTGCGTCTGAAACAAGAGCAATATTTTTTCCCTCTAATAATTTATCAATTAATATTTCTGATTTTGTTTTTTCTGTTTCTCTATAATAACTTATTAATGGCTTTTTAATATTAAAATGATTTAATAGTTTTAAAGTATGTCTTGTATCCTCTGCAGCAATTAAATCAGCCTTTTTTAAAATATTAATTGCTCTAATTGTTATATCTTCCAAATTTCCTATTGGTGTTGCTACCAAAAATAATTTTCCTGCCATTTTTGTTCTCTCCTTTTTATTTAAATTTTAAAATTAAAAATTTTTTTTTAATCTCTAAAAATTTGAATTTATTTAGTATTATTGTTTCAATTTATTTTTTATTATTTATTTAAATCCTCAAATTAAATAAAATAAATTTTAATTAATTTTTTTCATCTAAATTTTATTATATATTTTTAAAATTTCATCATCATATTTTTCTTTATCCTGATAAACAAATAACGGTTTTTGAATTTTTAAAAATGGTTTTGAATTTTTAACTGCTTTTATTAATATTAAATTCGCTTGTGAATCTTTACTTGGATAAACTAATCTCATTTCTTTTATCTCCAATTTATATCTCCTAAAATTTTCCATTATATCCATTAGTCTATCTGGCCTATGAACCATATAAACTTCGCCTTTATCTTTTAATAAACTGTTTGAAACTCTGGCAATATCCTCAATTGTACATTCAATTTCATGTCTTGAAATTAATTTAGAATTATTTTCGTTTTTTAATCCAGTATTATTTTTTATATATGGTGGGTTCGTAATTATTACATCATATTTCCCTTTTTCAAATTTTTTATCAATTTCTTTTATATCACCATTTATTATTTCAATTTTTTCCTCAAGATTATTTAAAGTAATACTTCTTTTGGCCATTTCAGCTACATCTTCTTGAATCTCAATTCCAATTATTTTTTTAGCATTTATTTTTGCTGTTAATAAAATTGGAATAATTCCTGTTCCAGTTCCCAAGTCTATTATGCTTGAATTATTTTTTATTGTCCTTGCAAAATCTGTTAAAAGTACACTATCTATTCCAAAACAGAATCCATTATTATTTTGTATTATTTTCAAATTATTAATTTGCAAATCATCAATTCTTTCATTTTCTTTTATTAAATTATTCATATACTCTCCCTGTAACTATTTTATTTATATAAGAATATTATATAATAAATTTTGAAAATTTCAAGGAGTATTATGGATTCTCGTGGTAAGAAAAAGAAGAAATTTAATTTTTGTGAAAAAAGGGATTGTGCAATAAAATCTATTAAAGAAGTCAATTGTTTTTTATGTAATCTAAATAAAGCATGTACAATAAAAAGAATATTTAAAAATAATAAATAAAAAATAAATTATTTAAAATTAATTTATTTAATTTATTTTATTTTAATATTTTAAATTTATTATATTTATTAAATTATTTTAGGTTAATTTTAAATTATTAACAAATAATCAAAATTTAAATTAAAAAATATCAATATTTATTCATAAATTTAATTAATTATTTTTATTTTTTATATTTTTTAATTATTTTTTTAAATTTATTTAATTATTTTTTTTATAATTAATTATTAAATTTTTACTTGTAAAGAATTTAATTTTTTTTGACTTTTGAGTGGTTTCAAATCTATATACTTCTGTTTCATTTTTTTACTTAATAATTCTAAAAAACTCACTTTGTTTTATGGCCTTCTTTTTTGACAAAATTTTTGTTTTTGAGTATATTTTCTTTTTTCATAAACTCCATTAATCCGTAATTGTTTATTCATCACATTTTTTAAAACTCTATTTCTCTTTGTTAAAATTTTAAGTTCTATTTTTTTCTTTGCTTTTCTTTTCTGATTTTGTCTTTTTGTTTTGTGTTTTGGGCCGTTAATATTTTCTTTTTAAAATTAAATCGAGATATCTTTCCTCTTCTTTTTTTGGAAAATTTCTTATTTATTTTTGTATTATTTTTTAATTTATCATTGATTTTTTTTAATTATTTTTTATTATTTTTATTTTTTAATATATTTTATTACTAATTAATTTTTATTATTTTTATTTTTTTTAATTTATTTTTATTATTCAAAAATAATTAATTATTTATTCAATTATTTTTTATTATTTATATTTCTTCATTTTCAATTAATAATTTTATACTATTTATTTCATTAAGTTGTGAAACTGTTTTTAAAATAGATTTTTTAATTAATTCTATATTTTCTTTATTTAAATCAGTATTAAATTCTTTTGAAAAATTTATACATAAATTATCTTTAATTAATTCAATATTTATTATTTTTGTATTTTCCGGAATTAATTTTTTTAATTTATTATTTTCTGGACCTGCAATTAAATACTCAATTAATTGTTTTTCTGGATTATTTAATAATTTTTTAGAATCAATCTGCCTTATTTCTGTTCCCAAATCTTTTGCTTCTTCATCATAAAAATATAGTACGATATTTGTTGTTCTTAATTGTTCTTCAGATATTTCCTGTTCTGGTGTATATTCTTTAATTATGTTATTTTTAGAATTTTTGTGATTTTTAATTAAAATTAATCCTATCCATAAAATAAAAACTAATAAAAAAATAATAATAATAAACATTGTAAATTTCTTTATTTTCATTTTGTCCTCCTACTTTGCTTAATATTATTATTTATATATTTTTTTTAGAACAATTTATTAATTTTTTTTAATAATTATTTATTTTTTAATTTAATATTTTAATTAAATAATTTTTTATTTTTTTATTTAACAATTTAAACAATTAATTATATATTTTTTATTTAATATTCTAAATAATTAATTATTTATTTTTTTATTTAACATTTTTAAAACAATTATTCTTTTTTTAATATTTTAAAAAATCTATCCTTTTTACTCTCTAGCTCTTGTGAATCATAAAATTCTATGACTCCATTTCCGTTTAAACAATTTCCATTTTTTTCCAATATTTCTTTTAGATGTTTTGCCACTCGTTCAGCTCCATCAAAGAATTTCACGTTTCCAAGTATTTTTTTTATATCGTCTTTTATTAAAGGATAATGTGTACATCCAAGTACAACATTTTTAACTTTTCCTGTATATTCTTGCAGATTTTGCTTTAAATATTTTTGTATTTTTTCATGATTTCCTTCTTCAATTATATCAGCTAAACCACTACAAGGTAATAAAATTGTTTTATTATTATTATATTTTTGATATAACAAATTAAATTTTTCACTTTCTATTGTTCCTTTTGTTGCCATTACCAAAGTTATATCATCATATGCATAATCATATACCATTTTATATGCTGGTTCAATTGCAATAATTGGAATATTATTATATTTTTCCCTTAAGAAACTTGCTGCTTTAGCACTAGCTGTATTACAAGCTATTACAATTGCCTGTGCACCATTATCTATTAAATTTCTTGTTATATTATCTGCAATATCAATTACCTCTTTATCTGTTTTTTCTCCATATGGGTTGTTAATTGAATCGCTATAATAATAATAATTTAAATTCGGTAATATTTTTATTATTTCTTTTAGTACAGTTACTCCACCTATACCTGAATCAAATACTCCTATTTTAAAAATTCTTTCCATTTTATCCCTTCTTTGTGAAATTGGTTTTTAAGACGTTTTTAAGTGTTTTTCAGTTAACTATATTCTTGTGTTGTAAAAGTGCCTTATTTTTGATTTTCATGCGTTATTTTTATTTTTAAAAATTCTTGAACTTTTTTAATTAATAAAAAAAGATAATAACCTTTTCCCTAATAAGCTATTATCTCTTTTTGGCGGAGATTGAGGGATTCGAACCCTCGCGGCCACTTACGCAACCCTAACGGTTTAGCAAACCGTCCCCTTCAACCTACTTGGGTAAATCTCCATTTACATAAATAGTGAATAACAAATACTGTATTCTTTTTTATTTATTATTCACTTCTTTATTTTTAATATATTTTTTTGTTGATTGGCGGAGAGGGTGGGATTCGAACCCACGGTAGGCTACAAACCTACGCCAATTTTCAAGACTGGTGCCATAAACCAACTCGACCACCTCTCCAATTCTTACAACATGTATTAGTTTACCACGAGCAGTGGAAAATGTCAAGAGTTTTTATGAAAAAACCACAAAAAGGTAAATTGTTATTTACTTTTTGTGGTTTGCATAACTATTGTATTTTTTCTATTATATTATTTAACTCGTCTTTTGAATTGTAGTGTATTACTATTGTTCCAGACCTTTTTCCTGCATTTAACTTAACTTGTGAACCAAAGAAATTTCTAAATTTGCTTTCTATTTCTTGATATATTGGTGCATATCTTGTTTGGTCAACAACCTGCTCTTTCTTTTTTATTTTCATCTGTTTTTCAACTTCTCTTACACTATCTCCTGTTTTTATAACATATAACGCAGCTTTGTATTGTTTGTCTGGATCTTCTATATTTAGTAAGCTTCTGCAATGTCCCTCAGATATATTTCCTTGCATTACAAGTTTAATAACTCTTGGGTCCAAGTTTAAAATTCTCATTGTATTTGCAATTCCACTTCTGCTAATTCCAAGTTTGTTTGCAAGCTCTTGTTGTGTCATTCCATATTTTTCAATGATTTCTTTTAAAGCTTTTGCCTTTTCTATTGGGTTTAGGTCTTCTCTTTGTATATTTTCAATAAGTGCTACTTCTTTGTTTTTTTGTTCTGTATAATTTCTTATTATTGCTGGAATTTCGTTTAACCCTGCTTTTTTTGCGGCTCTCCATCTTCTCTCTCCTGCAACAATTTGATAGTAATCATTTTTCTTTGTTACTATTATAGGTTGTATTACTCCATATTCTTTAATAGAATCTGCTAAATCTTCTATTTTTTCATCATCAAATCTCATTCTTGGTTGTTCTTTATTGGGCTCAACCTCTATTAATTTTAAGTTTACGATAGACTCCCCTGCTTGCAACTTTTCTTCTTCTGCAATATTTTGCAAACCTCCTGAAAATAGTGCATCTAAGCCTTTTCCTAGTCCTGTTTTTCCTGCCATTTTTATTCCCTCCTATTTAGTGTTTTTTTGATTTTAGTAATTCGTTTGCTAATTTTTCATAGCATCTTGCACCTTTTGATCTTGGAGCATATGCTGTTATTGGCATACCATAACTTGGTGCTTCACTTAATTTTACATTTCTTGGTATAACTGTTTTGTATACATTATCTTTGAAATATTTTTTTACTTCACTTATTACTTGATTTGATAAATTAGTTCTTGCATCATTCATTGTAAGAACTACACCTTCAATATATAAATCCTTATTTAACTGTTTTTTTATCAAATTAACAGTATTCATTAGTTGTCCAACTCCCTCTAATGCATAATACTCGCATTGTATAGGTATCATTATTGAGTTGGCTGCAGTCAAAGAGTTTATAGTTAGCAAACCTAGTGATGGTGGGCAATCTATTATAATATAGTGAAATTTGTCCTTTATCTCCTCGATTTTTTCTTTCATCTTGGTTTCTCTAGACATTGCATTAACAAGCTCTACTTCAGCTCCTGCTAAGTTTATATTTGAAGGACATAAATATAAGTTTTTTATTGCTGTTTTTACTATTGCTTCTTCAAGTGTTGTTTCATTAATTAGCACATCATATGTTGATTTTTCTGCACCCTTTTCAACTCCTAAGCCACTTGTAGCATTGCCTTGAGGGTCTTCATCAATTAATAAAACCTTTTTTCCTTTTTGTGCTAAAACAGTACTTAAATTAACTGCTGTAGTTGTTTTACCAACTCCACCTTTTTGATTAACAATTGCTATAACTTTACTCAAATTTATCCCTCCTTAAAATCGTATAACAATAATATAATTTTTTTATGCAAAAGTCAATAAAAAAATGTAAATTTATAAAAAAAATAGCAAAAATTTACTGTCAGAAAAATTAAGTTGTCTGACAGTATAATTCGCTATTATCAAGTGTTTCACGGTTTCAGTTATGTGTGAAACGAGTTTCTATAATGGGGAATTCGTTGGTGTGCCTGCCTTTCGCGGAAATCTGTTTGGTAAATGTTTCACGGATAAGACAGTAATAATTGTTCTCTTGTTGTCTGAATCTGGTAAGATGGTTTCTTCAACCTTTTCAAGCTTTCCCCCAAGGATTTCTAATGCATTTTTTGCTTCATTTATCTCTTCTTGGATGTTTGGACCCTTTAAACAAATACATTTTCCACCAACTTTAACAAGTGGTTTCATATATTCAAGTAAAACATTTAGCTTTGCCACTGCTCTTGATGTTACAATACAAAAATGTTCTCTATAATTATTATCATGCCCGATTTCTTCTGCTCGTAAGTGAATTGCTTTGATGTTTTTTAGTTCTAATTTATTTATTACCTCTTCTAAGAATTTTACTCTTTTATTAAGTGAATCTATTAAAACTACTTCATTATTGGGAAAGATGATTTTCAAAGGAATTCCCGGGAGCCCAGCACCTGTGCCGATATCAGCTATGCTTTCGTTTTCTTTTATCTCATTTGCAATAGTTAAAGAATCTACAAAGTGCTTTAATATTATTTCCTCTGGCTTTGTTATTGCTGTTAAATTGATTTTTTCGTTCCATTCAATCAATAAGTTCATATAATCATAAAATTGTTTTGCTTGGTGTTCATCTATTTTTACATTAATCATTTCCAATTTTTCTATCAAACTTGATTTAAATGCTTCAAATTCCATTCAAAATTCTCCTTTTATTCCTTTTTTGCTTTCAATTGCTCTAAGTATATTAGTAATACAGATATATCTGCAGGTGAAATTCCTGATATTCTTGATGCTTGACCTACAGAATTTGGTCTAAACTTATCTAATTTTTGTCTTGCTTCTAGGCTAATTCCTTGTAAATTTAAATAGTTTATATTATCTGGTAATAGTTTGTTTTCAAGCTTTTTAAACTTTTCAACTTGTGCTAATTGAAGTTTAATATAACCTTCATATTTTACCTCAATTTCAACTTCTTCAGCTTCTTCTCTTGAAAGTTCGGGCATATCCTCGTCTATTTCTTTTAAGTCTGCATATTTCAATTCTGTCCTTTTTAGAAGTTCTATTAATTTTATTCCATTATTTAACTCTGATGAATTATGCTCTTTTAAAAACTTATTAACCCTCTCTGTAGGTTTTACTGTGGTTTTTCTTAATCTTTCAATTTCTTCTTGAATATTTTTTTTCTTTTGCAAGAATCTTTGATATCTTTCTTCTGTTATTAGTCCCACGTTATGGCCAATTTCAGTAAGTCTCATATCTGCATTGTCTTGTCTTAATAACAATCTATATTCTGCCCTAGATGTCATCATTCTATATGGTTCATTTGTTCCTTTTGTAACAATATCGTCAATTAAAACTCCTATATATGCGTCTGATCTATGTAGTATTACTGGTTCTTTTCCCTCAAGTTCAAGACTTGCATTAATTCCTGCAATTATACCTTGTGCAGCAGCTTCCTCATAACCTGATGTACCATTAATTTGTCCTGCAAAAAACATTCCTTTTATATTCTTTAGTTCAAGAGATAATTTTAGTTGTGATGGTTCAATACAGTCATATTCTATTGCATACGCAGGTCTTGTAAATTCAACATGCTCTAGTCCTGGAATTGTTCTGTACATTGCTATTTGAACATCTTCTGGTAAAGATGAACTCATTCCTTGAACATACATTTCCTCTGTATCTAAGCCCATTGGCTCTATAAAAATTTGATGTCTTTCTTTATCGCTAAATCTAACAACTTTATCTTCAATTGAAGGGCAATATCTTGGTCCTGTCCCTTCTATTTGACCTGAATATAATGGTGAACGATGAAGGTTTTGCCTTATTATTTCATGTGTTTTGGCATTTGTGTGTGTTAAATAACAAGGAACTTGTTCTTTTTTTGATATTTTATCATCAAAAGAAAACGGAACAATCTCATCATCTCCATTTTGTATTTCCATTTTTGAAAAATCAATGCTTCTTTTATTTACTCTTGCAGGTGTTCCCGTTTTAAATCTTACTAGGTTAATATCTATTTTTTTAAGACACTCTGATAGCTTATTTGCTGGAAAAACGCCATCTGGTCCACTCTCAAAATTAACTTCACCTATATATATCTTACCCTTTAAATACGTTCCTGTGGCTAAAATAACGGCTTTTACTTTGTATATTGCACCAATATTTGTTTCTACACCTTTGACTTCTCCATTTTCAACTATGATATCAACAATTTCTGCTTGTTTTACAGATAAATTCTCTTGAAGCTCTAGGGTATGCTTCATTTCTCTTTGATATTTCTTTCTATCAGCCTGTGCCCTCAAAGAGTATACGGCTGGGCCTTTTGATGTGTTTAACATTTTAGATTGGATAAAAGATTTATCAATATTTTTACCCATTTCTCCACCTAAAGCGTCAATTTCCCTAACTAAATGGCCTTTTGAAGTTCCCCCAATATTAGGGTTACAAGGCATATTTGCTATATTTTCTAAAGTAATTGAAAAAAGTAATGTTTTGTGACCTTTTCTAGCACAAGCAAGTGCTGCCTCACAGCCTGCATGTCCTGCTCCAATTACTGCTACTTCATAATCTCCTGCATCATATTTCATTTTCTATTACATCTCCTATTTTCCTAAGCAAAATTTAGCAAAAATACTTTTAATAATGTCTTCAGAAACATTATCTCCTGTAATCTCTCCTAAATGCTCTAGGATCTCTTTTATGTTTATAGATATGATATCTATAGGCATACTATTGTTTAAATCGTTTAAAGCCATTCTCGTGCTTTCTATGGCTTTGTTAATTAATTCCTGATGTCTTATGTTGGTAATTGTAAGTTCATTATCTAAGTTTATTTGATTCAAATTAAACATTTTTACTAAACTTTCATAAATTTTCTCTAATCCTTCATTGTTTTTTAAAGATATATTTATAACTTCAGTATTTACATCTTGTATTTCCTTGCATTCATTATTAACTATCTGTTTTAAATCTGTTTTATTTAAAACTATTATAGATTTTTTATGTTTTAGTAAATTCAATATTTCTCTATCTTCATCATTTAACGGTACGGAACTATCAAAAACAGCCAGAATAACGTCTGCTTCATTAGCAGCTTTTTTAGATTTTTCAATACCAATTTGCTCAATTTTATCTTTTGCATCTCTTATACCAGCTGTATCTATTACTTTGAAAGGAATACCCTCAATAGAAATCTGCTCCTCTATAATATCTCTTGTTGTGCCTGCAATATCCGTAACAATAGCTCTTTCTTCTTTAAGCATGCTATTTAAAAGAGATGACTTACCAGCATTAGGGCTACCTATAATTGCTATTTTTACGCCCTCTTTTAGTATTTTTCCATTTTCAAAAGTCTTCGAAAGCTTTATTAATTCATTTTCAATCTCTTTTAGCTTGTTTTCAGCATCTTTATTAGAAACTTCCACAACATCATACTCTGGATAGTCTATATTTGCTTCAATATTTACCATAATATCAATTATTTTTTCTCTAATTTCATTAATTTTTCTTGATAAATATCCTTCTAGTTGATTTGCTGATTCCTGCGCCTCCCTAGTACTTTTGGCATTTATGATATCAATAATCGCTTCAGCTTGAGTTAAGTCTATTCTTCCATTTAAAAATGCTCTTTCTGTGAATTCCCCTGGTTTTGCAAGTTCTGCTCCATTTTTTAAACATAATTCTAGAATCTCCCTTAGAACAACTATTCCACCATGTGAGTTTATTTCACACATATTCTCTGCTGTATAACTTTTTGGGCATTTAAAATATGATACTAAAACCTCGTCCACAACTCTATTAGTTTCAGGGTTTACTATTGTTCCATATTTAATTCTATAACCAGCTATATTCTCAATTGTTTCGGGATTCTTAGGTTTAAAGATTTTTTCCAAAACTTCGAAACAATCTTTGCCACTCATTCTAACTATACCAATTCCACCAATTGCTGGTGCCGTAGATATTGCTGCTATTGTTGACATCTTTTTTCTCCTTTCTTAGCAAAAAAGGCAGATATAAAATATCTGCCCAAAACTTTTTTACTTTAATGCTATAACCACTCTTCTATGTGGTTCTTCTCCTTTACTAAATGTTTTAACTTTGTCATTTTCTTGTAATTTTGTATGTATTATTTTTCTCTCATATGCTGACATAGGATCTAAAGTAATAGATTTTCCTGTTTTTATTACTCTTTGAGAGATTTTTTCAGCTAATTCTTCCAAAGTCTTTTCCCTTTTTTCTTTATAATTACATACATCTACAATAACTATTGTTTTTGATGTAGAATATTTATTTGCAATAGCTGTTGCTAATACTTGCAAAGCATTAATTGTGGCTCCTCTGTAGCCAATTAGGTTACTAATGTTTTCGCCATCAATATTAACATATATACAGTAATCTTTAATATTAACATCACAAACAACTTCTTTATCTAGTATTGATTTAAAGAATTCGCTAATTTTTTCAGATACTTTTTCTATTTCTTCCATATTCTTATTTGTTTCTCTTTTAGGTTTTGTCACGTGTTTTACTTCTTTATCAGCATTTTCCTTCAAAGTCATTTCTATTTTAACAACTCTCGGAGCTAAGATGCTATAAAAACTTCTTTTCTTTTCTTCTTCTATTGGTTTTATCTCAACCATGCTTCTTGTAGCCTTTAATTCTTTTAGGCCTTTTTCAATTGCATCTTGTGTTGTCTTTCCTTCAACGATTATACTTTTAGCCATTTTCTTCTTCCTCCTTAGAGAATAATTTATTTAGCATTAATCTTTCAATCATCATTATTATATTATTAATTAGCCAATATAAAGCTAGTCCTAGAGGTGCTATAAGAGAAACAGAAACTGATAGAATTGGCATCATTAAAGACATACTTTTATTCATTTGTGCTGCCATTTCCTCTTGATCCATTTCAGCTTTATTTTCTTCTGTTAATAAAGCTTTTTCTTCATTTTTCTCTTTTTCTTCTTTCTTTTTATTGGTCATATTTGTTGTCAATTTTATTGATAGAATTGATGAAATCACATATAAAACTGGTATTACAAATACTTTCCAATCGCCAAAATTTTCTTGAGGAACCTTACTTAAATCAAGTCCAAGAAAATCCATATTTATATACATTTGGTTTTCAGTATCATTATTTTGTTTTAGATATTTAATAACACTCATTTCTGGATAACCTTGGCTGATAGAATCTTCTCCATTTACCTTTTTAATTTCAACAATTTTATTCTCAATTACATTATTATCAATTTTTTGCATATATGTAAGTGGGCTCTTAACTAAATAAAACATTGATATTAATAAAATAAATTGAATTATTATTGTAAAGCATCCACCAAAAGGATTTACATTTTCCCTTTTATATAGCTCCATTGTTTCTTGATTTAGCCTTTCAGGATTACCTTTATGCTTTATTTGTAATATTTTTAACTCTTTTTGTATTTTTTCATTTTTTTTCATTGTTTTTTGTTGTCTAATTGAAATCGGCAACATAACAATTTTAACCAAAACAGAAAAAATAATTATTGCTAAACCATAATTTTTAACCAATAAATAAATCCATTCTAAAATATAACCAAATATATTTGCAAAAAAATTAAACATTTTCTCCTCCTATTTTACAGGATCATATCCTCCTTTTGAAAAAGGATTACACTTACAAAATCTTTTTATGCTTAAAAATCCACCTTTTATTGCACCATATTTTGTTATTGCTTGTCTTGAATATTCAGAACATGTAGGATAATATTTACAGTGTACCCCCCTATTACTAATTATTGGAGAAAAATATTTTTTGTATATTTTTAATAAAAATAAAAAAAGATTTTTCATATATGCCTCTAAATTAATTTTGATTTTTTAAAAAGATTTGTCATTTCTTTTTTTATAGAATAATAGTCAAAATCGTTAAAATCTGCCTGTTTTTTCCACAAAATAATTATACTATTACCCATATTTAATTCATTTTCTAATAACCTGTAATTTTCTCTAATTAATCTCTTTATGTAATTTCTTTTTACACTATTTCCTGCTTTTTTGCTAACTGCTATACCTAATCGGTTTTTCTCTTTTCCATTCTTCTTTACAAAAGTATCAAATAAAAAACCTCTATAGCAGTTTCCTTTTTTTAGCACTGTCCTAAATTCATAACTTTTTTTAATAATTTCTGTATTTTTCAATTTTATCACTCATTTTTTTAAATTTTATACAGTGATTCTTTTTCTACCTTTTGCTTTTCTAGCTTTTAAAACATTTCTTCCACTTCTTGTTTTCATTCTTGCTCTAAATCCGTGAACTTTCTTTTCTTGTCTATTTTTTGGTTGATATGTCATCTTCATAGTAAATAACCTCCTTAAATCTAATCATAAGTGATAAAATTATATATTAAAAGTAGTAGTTTTGTCAAGTATTTAAGTAATTTTTTTAAATATTATTATATTTTTTTTATTTATTATTGATTAATTTTTTATTTTTTGATATTATAATGTCGTAAATTAGGTTTTTAAAAAATCCTTTTTTTCTTAAAGTTAATACTGGAGGTTTACATGCCAATGGAAAGCAGTTTGAATGACATATTAGAAGAAGCAAAAAACCTACTAAAAGGCGAACTTTCTGAACTTTCTTATAAAACTTGGCTTTTACCATTAGAAATTCAAGGAATAGAAAATAATAATGTTATCCTTATTTCTGATGATCCTTTTAAAAAAGAATCTGTAGAGTCTAGATTTAAAGATTTACTAGAAAATGCTTTTAGTATCATCTTACAAAAGAAGTGTACTGTTACAATAGTACTAAATAACGAAAATGATACACAAGACAAAACTTCAAATTTTTCAAATGTAAATTATTCTAAAACATATTTGAATCCTAATTATTCCTTTGATACTTTTGTAGTTGGAGATAATAATAGATTTGCACATGCTGCAGCACTTGTTGTTGCGGAGTCACCTGGCACGGCTTATAACCCTTTATACATCTATGGTGGAGTAGGTCTAGGAAAAACACACTTAATGCATGCTATTGGAAATGAAGTTGCAAAAAGACATAAGGATTTTAAAATTTTATACGTAACTTCAGAAAACTTCATGAATGAGTTTATTAACTCCTTAATAAAAGACAATGGAATGGAAAATTTTAGAAATAAATACAGAAATATAGATTTACTTTTGATTGATGATATTCAATTTATTGCAGGAAAGGATCGTTTACAAGAAGAGTTTTTCAATACTTTTAATGATTTAAGAGAACACGGAAAACAAATTATTTTATCAAGCGATAAACTTCCAAGAGATATTCCTTTACTAGAAGATAGATTGAAATCAAGATTTGAATGGGGAATATTAGCAGATATTTCAATGGCAGACTATGAAGTTCGTTTAGCTATTTTAAGAAAAAAAGCAGAAGAAAAACATGCGATTATTGATGATGATATCTTAAAAAATATTGCAGCTAAAATAGATTCAAATATAAGGGAGTTAGAAGGTGTTTTTAATAAAATAGTAGCACAAGCATCACTTACACATACACCAGTTACCTTTGAAATGGCTGAAAAAGCAATTAATGATATTATCAGACAAAATTCATCAGTTATATCTATTGAATACATTCAAGATGTTGTTTGTAATTATTTTAATATAACCATGAAAGATTTAACAAGTTCACAAAGGTCAAATAATATAACATTCCCAAGACAAATAGGAATGTATTTATGTAGAATACTTACAAATGAGTCTTTTCCTAAGGTAGGAGAGGCTTTTGGAAAAAGAGATCACACAACTGTAATGCATGCTTTCAAAAAAATAGAAAAAGATATAAAAGAGAACCAAGAAACAAAATTACTTGTGGAAAGTGTGAAAAAAATAGTGCTAAACAAGAAACAAGCATAAAATAAAATAAAATTAGACTTTTTTCGAAAAAACATTTGATAAACACTTTTTTGCTTAGAATAAATCTTTCTTTACTTACGGAAACAATAGAAAGGTTATCCATAGGCACCTGTGAATATCCTGTGGAAAACTTGTTTAAAAGTGCTTTATACACATAAAAAAATTAATAGTGTGAATAAAAACAAAAATTATCCACAAAAATATCCACAACAATTTTTCTTAGGGAAATAAGTTATACACATAGTTATCCACATTATCCACAGCTACTACTAATACTATTACTAAATATATTTTATTATATAATAAATAAAGAAAATTTTTCAAAGATTTTAAGGAGGCTTATAAAAAATGAAAATCATTTGTGAAAAAGAAAAGCTTATAAAAGCTATAAATGCTGTTGTTAGAGGAGTACCTACAAGAACAACTATGCCAATATTAGAAGGTATATACATTCAAACAAATAATAATGAATTAAAACTTACAACATATGATTTGGAATTAGGAATTGAATATGTTATAGAAGCAGAAATAGAAGAAGAAGGAAATACTGTAGTTAATGCAACAATGTTTAGTGAAATTATAAGAAGATTACCTAATTCAGAAATTAAATTAACAGTTAATGAAAACAACTTATTAGTAATCGAATGTGAAGGTTCTTTATATAAATTATCAACAATGAATGCAGAAGAATTTCCAGAACTACCAAAAATAGAAGTGGAGAATTCTTTAGAAACTGAACAAATAGTTTTAAGAAATATGATAAAGAAAACAATTTTTGCAGTAAGCAATGAAGAAAATAGACCAATATTTACAGGATGCCTTTTCGAAACAAAAAACAATAAATTAAATATAGTTGCAATAGATGGTTTCAGAATGGGATGGGTAAGTAAAACATTATTAAAAGATACTGAAAATTTTAAAGCAGTAATTCCTGGAAAAACACTAAATGAAGTAAATAAAATATTAAATGATTCTTTTGATTATATTAGAATAGGAATATCTAAGAATCAAGGAATATTTGAAATGGAAAACTGCAAAATTGTTACAAGATTATTGGATGGAGAATTCCTAAATTATGAAAGTGTAGTTCCAGCAAATTGGGAAACAAGAATAAGAGTAAATAAAAATTTATTACAAGGATGCTTAGAAAGAGTAAGCTTAATATCTTCTTCAAGCATTGAAAAAGAGAAAAAATATCCTGTAAAAATCAATATAGAAATTGGAAAAATTACATTATCTTGTACAAATCAAACAGGAGATGCAAAAGAAGAAATGTATTTAGAAACAGAAGGAAAAAACCTAGAAATAGGAGTAAATCCAAAATATTTCTTAGATGCATTAAAAGCAATTGATGATGAAGAAGTGTTTATCGAATTTGGAAGCAACATTTCTCCATGTATAATAAGACCAATAGAAGTTATAGAAAATGAATACGTTTATATGATACTACCAGTAAGACTAAAATAGCTTAAAATAAGGGAAAAAAGATGTTTATAAAAGAAATAAAACTGGAAAATTTTAGAAATTATGATTTTACAAAAATCGAATTAAATGAAAAAACAAATATATTTTTTGGAGATAATGCACAAGGAAAAACAAACATTTTAGAAGCAATATTTTTTGCAGGCTTAGGAAAATCTTTTAGAACAAATAAAGAAAAAGAATTAATAAAAGAAAATAAAGATAATGGAAAAATAGAAATTAAATTTATAAAAAATAATAGAGAAGAAAAAATTAATGTTGAAATAAATGATAGAAAAAAGTTTTTTATAAACGAAATACCAGTAAGAAAATTAAGTGAAATTATTGGAAAAATAAATATTGTTTTATTTAATCCAGAAGATATAGAAATTTTAAAAAACGAACCAACGAGAAGAAGGAAATTTTTAAATATTATGATTAGCCAGTTAAGGCCAAAGTATATTTATTTAATGTCCGAATATAGCAAGGCTCTAGAACAAAGAAATAATTATTTAAAACAAATAAAATTTGAAAATAAATCAAAAAATAATTTAGAAATTTGGGACGAGCAACTTGTTAATTTAGGAATTAAAATATATGAATATAGAAAAGAATTTATAGAAAAAATAAACAATAAAATAAAAGAAATTCATAATAAAACAACAGAAAATAAAGAAACAATAGAAATAAAATATAAATCAAATATTAATAAAAATAATTATTTGGAAAAATTAAAAAATAATATGGAACTGGATATTCAAAAAGGTTTTACATCAGTAGGAATACATAGAGATGATTTTGAAATATATATAAATGGGAAAAACGTAGCAGTATTTGGTTCACAAGGACAACAAAGATCAAGCATTATTTCATTAAAACTTGCAGAAGCAGAAGTTGTATATGATGAAATTGAAGAATATCCAGTTTTATTATTAGATGATTTTATGTCAGAATTAGATAAAAAAAGAGTAAAAGGATTTATAAATAATATAAAAAATAATCAGGTATTAATTACAACAACAGAAAAAATAAAACTTGACACAATGATGTATAATCTGTATAAGGTTGAAAAAGCAAATGTAGAAAGGATTGATTGACAATGGAAAAATTTGAACATGAGTATAAAGCAGACCAAATTCAAGTATTGGAAGGCTTAGAAGCCGTAAGAAAAAGACCAGGAATGTATATAGGAAGTGTATCTGTAAGAGGACTACATCACTTAGTATATGAAATTGTTGATAACTCTGTTGATGAAGCATTAGCAGGTTATTGTAGAAATATAAATGTGGTAATTGAAAAAGGAAATATAATAAGAGTTGAAGATGATGGAAGAGGAATACCAGTTGATATTCACCCAAAAACAAAAATCTCTGCAGCAGAAACTGTTTATACAGTTTTACATGCTGGTGGAAAATTTGGTGGAGATAGTGGATACAAGGTTTCTGGAGGACTACATGGAGTTGGTTCATCAGTTGTAAATGCATTATCTGAATGGACAGAAGTAACAATAAAAAGAGATGGTGGAATTTTCCAAATGAAATTTAACAGAGGAAAAACTGTAGAACCACTAACAAGAATTGGAGATTCTAACGAAACAGGAACAACAGTTAGATTTTTAGCAGACAGCACAATTTTTGAAACACTAGAATACGAATATGAAGTTCTAGAAAATAGATTTAGGGAAATGGCTTTTTTAACAAAAGGCTTAAAAATTACAATAAAAGATGAAAGAGAAGAACCAATAAAACAAGCTGAATTTTGTTTTGAAGGTGGACTAATTTCTTTTGTTGAATATCTAAACAAAAACAAAGAAAAATTACATGATAAGCCAATTTATATTGAAAAAAAGGGAGAATTCCCAATAGAAATTGCAATGCAATACACAACTGCATACTCAGATAATATTTATTCATTTGTTAATAATATAAATACAATCGAAGGAGGAACACATCTAGAAGGTTTCAAAAGAGCTCTTACAAAGGTATTTAATGATTATGCAAAAAGTCATAATATTTTAAAAGAGAAAGATGGAAACCTACAAGGAGAAGATATAAGAGAAGGAATAACAGCAGTTATTTCTGTAAAAGTTAAAGAACCTCAATTCGAAGGTCAAACAAAAACAAAATTAGGAAATAGTGAAGTTACAGGATTAGTACAAGGTGCAATGAATGAAGCTTTATCATCTTTCTTAGAAGAAAATCCAACGGTTGCAAAAGCAATATTAGATAAATGTATAAGTGCATCAAGAGCTAGGGAAGCAGCAAGAAAAGCAAGAGAACTTGTAAGAAGAAAAAATGCTCTAGAAGGATCAACATTACCTGGAAAATTAGCTGATTGCAGTGAAAAAGATGCATCACTATGTGAAGTTTATATAGTTGAGGGAGACTCAGCAGGAGGAAGTGCAAAACAAGGAAGAGATAGAAAATTCCAAGCAATACTTCCACTTTGGGGAAAAATGTTAAATGTTGAAAAGGCAAGAGCAGATAAAATATATGGAAATGATAAATTAAACCCTGTAATTCTAGCAATTGGTGCAGGAATTGGAGCAGACTTTGATGTAACAAAAATTCGTTATGGAAAAGTAATAATAATGGCAGATGCCGATGTTGATGGTTCACACATTAGAACATTATTATTAACATTCTTCTTTAGATACATGAGACCTTTAGTAGAAAATGGAAACGTATATTTAGCACAACCACCACTATACAAATTATCAAGAAAAGGGATGAAAGATGTTTATTGCTATACAGATGAGCAACTTGAACAACATTTAGCCGAACTTGGTAGAGATGGAATGAATATACAAAGATACAAAGGTTTAGGAGAAATGAACCCAGAACAATTATGGGAAACAACAATGAATCCAGCAACAAGAACATTAGTACAAGTTACAATGGACGATGCAGTAAAAGCAGATGAAATATTTACAGTGTTAATGGGTGACGAAATAGCACCAAGAAGAGAATTTATCGAAAAGAATGCAAAATTTGTAAGAAACTTAGATATATAAATCTAAAAGCTCTAGGGGTTATTCCTAGAGCTTTTATAGATAAAGCCCATATCAATCTTCAGCTAAAACTAAAACAAATAACTTTTTCATCTGGTATATATTGCTATATACTCAAACAATCAGCCAACTGCTTTAATCAGTCGCTCGACTATAAAAACATCAAAAGAGACTACATTCCTCCCAGAGGGAATAAAAGCAATCCCTAAGGTAAGATAAAATTTAGATATTAATATAATCTTAACTCGGCCATAACACACACATTTGAACCATATAAACAAAGAAAAAACAAAATATAGCCTACACATACATGGTATGACTTTCAGCTCCGACATATTATAACCATAATTAGCTATAAAACATCTTAGCTCGAATTATACAAAACCTTAAGAGACCTCATATAATTCTTAGTTCAATCAATACAAACCTTATGATATTATTATGGATTTTTTCAAAAAAAATATTCAAAAAAATATTGGTAATTTATTCCTGTCGAATTTTGTCGAACGATTTTTGTTGACAAATCAACTTTTTTAAGGTATTATATAAAAAAAGAAAGGAGGAAATATTATAAAAAAAATACAAACTGTCCAGCAATGGTTACCCTTTGAAAAAATCTTAGACAGCGGAATAATTAAATTAAAAAATAATTCATTTATTAAAATTTTAAAAATATCACCAATTAATTTTAATCTAAAATCTAATTTAGAAAAAGAATCAATATTAAATTCCTATAAAACTTTTTTAAAAACTTGTAATTTTGATATTCAAATTTTAATTCAAAGTAATAAAGAAGATTTATCAAATCATATCTTAAAAATTCAAAAAAATAATTTAAATAAAAATGAAAAAATAAAAAATATTTCAAATAATTATATTAATTATATTCAAGAAATTAATAAGAAAAGAAAATCTTCATCTAAAAATTTTTATATTCTAATTAGAGAAAACCTAGAAAATAAAAAACAAAAAATAAATGAAAATTTAGAAAAAATATATTGTGATAAATTAAATGAAAAATATTTTAAAATTAAAGAAAGTCTTTCACGCTGTGGAAACAAAGTAATTCAATTCGAAGAAAAAGAGGAGGTGGAAAAAATAATTAATTCATTTTTTAATACAAGAAAAGAATTAAATAAAATATGAAAAAAATAATAAAAAAAATAGAAGGAATATTCACAAAAAAAGACGAAATTGCCCCTGCATATATAAATACAAAAAATCCAAAAAATATAGAAATAGATGGAACATATTATTCAGGAATAATAATTGTAAATTATAATAGAGAGAATACAGAATTAATTCTAAGAAAAATAATTGATACAAATATTAATATGAATATTTCATGTTTTTATGAAAAACAAGACGCATATAAAACAATTAGGAACTTAAGCTATCATATTGCAAATGTTGGAGTTGATTTAAAAGATGGAAAAACAAACAGCATGGATATTGATATAGCAGCATTTACATATAATGATGCAAAATATATAAGAAAAGAAATTCAAGTAAATAATGAGGATATTTATTTTTTATATATTTATTTAGATATTTTTTCAAAAGATGAAAAAGAGCTAGAATATTTATTAAATAAAATTGAAGGAATAATAGAAAGCACAGGAATGCAAACAAGACGAGCAAATTTTAGACAAGAACAAATTTTAATAACTTGTATGCCATTTATGGAAAATAATAAATTATTAAAACCAGCAGCTAAAAGAAATGTTTTAACATCTGGTATTATTTGTACATATCCATTTATATCATCAGCAATTTTTGATGAAAACGGAATTTTTTATGGAACAAATATATATAATGACTCTTTAATTTTTATTGATAAATATAATGAAAATAAATATAAAAATGCTAATATGTGCGTATTTGGAACAAGTGGTTCAGGAAAATCATTTTTTATTAAATTACAAATAATTAGATATTTTCTCTTAGAAATAGAACAATATGTAATAGATCCAGATAGAGAGTATGATAACATTGCTAAAAATCTAGAAGGAACAATAATAAAAATAGGCCCATCAACTGAAACATATTTAAATGTTTTAGACATTAGACAAGATTCGATAGAAGATGAAAAGGGTTTTTTGGCTACAAAGGTAAGTAAATTAATAGGATTTTTTAATTTAATATTTGGAAATATGGATGAAGAAGAAAAAGCAATTTTAGAAGAAAAAATAATTAAATGTTACAATAAAAAGGGAATAACATTTGATGATAATACATTATATAAAAACGAAAAAAATAAAATAAATATAAAGCCAATATTTAAGGAAAGTACTGATATGCCTATTTTAGAAGATTTATATAATATCCTAGGAGAAGAAGAAAAAACAAAGAAAATGCAAATAAAATTAATTCCATTTGTAAAGGGGTCATTAAAATTTTTTAATAATTATACAAATATTGAATTAAATAATAAATTAATAATTGCAGACATTTATGAGCTGGGTGAAGAAAATTTAAAATATGGAATGTATTTATTTGTTGATTTATTTTGGGACAAAATTAAAGAAAATAGAAAAAATAAAAAAATAATTTATTTAGACGAGGTATGGAGATTAATTGGAATTACATCAAATAAAAATGTTGCAAGTTTTATTTATAAAATATTTAAAACAATAAGAAAATATGGAGGAAGTTCTGTTGCTATAACACAAGATATATCAGATCTATTTATCCTTGAAAATGGAACGTATGGCAAAAGTATAATTAATAATTCAAGTAATAAAGCATTCTTTTCATTGGAAGAAGAAAACATTTCAATATTAAGCGAATATACAAATTTATCAGAAAAGGAAAAAGTAGAAATACGTTCATTAAAAAGAGGAGAAAGCCTATTATTTGCAGGAGATGAGCATATTTTAACAAAAATAGAGTGTGCAGATTATGAAAAAGAAATAATAAATGGAAAATAAAAGAGGTAAAAATGAAAGGTATTACAGCACTAGGAAATGAAGAAATAAACAAATTGCTAAAAAAAGAATTGGAAATAATTGGAAAAGATATTCAGTATCAAGAAGCAGTTCTTGATGTTTTAGAAAACAACGAAAACATTGAATTCCTAATACTTAGCAGCATTATTCCAGGTCAGTTTAATATTTATGAATTTATTAATTTAATTATTTTTAAAAATTCAAAAATTAAAATAATAATTTTTTTGGAAAAAAGGAATAAAGAATTAGAAGACTTTTTAATTTCAAAAGGAATAAATAATATTTATTATAATAATGAAATAACAATTCAAGAAATAATTAATAATATTAAAAACAATAAAAATATTAATTATGAAATTAAAAAAACAAATAAAACAAAAATAATAAAAAATATAAAAAATAAATTAAATAAAAAATTTATTAAATTAATTAAAAAAGAAAAAAATATAAAAAATAAAAAAATTATAACAATAATTGGAGCACCCAAAATTGGCAAAACAATTTTTTCAATAATTTTTTGTTTAATAAATAAAAACAAAAAAATATTATTAATTAATTTAGAAGAAAATAAAAATAATTTAAAAATAATATTAGGAAAAAATTTTAAAGAAACAGATAATAATATTATTAAAATAAAAAATAATATTGATTTTTTATTAATTAATTTTAAAAAACAAAAAAATAATGAAAAAATAAAATTAAATAATGAAATAAAAAATTTTGATGTTTTTTTAAACAGATATGATTATATAATTATTGATACTGATGAAGTATGTGAAAAAAGTGAAATTTTAGAAAAATCGGATGAAATAATTATAATGGTAGAAGCAAATTTATTAGGGATTAGCGAATCAAAACAAATAATAGAAGAAACAATAGGAATGAACAAAAATCAAAAAGACAACATAAAAATAGTGTTTAACAAGCAAAATGAAATGTCTATAAGCAAGGAAATTTTAAAATTCATGTTTGAAGATTTTACCATTTTAGGTATATTACATTATGACAAACATTATAATTTATTAATAAATTCCAATGCAAAAATAATAAATTCAAAAATAAAAAAAGAATTTTTAAAAATAATAAAAAATATTTAATAAAAATATTAAAAAATTTAATTAAAAATTTTTATAAATATAAAAAATATAAAAATATTCTAAATTAATTATGCCCAAAATTTAAAATTAAACGGTACAAAAAGACAAAAAAGTGAAAAATATTAAAATAACAAAAAATTAAAAATAATTAATAAAATAAAAACGTAAAATAAATTTTTATTAATAATGGAAGTATTTTTTTTATTTTAAGTTAATTATTTGGAAAGAAAGATTTTATAGATATTTTTGACAAAAAAAAGAAAAATGAAAAATAAAAAAACTAGGGATTACCAAAAATGGATAAATTTTGTTAGTAGCTTAAAAGAGAAGCAAAAACCTAAAAGACAACAAAAAAAAGAATTGAAAACTAATCTTGTTTAAACAAAATAATGTTAAGGTATTTTAGATATCTAACAAAAATATCAAACCAGCAAAAAGACAAAAAACACAACAAATAATAATTTTATTAAATAAAAAAATAAATAATAAAAAATTTATTATAAATTATAAAAAAATATTTGAAAATAAAATTATAAATTTTAAAAAAATAAATTTTAATTTTTCCAAAATAAAAAAATAAATTAAAAATAATTTTAAAAATAAAAAATGTTCAATAAAAAAATTTTTTTCTACATTAAAAGTAATTCAAAAAGTCAAAAAAGAAAAAATATATAAAAAATAATTTGGAAAAATTTTAAGGAAAATAATAGGTTAATAAATTCAGAAAAATATTATAAAAGGCCAATTTGAACTGTTTTTGTTATTTAGTAAAATATTTTCAAAAATATTAAAATTTTTAAAAGAAAAAAGCCTAGGGATAAAACAAAAAAATAGCCTTTAGAGAGATACATAAAAGCTAGTAAAAAACAATTTGACAACCACAAAAATGAGTAAATTAATAAAAAAATAGTAAAAAAGAAGTACGAGTTTTTTGAAAAAAATTACCAAATATCAAGTTCAAATATTAATGCATTATCTGATTATTTTACAAAAAAAAATTAATTAATAAATAATTAAAAGGAGAATTATAATGAATAATAATTTAATTGAAAATAATAAAAATATTTTAAATAGTAATAATTTAAATTTAGAAAATAATTTAAATACATATGATTTAGAAAAAAAACAAAATTCATTCTTAAAAAGTAATCTTGGACAAGCAATAAATGGTGGAATTGATTTAGGTCTTAGAATTTTATTACCAAATTGCATAGAAGATGAAGTAATTAATATTAAAAATAGTTTAATAACAGAAGGTTTTTCAGCTGCAGTAGATACTGCAATAGAAGAAGCAACTAATTTAGGTAAAAGTGCATTGGGTATTTTAACCGGAACTTTTGAAAATATTTCGCAAATAAAAAAAGCAGTTGAAAAAGGAGGGCTTATTGATACTGTTTCAGATATATTAGATACAGGAATAGATTGGGCTAAAAATCATGGATACATAAAAAAAGGAATAGCATCAACAATAAAAAAACGGAAAAAATTCTATAATGAAAAATATAAAAACAGGTGTAGATAACACATTAGATAATCAAGTTGAAGCAATAGAAAAATTAGATAAATATATTACAAAGTGGAACAAATATTATAATGAACAGAACTTCGTTAATATGGAATATCAATATAGTAAAATAGAAGAGTATTTAAAAGAGGTATTCCCATTAGAGGATGTACTAAAAAGAGCCAGAGCTGTAGAAAACTTACATGAATTAATAAAAAACAATGGTAGAAATTTTGATTTAACACAAGAAGAGAAAGAACTTGCCACAATGCTTGCACAATAAATAAAAAAAGTAACCATAAATGCTTGAAATTTTCTTTTTCTTCATATATAATAGGGGTGTTAAAAAGTAAAGAAAAGAGGATGAAGCATGGATAAAGCAGAAGAGCAAATAATTAAACGAGATATTGAAGAAGAAATGAGAACAGCCTATATCGACTATGCAATGAGCGTTATAGTGGCACGTGCATTACCAGATGTTAGAGATGGTATGAAACCTGTTCACAGAAGAATTTTATACACAATGAATGAAGATGGTTTTACACCAGACAAGCCATACAGAAAATGTGCAACTACAGTTGGAGACGTTTTAGGTAGATACCACCCACATGGAGATTCATCAGTATATGATGCATTAGTTAGAATGGCACAAGACTTCTCATTAAGATATATGATGGTAGATGGTCATGGAAACTTTGGTTCAATTGATGGTGATCCACCAGCAGCTTATCGTTACACAGAAGCAAGAATGTCTAAAATGGCACAATATATGTTATCAGATATTGATAAAAACACAGTAGATTTTATGCCAAACTTTGATGATAGATTACAAGAACCAACAGTATTACCTGCAAGAATTCCAGCATTACTTGCAAATGGTTCATCAGGTATAGCAGTAGGTATGGCAACAAATATACCACCACATAACCTAACAGAACTTGCAAATGGAATTATAAAAATAATAGATGAAGACAATGTTACAGACGAAGAATTAATGACAGTTATTAAAGGACCGGATTTCCCTACAGGAGCAACAATACTAGGTAGAGAAGGAATTAAACAAGCATATACAACAGGACGTGGAAAAATAATATTAAGAGCTGAAGCTGAAATTGAAGAAATGTCTGGAGGAAAACAAAGAATAATTGTTTCATCACTTCCATATCAAGTTAATAAATCAAAACTAATAGAATATATTGCAGATTTAGTAAAAGAAAAAAGAATTGAAGGAATATCTGCAATAAGAGATGAATCTGACAGACAAGAAAAAGTTAGAATAGTTATAGAACTTAAAAGAGATGCAAACCCACAAGTTGTATTAAATCTACTATATAAATATACACAAATGCAAGATACATTTGGAATAATAATGCTTGCATTAGTAGATGGAGAACCTAAAATATTAACTCTAAGAGAATGCTTAGATCATTACATAGAACATAGAAGGAAAGTAGTATTAAGAAGAACAAAGTTTGACTTAGACAAAGCAGAAGCAAGAGCACATATATTAGAAGGTTTAAAAATAGCATTAGATAACATTGATGAAGTAATTAACATTATACGTTCTTCATATGATGATGCAAAAGAAAGATTAATGGAAAGATTTGGTCTTTCAGAAATACAAGCTCAAGCAATACTTGATATGAGATTAAAAACATTATCAGGTTTACAAAGAGAAAAAATAGAAGAAGAATATAATGAATTAATGAAATTAATTGCGCATTTAAAAGAAATTCTTGCTAGCGAAACATTAGTATACCAAATCATAAAAGAAGAAATGATAGAAATTAAAGAAAAATTCGGAGATGAAAGAAAAACAAAAATAGTTGCAGCAGAAGGAGAAATTGATGTAGAAGACTTAATTAAAGAAGAACAAAGTGTAATAGCATTAACACATTTTGGATACATCAAGAGAATGCCAATTGATACATACAAGAGTCAAAAACGTGGAGGAAAAGGCATAACAGGAATGACAACAAAAGAAGATGACTTTGTAAAACAAATATTCACAGCATCAACACACGACACAATATTATTCTTCAGCAATAAAGGAAAATTATATAGATTAAGGGGATATGAAATACCAGAATCTGGAAGAACAGCAAAGGGAACAGCAATAGTTAACTTACTAAGTCTAGATGCTGGAGAAAAAATATCAACAATAATACCAATACAAAACTTTGCCGAAGGAAAATACTTGTTATTTGCAACAAGAAACGGCTTAATTAAAAAGACAGCACTAACAGAATATAACTCAGCAAGAAAAACAGGTTTACTTGCAATAACACTAAAAGATGAAGATGAGTTAATAGATGTTAGATTAACAGATGGAGAAGATAATGTTGTTTTAGTTACAAAACAAGGAATGTGCATTACATTTAGCGAAAGAGATGTAAGACCAATAGGTAGAGTATCACAAGGAGTTATTGGAATAAGACTAGATGAAGATGATAGTGTAATTGGTATGGAATCTATAATTCAAGGAAGCAACGCAACATTGCTTGCAATAACAGAAAATGGTTTTGGAAAAAGAACAGAACTTGACGAATACAGAGTACAAACAAGAGGAGGAAAAGGAGTTATAACTTATAAAATAACACCAAAAACAGGAGTTATTGTTGGAATAAAAATCGTAAACGAAGAAGACGATGTAATGCTTATTACAGACACAGGCACAATAATTAGAATAAATGTTAAAGATATAAGCGTTCTAGGACGTTCAACTCAAGGTGTAACATTAATGAGAACAAACGAAGGAAAAGTTGTAAGCATTGAAAAAATAGTTCCAGAAAAAGACGAATAAAATAATATGAAAAAAAGATAATTGCAAGATTATCTTTTTTTTATTGAATATTCCATGTTTTTTTGTTAAAATAGAATGGAAAAAGGAGACAAAGCAATGGGATTAAGATTTATTTATGGAACAGCAGGAACAGGAAAAAGTGAATTCTGTTTTAATGAAATAAAAAATAATATAAAAAATAAAGAAAAAATATACATAATAACACCAGAGCAATTTTCATATTCTGCAGAAAAAAAACTATTAGAAGAAATAAATACAAATGCATCTGTAAATGCTGAAGTAATAAGTTTTAATAGAGTTGCAAACAGAGTATTTACAGAAGTTGGCGGAGCAAACGAAGTTCTAATATCAAAATCAAGTAAAGCAATGCTTATATACTCAATTCTAGAAAAAGAAAAAAAGAATTTAAAATTCTTAAATTCATCAGATGATAATATTGATATTATTTTAAAAGAAATAACAGAATTTAAAAAGCATAATATAACAACATTAAATATAGAAGAAGAAAATGAAAAAATAGAAAATCCAGAATTAAATCAAAAATTAAATGAAATAAATTTAATATATAAAATATATGAAGAAAATATTAAAAATAAATTCATAGATGAAGAAGATATATTAACAAAATTAGCCGAAAAAATTCCAGAAAGTAAAATGTTTGATAATTCAATAGTATATATAGACGAATTTGCAGGCTTTACAAAACAAGAATATAATATAGTAGAAAAAATACTAGAAAAAGCAAAGCAGGTAAATATAACAATCTGTGCAGATAATTTAGAAGAAAACACAAATAAAGAAAGTGATATTTTCTATTTTAACAAACAATTTGCAAAGTTATTAACAGATTGTGGACAAAATGTGGACAAAAAACAGGAAAAATCAATTTTATTAAAAAATAAATATAGATTTAAAAATATTGAATTAAAACATTTAGAAGAAAATATATATAATAATTCATATAATATTTTTAAAAATGAGCCTAAAAATATAAAACTATTTTTAGCTAGTTCACCATACACAGAAATAGAAAAAATTGCACAAGAAATAAACAAGCTAGTAAGAGAAGAAAAATACAAATATAATGAAATAGCAATAATTACAAAAAATATAGAAAATATAAATAATATAGCAAAGGCAATTTTTTCGAAATATAATATTCCAATATTTATTGATGAGAAATCAGAAATAACAGAAAATATATTAATTAAATATATTCTTTCAATATTAGAAATATATACAACTAACTGGAGTACAGAAACAGTATTTAATTATATTAAATCTGATTTTTTGGAAATTAATAAAAATGATATTTATAAATTAGAAAAATATTGCCAAAAAATGGGAATAAATAGAAATAAATGGTATAAAAATGATTGGAAGGAAAATGAAAATTTAAGAAAAATAATTGTAGAACCATTATTAAAATTAAAACAAGAAATAGACAAAGAAAAATCAGCAATAAATATTTCAGAAAATATTTATAAATATTTATTAAAAAATAATATTGAAGAAAAAATAAATAAAAAAATAAATAAAATAAAAAAAGAAGAAATTAAAGAGGAATATAAAGCAAGTTTAAATATTTTAACAGATGTTCTAGATGAGATAGTAACATTTTTTAAAGATGAAAAAATCACAATACAAAAATATAAAGAAATATTAAAAATAGGATTAAAAAATAAAGAGTTTGGAAAAATTCCACAAAATATAGACCAAGTAATTTTAGGCGATATAGATAGAACTAGAAGCCATAAGGTAAAGGCAGTATTTATATTGCGGAATGAATGATGGAGTGTTCCCAAGTCTAAATAAAAATGAAGGTTTTTTTAATGATAAAGATAGAGAAATATTAAAAGAAAATAATCTAGAAATTGCAAAAGGAACAATAGATAATTTATATGAAGATCAATTTAATATTTACAAAGCATTAACAACAGCAGAAGAAAAATTATATTTATCATATACATCAACGGGTAAAGATGGAAGCACATTAAGGCCTTCAATAATAATTACAAAAATAAAAAAAATATTTCCAGAAATTAAAGAAGAAAGTGATATAATAAATAAACAATCTATAATTACCAATCAAAGTGCGACATTTGAAGAGTTATTAAAAAATATAAGAAAATTAAAAAATGGAGAAAAAATAGATGACATCTGGATAGATGTTTATAACTGGTACAATAAAAACGAATTTTGGAAAACAAAATTAGAATATAGTAAAGAAGGGCTAAATTATACTAATGTTCCAGAAACAATAACAAAAGAAAATATAGAAAAATTATATGGAAATACTTTAAAAACAAGTATATCAAGGCTAGAGCAATATAGAAAATGTCCATTTTCATTCCACTTAAAATATGGGTTAAAAATTAATGAAGAAGAAACATATGAAATAAGTCCACTAGATACAGGGTCATTTATGCATGATGTAATAGATACATTTTTTCAAGAAATAGATAGTTTAGAAATTTCAGAAGAAGAATTAGAAAAAATAGTTGAAGAAATAATTAATGAAAAATTAAAATTAGAAAAAAATTATAAATTCACAAATACAGCAAAATTTATAATATTAACAAATAAATTAAAAAAGGCAATTAAAGAATCTATAAAATATATTGTATATCAAATGAAAAATAGTGATTTTACACTTGCAGGGCATGAATTGGAATTTAACAAAAAAGACGGTAATATAGAAATATACGGAAAAATAGACAGGCTAGATATTGGAAAAAATGAAGATGGAGAATACATAAGAATAATAGATTATAAATCATCAGGCAAAAAAGTTGACTTAAATGAAATGATGGCAGGAACGCAAATACAGCTTATGACATATATTGATGCAATTGCAGAAGAACAAAATAAACAGCCAGCAGGAATTTTCTATTTTGGACTTGTTGAACAAATAGTAAATCAAAGTCAAAATTTAAGTGATGAAGAAATTGAAAAACAAATAAAAAAACAATTTAAAATGAATGGAATAATTCTAGCAGATGTTAAAGTTGTAAAAATGATGGACAAGAGCCTAGAAAGTGGCTATTCAGACATAGTACCAGTCTATATAGATAAAAATGGAGAAGTAAGCAAGGGTAATTCAAGTGCTGTTACAAAAGAAGAATTTAGTAACTTGCAAAAAACAATAAGAAAAATCATAAAAAAAATAGCCAATGAAATATTAGCAGGAAAAATTGATATAAAACCAATGTATAATAAATCAGATAAAAAATCAAGCTGTGAATATTGTGCATATAAATCAATTTGTGCATTTAATTCAAAAATAAATAGTTATGAATATTTGCAGAAAAAATCAAAAGAATTAATATTAGAAGAAATTAAAGGAGAAAATTAATATGGAAACAATAGGTTTTTATGCAGGCTCATTTGACCCATTTACAAATGGTCACATGCAAATTGTAAAAAAAGCTTCAAAATGTTTTAGCAAAATAATTATAGGAATAGCCAAAAACAGTGAAAAGGTAATTAGAATTGATAAGGAAAAAATGAAGGAAGCAATAGAAAAAACAATTAAAGAGCAAAAATTAGAAAATGTTTATGTTGTGCTTTATGATGGCTTAACTGTTGCAGAGGCGCAAAAACATGGAGCAACAATTTTGATTAGGGGATTAAGAAATGGAACAGATTATCAATATGAAGAAACAATTGCTGAAGTAAATACAAAACTTTCAGGGTTAGATACATGCTACTTTAGAGCAGGCGAGTTACGGATACCTTTCTTCAAGCATGGTTATGGAACTTTATGAAAATGGAGTAGATGTTTCACGCTTTGTGCCAAAAGCTGTATATGAAATTCTAAAAAATAAGGAGTAAAAATGGTAATAGGAATTACAGGAAATTCAGGAACAGGAAAAAGTGAAATTGCAAAATTATTAGCAAAAAAAAATAACGCCGAAATTATAAATGCTGATTTAGTTGCAAAAAAACTTTCTGAGCCAGGGAATATTTATAACGAAAAAATTGTTGAATTATTTGGCGAAGAAATATTAGAGAATAAAAAAATAAATAGAAAAAAATTAGCAGAAATAGTTTATAATAATTCTCAAAAAAGAGAACTATTAAATAATCTTACATATATATATGTAGGAAATGAAATAAAGCATATGGTAAAATTAACCAAAAAACAAAATGTAATAATAGATGTACCACTTCTTTTCGAAAGTGGACTAGATAAAATTTGTGACTTTACAATTGCTGTTTTGGCAGATGAAAAAACAAAAGTAGAAAGAATTTGCAAAAGAGATGGAATAGACGAAAGTGTTGCAAAAGAAAGACTTGCAATTCAGCCTGAAATTGAATATTATAGAAATCATGCAGATTATTTAATGGGAAATAATGGAAATTTAAATGAAATAAATTTGGAGGAAATATGTACGAAAATTGGGAAGAACTAGAAGAAGCATGTAAAAATTGTAATAAATGCAAGTTGTGTACAAAAAGAAAAAATGTTGTAATAGGAGTAGGAAACAAAAATGCAAAAATAATGTTTATAGGAGAAGGCCCTGGTGCAGACGAAGATGAGCAAGGCATTCCTTTTGTTGGAAAAGCACGGACAACTTATGAACAAAGCATTTGCAGGTATTGGCATAAATAGAGATGATGTATATATTGCCAATATTGTAAAATGCAGACCACCACAAAATAGAAACCCTGAAAAGGACGAGGCAGATGCATGCAAGGAATATATAGATTCGCAAATAAAACTTGTAAGCCCAGAAGTAATAGTCCTATTACGGAAACGTGGCATTGAAAAATATTCTTGGGGAAAATTATGGCATAACAACAAGTAGAGGAAAATGGTTTGAAAAAGATGGAATAAAACTTCTCCCAACATTTCACCCAGCAGCATTATTAAGAGATGAAACCAAAAAAATAAATTTTTGGCAAGATTTGAAAATGATAAAGAAAATGTTGTAATAGGTAAAGGTTTCAAATTTCTTAAAAAATCTTAAAAATTTTAATAAAAAGGGTTGTTTTTATTAGAATGTACTGATATAATCTAGTCAGTCTAAAAAAGACGAATTTTATTTTGAAAGGAGTTTTTGATATGAAAAAACTTACTATTGTAGCATTAGTAGTCGTACTTGTAGTGTCATGCCTAGTTTTTACAGGATGTGGTAAAAAAGAGGATAAGAAAAATGATCAATATGAAATCGCACTTGTAACTGACGTAGGAAATATCGATGACAAATCTTTTAATCAAGGAACTTGGGAGGGTGTAGAAGCTTATGCAAAAGAGCATAATATCTCTTATAACTACTACAAACCATCTGAAGATTCAACAGCAGCTCGTGTTGAAACAATGAAAACAGCTATTGAAACAGGAGCAAAAGTTGTTGTTTGCCCAGGATACTTGTTTGAAGAAGCAGTATATCAAATGCAAACACAATATCCAGAAGTTCAATTCTTATTAATTGATGGTGAACCACATGATGCAAACTATACATACAAAACAGAGAAAAACGTTCACTGTATATTATTCCAAGAAGAACAATCAGGATACTTTGCAGGATATGCAGCAGTTATGGATGGATACAGAAAACTAGGATTCCTAGGTGGTATGGATGTTGATGCAGTTATCCGTTATGGATATGGTTTCGTTCAAGGTGCAAATGATGCAGCTAAGAAATTAGGTGTTGAAGATGATGTGACAATTAAATATTGGTACTCAGGATCATTCTCTGCAAATGACGAAATTAAAACAAAAATGGAAGCTTGGTATAGCGAAGGAACAGAAGTAGTATTCTCTTGTGGTGGAGGAATTTACTTATCAGCAGTTAGTGCAGCCGAAGCAGCAAACGGAAAAGTTATTGGTGTTGACGTTGACCAATCAGCTGAATCTAAAGTAATAATAACATCTGCAATGAAAGAACTTAAAAATTCTGTTATATTAGCTTTAGGAGAGCTTTACAGTTCATCTAATAAAAAATGGACAGACAACCTAGCTGGAAAGACATCTACATTAGGTGCAAAAGATAATTGTGTTGGATTACCAACAGCAACAGAATCTTGGAGATTAACAAAATTTACAGTAGAAGATTACAAAAAACTATTTGACGATGTTAAAGCTGGAACAGTATCAATAAGCAAAGATACAAAAACAGCACCAAAAACATCTATCAAAGTTGATTATCAAAACTAATTTTAATAAAAACGGCTAGAGGCTGGGCAGAATATATGCCTGGCCTCTTAACATAAGAGAGGGAAAAATGGAAAGCAAAGAAAAATATGTAATTGAAATGTTAAATATAACAAAGGAATTCCCAGGTATAAAAGCAAATGACAATGTAACACTTCAAGTAAAAAAAGGAGAAATACATGCTTTGCTAGGAGAAAATGGAGCAGGAAAATCTACATTAATGAGTGTTCTGTTTGGCTTATACCAACCAGAGGAGGGAATTATAAAAAAAGATGGAAAAGAAATAAAAATAAATTCTCCAAATGATGCAAATGCATTAAATATAGGAATGGTACACCAACACTTTAAACTTGTAGAATGCTTCACTGTTCTAGACAACATTATTCTTGGGGTTGAACCAAATAAATTAGGCTTCCTAAAAAAAGACGAAGCAAGAAAAAAAGTAATGGAGTTAAGTGAAAAATATAAATTAAAAGTTGACCCAGAAGCTTTAATATCAGATATAAGCGTAGGAATGCAACAAAGAGTTGAAATTCTAAAAATGCTATATAGAGATAATGAAATCCTAATATTTGATGAGCCAACTGCAGTTTTAACACCACAAGAAATAGACGAATTAATGAATATTATGAGAGATTTTACAAAAGAAGGAAAATCTATAATATTCATAACACACAAACTAAACGAAATAATGGCAGTTGCAGATAGATGTACAGTTTTAAGAAAAGGTAAAGGAATAGGAACAGTAGAAATTAAAAATACAACCAAAGAAGAACTATCAAAAATGATGGTTGGAAGGGATGTAAAATTTACTGTAGATAAAGAAGATAGAATTCCAGGAAAAGTAATTTTAAATGTTGAACATCTTACTGTACCATCAAAAGTACATAAAAATAATGCAGTAAAAAATGTATCATTCAAAGTAAAAAAAGGTGAAATAGTATGTATTGCGGGAATTGATGGAAATGGTCAAACGGAACTAGTATCTGCAATTACAGGACTTCAAAAACCAACATTAGGAAAAGTAGAATTCTTAGGGCATGATATAACAAAAGCCAAAATAAGAACAAGGTCAAAATTTGGAATGAGCCATATTCCAGAAGATAGACACAAACATGGTTTAATTCTAGATTATACATTAGAAGAAAACTTAATTCTTCAAAGGTACTGGGAACCAGAGTTCCAAAAAGCAGGGTTCATAAAGAAAAAAGCAGTAAGAGGATATGCTGAAAAACTAATAAAAAAATATGATATTCGTTCAGGAGAAGGACCAGTTTCAATTGTTAGAGGAATGTCTGGAGGTAACCAACAAAAAGCAATAGTCGCAAGGGAAATAGATAAAGACCCAGAACTGCTAGTTGCTGTACAACCAACAAGAGGGCTAGATGTTGGAGCAATCGAATACATTCATGAACAATTAGTTGAGCAAAGAGATAAAGGAAAAGCTGTGCTTTTAGTATCACTAGAACTTGATGAAGTAATGAACTTAGCAGATAGAATACTTGTAATATACGAGGGCGAAATAGTTGGAGAACTAAACCCAAAAACAACTACACTTAGTGAACTTGGCCTATATATGGCAGGAGCAAATAAAAACAAAGGTAAGGGGGCTAAGAAAGATGAAAATAAATAAAAAAGCATTATTTGGAATAATGGCATCACTTGTTTCAATACTAGTAGGATTATTATTAGGTCTTATATTACTATTTGTTTTTGATAGCTCAAGAGCATTAGTAGGTTTTGAAGCACTTGTTACAACAGGAATATCTACGACAGATAAACTTGCAAAAGTGCTATATCAAGCAGCACCATTAATACTAACAGGTCTTTCAGTAGCATTTGCATTTAAAACAGGACTATTTAACATTGGAGCACCAGGACAATATACAATAGGAATGTTCTGTGCCTTATTTGCAGCAATAGTACTTGGGACACCATGGTATGTTTCACTACTATTTGCAATGATAGGAGGAGCTTTATGGGGAGTTTTACCAGGACTTTTCAAAGCACACTTTAATGTAAATGAAGTTATAACATGTATAATGCTTAACTGGACAGGACTATTTTTAGTAAATTTATTAATAAAAAATATCCCACAAATGATTCAAAATTATTGGGCTGGTGGAATAACAAATAGAACAGCAAACCTTGCTTTAGTTGGTAGTTCTTATGGAGTTCAAACAACAATACCAAAAGCTGGACTAGACGTACTATTTGGTGGTTCTTCATATATGAATATAAGCATATTTTTAGCAATATTAGTTGCAATAATTGCACATATAGTTTTAAATAAAACAACTTTTGGTTATGAATTAAAAGCTTGCGGATTTAACAAAAACGCAAGTACATATGCAGGAATAAATGCAAAAAGAAACATAGTACTTTCAATGGTTATTGCAGGTGCAATATCAGGTTTAGCAGGTGGAATTTATTATTTAAGTGGAACAGCAGAATATGTTATAGAAAAAAATCTATTAGCAATGGGCTTTAATGGAATACCAGTAGCACTACTTGCATCATCAAACCCAATTGGAGTAATATTTAGTAGTTTATTTATATCATACATACAAGTTGGAGGAGAGGCTCTTCAAAGATACCAATTTAGTAGTGAAATAATAAACATAATAATCTCAGCAATAATTTACTTAAGTGCATTTGCATTCTTAATTAAGTTATTTATAGAAAAAATATTCACAAAAAAGAAAAGAGAAGAAGAAAAAATCTTAGAAAAAAATGAAGGGGAGGTGCAAAGCTAATGTCAATAGAAATGCTTGGAGATATATTAGGCTCAACAATAATATTTGCAATTCCCTTAATGCTTGTAGCACTAGGAGGAATGTTTTCAGAAAGAAGTGGAGTAATAAACATAGCATTAGAAGGAATTATGATAATAGGAGCGTTAGCTCGGATGCTTATTACTTAGAACTTTCAATATGAATGGCTTTGGACCAGCACACCCAATACTTGCAATGTTTATAACAATCGGTCTATCAGCATTAGCAGGAGCAGTTTTCTCATTACTACTTGCTTTTGCCGCAATTAATTTAAAAGCAGACCAAACAATAGGTGGAACAGCATTAAATATGCTAGCACCAGCATTTGCAGTTGTGTTATCTTGGGCAATACAAGGACAAGGAAACACAACAATAAATATTCCAACATGGATAAGAATGTCTGAATCAACATTTGGCTTAGCCGAGGGCACAGGTTTTTGGCATAATGTGATATTTAAAAGTTTATATTTAACAACACCAATTGCTATAATATTATTAATACTATCAATTATAATACTATATAAAACAAAATTTGGTTTACGTTTACGCTCATGTGGTGAACACCCACAAGCGGCAGCATCTGTTGGAATTAATGTATATAAAATGAGATATGCAGGAGTTATAATATCAGGAATATTAGGTGGAATTGGAGGTTTAGCATATACAATAGCTGCAGGAGCAGGGTTCCAATCAGCAGTTGCAGGATATGGTTTCTTAGCACTAGCAGTTATGATATTTGGAAACTGGAAACCACTTAGCATATTCTTTGCATCAATGTTCTTTGCTTTCTTCAAAATCTTAGGAAACTACAGTAGTTCCCTAGCATTCTTACCAAAGTTTGAAAACGTGAAAGATGCAAACTACATATACTTAATGATACCATATATAGTAACATTAATAGTACTTGTATTAACATCAAAGAAATCAGCTGCGCCAAAGGCAGAGGGAATTCCATATGATAAAGGACAAAGATAAAAAAATAACCATAAGTAGAGTTTAAGCTCTACTTAGGGTTTATTATTATTATTCAGCTTCTTTTAAAGTAATTGTAAAAGTTTTTAACTCAGATTTTCTATAAAGTTTAATTTCAATTTTATCTCCAATGTTTTTAATATTTTTTATTGCATTTAATTCATCCATAGTTGAAACATCTTTGCCATCAAAAGAAACTATAACATCTCCAGCCATAATTCCAGCATCTTCAGCACCACTACCGGAAACCACGCTATCTACATAAATTCCTTTAGTTAAGCCATTTCTAATTGCTGTTGCTTCATCTAAATCAATTCCAGAAATACCAACAAATGGTCTTGATATTTTACCTTTCTCAATTAGCTCTTTATAAATTGGCACAGTCTCATTTACAGGAATTGCAAAGCTTACACCTTCAATACCATCACCAGCAAGTTTTAATGTAGTAATACCAATAACCTCTCCTTTACTATTTACTAATGCACCACCACTGTTACCAGAGTTAATTGCACAGTCTGCTTGAATAACATTATAGGTTGTATTTTCAACTGTCATCTCCCTATTTAAAGCACTAATAATACCTGCGGTAACAGAGTAATCTAAATTGTAAGGGTTACCAATTGCTAAAACAAATTCTCCAATTTGAACAGAAGAAGAATCTCCAAATTCTACAGGAGTAAGTCCTGTTTTATCAATTTTCAAAACGGCTAAATCAGTTTGGCTATCTGTACCAATAATTTCAGCACTATACTCAGTATCGTCTCCATATATTTTTACTTTTATAGATTTTGCATCTGAAACTTGATAAAATGAAGAAGAATCTGCAGAGCTTATAACATGGTTGTTTGTAAGGATGTAACCATCTTCACTAAGAATAACACCAGAACCAGAACCAGCAACAGCTTTTTTCATTCCCATATAATTAACATCATATTCTACAGAAATGCTAACCATAGAAGGTAAAGCTTTTTGAGCTGCATAAATTGCAGTATCAGAATAATTTGTTAAAGAAACTTGAGAAAGGTTTGGATTACTTGTTTCAACAATACTACCAGTGTTAGTCTTTGAAGTTTCAAGAGCTTTCGCAGGTTCTTTATTTAACCCCACATAAAACCCAAGAGCACAAGCACCTCCCACAACGGCAGAAACAAAGGAAGCCACAACAGTAGTTGCAATTTGTTTTTTATTAGATTTTTTTGAATAATTAAATTTTTGAACAAAATCATTTTCTCCCATAATAATTACCTCCATATATATTATACTAAACAATTTAAATAATACAAGTTGAATATTAAAAAAAAATTAAAATAAAGGATGTTAAACAATAAGTTTAACATCCGGTGGAGGATTAGCATGGCCAATCCTGAAAGAAGTAGATTTTGCCGTTGTGTTTCACGCTGAGGAGATGGTACTGCTTGCGAATTTCCACCAACTCGGAATCAGAGAAAAATCCCTCATCTACCGACATGGTAGCCTTCGCAATGTCTTCCGTCTCCGTATCGAACAGGAAAACCTCGTTCCCCCGTTCAATTACATTAAGCCGATTGTTGTCCATAATTATACCTCCATAAATTTAGGGTAAAACCCTATACTACCTATATTATAACACATTTACATAAAAAACACAAAAAGATGGATTGCCTATATTATAATTGCAATAAATTGTAAAAAACATATTGCAATATGTAGTGTTTTATTATAAAATTATATCAAAATAAAAAACAATGGGGAAGATGTTAAATGAAGAAAAACAAAGGTATAACATTAATTGCTTTAATAATTACAATAATTGTAATGTTAATATTAGTTGCAGTGAGTGTAAATATTTTAATTAAAAGCAACTTAATAGGAACGGCAGAAAAGGCAACAAATGCTTACAAAACAGCAACAGAAGAAGAAGTTAATGGAGGGAAAATAAAAATAGGAGATATTGAATATGATTCAATAGATGAGTATATTAATAGAAATAATTTACAATTAAAGTATAAAGCAGATAATGGAAAAGTAAGAGTTTATGTAAAAGATTCTTGGTATGATTATGTAGATAAATTACCAATGAGTGAAAAGAATAACTTTTGCTCTAAATACGGCGGAGGAACATTTGAAGACATTATAGATAATTTTATTCAAAAACAATGTGAAGGAGATACGCAAAAATTTATTACAGAGGTAAATGCTATTAATTATGAAGATGCAACTAATATGCTTTATATAATAGCACTAGAGGAATCATTAGATAATGAGGAAGCTTTAAAAGAATTCACAGAAATTGCTAAAACTATATACTCAAAAACAGTTAATTTGACATTTAAAGATACAACAAGCAAACTAGAACCAACAGGAAATGTATATGTAATAAAGAAAAATGGAACATATATTTTTACTGCTAAAAGTGAAGATGGAAAAACGGGAGAACTTGAAATACAAACAAACTTTGAAGAAGGTACGTTTAAAATAGATATAGAAGATGTTGGAGTAAGAGAATATACATTTATAAAAGGGCTAACTTGGAGAGAATTAATAAGTGATGAGGACCGGAAGTTCTTGGGTAGAAAAAATGCCAGATGGAGTAGAGCTCGTAATATCTCAGGACTACTTACTTTTGGTTAAGTATAATGATACATATTATTTTTTGGGTATTGATAAAGACAGTTTGATAGTAGATGGCAATACATATACTGCAACAAAAAAGAACAATAATTAGATTAACAACGCATATTGAATAAAAAACAATATGCGTTTATATTTTTTCTTTTTTTGTATTGAAAATTTTTGTGTTAACATATATAATATAATAAGATTAATTTTTGAAAGGATTGGATATTAAATGAAAAATGAAAAAGGAATTGCCCTGATAGGATTAGTTATAGTTGTTTTGTTAACAGCAGTTGTGCTTTTTGCAGGGACAAATTATTTGAAAGAATATGTAAGTAATCAAAAAAACGAAGATATTAAAGCAAATATGCTTGCTATACAAACAGTTATTACTAATGTAAAAAACAAACATACAGTTGACGAAACAAACAATATCTTAGTAGGAACTAAACTAGATTTAGAAAATAATGAAACAGAATATACCATTTCTGATGAATTTAAAAATGTATTGCTAAGCCTTGAAAATGCTGAACTTTACATATTAAACACAGAGGAATTAAATAATCTTGGTGTTAAAAATATAGAAGTTAATAACACAGCTTTTTATGTAGTAGATTATAATTCAGAAGAAATTTTATATTCACTAGGAGTAAATGGAGTATATAAATTATCTGAAATGTAGGAGAAGAAATGAAAGAAAAAGAAATCGAAAGATTAAATGTACTAAAAGAATTTGAAAATAAGTTATATAGTGAAGGCTTAAAATATATAGCCGGAATTGATGAAGCAGGGCGTGGACCTCTTGCAGGTCCTGTTGTTGTGGGAATTGCCATAATGAAGCCCGATTCTTTTATTGAAGGAGTTAATGATTCTAAAAAGATTTCAGAAAAGAAAAGAGAATTACTATATGAACAAATAACAAATGAAGCTATTGACTGGTCTGTTGGTATAGTGGACCAAAATGAAATTGATGAAATAAACATATTAAATGCAACAAAAAAGGCTCTTCATATGGCAATAACAAACTTAAAAATTAAGCCAGATAGAATTTTAGTTGATGCATTAGAACACATGGATACATGTGGAATTCCTTATACATCAATAATAAAAGGAGATGCTAAAGTATATAGCATATCTGCAGCATCAATAATTGCAAAAGTTACAAGGGATAGAATGATGAAAGAATATGATGAAATCTATCCAGAATACGGCTTTGCAGGGCACAAAGGATATGGCACAGCCAAACATATACAAGCAATTAAAGCATATGGTCCATGTCCATTACATAGAAAAACATTTATTAAAAATTTTATATAATGGAGGGAAAATTTATGAATATTCAAGAAATAATTGCAAAAAAAAGAGATAACGAAGTATTAACAAAGGAGGAAATACATTACTTCATAACAGAATATGTGGCAGGAAATGTTACAGATTACCAAGCAGCAGCACTTGTTATGGCAATATACATAAATGGTATGACAAAAGAAGAAACAACAAATTTAACAATAGAAATGGCACATTCAGGAGAGATATTAGATTTATCTGTTTTTGGAAAAACAGTTGTAGATAAGCATTCAACAGGTGGTGTAGGAGATAAAATTACAATAGTGTTAATGCCAATTATAGCATCACTTGGAATTCCAGTTGCAAAAATGTCTGGTAGAGGACTAGGCTTTACAGGTGGAACAATAGATAAACTAGAATCAATTCCAGGTTATAATACATCTGTAGAAATTGATAAATTCATAGAAAATGTTAAAGAAACAGGAATAAGCGTAATTGGTCAAACAGCTAATTTAGCACCAGCTGATAAAAAGCTATATGCCTTAAGAGATGCTATTGCTTGCGTGGGAAGCATGCCACTTATTGCATCAAGTATCATGAGCAAAAAAATAGCAGCAGGAGCACAAAAAATAGTTCTTGATGTAACAGTTGGAAGTGGAGCATTTATGAAAACAAAAGAGGATGCTATAAAAATTTCAAGAATAATGAAAGACATAGGAACACTAGCGAATAGAGAAACAGTATGTGTACTTACAAATATGGACGAACCAGTTGGCCATGCAGTTGGAAATACATTGGAAATATTAGAAACAATAAAATGCTTAAAAGGTGAAATGCCAGAGGATATAAAAGAAATAATACTAGGAATTGGTGCACAAATAATTAAACTTGCAGGAGAAGGAGATAACCTAGAAGAAAATAAACAAAAAATCTTAGGAAACATAAACAATGGAAAGGCATATAATAAGTTCTTAGATTTAATAAGAATTCAAGGCGGAGATACAAGCTACATAGAAAATACAGAAAAATTTGAAAAAGCAAAATATATCATACCAGTATATGCAGAAAATGATGGCTTTGTAGATAAATTAAATGCAGAAGAAGTAGGCGTAACATCAGTACATTTAGGAGCAGGAAGAGTTAAAAAAGAAGATGATATAGACCATGCAGTTGGAATTTGGTTAGAAAAGAAGATTGGAGACAAAGTTTCAAAAGGAGATGTTTTAGCATATATTCATGCAAATGATGAAACAAAAGGAAATGAAGCTGTTCAAGAGTTAAAACAAGCATATAAAATCACACCAGAACCAATTAAAATGGAAAATTACATATTAGATATAATTTAAGAAGGGATAATATAAATGAACTTAGTAGAAGGACTAAACAATAAACAAAAAGAAGCGGTATTAGAAACCGAAGGACCATGCTTAGTAATAGCAGGAGCAGGAAGTGGAAAAACAAAAGTATTAACACATAAAATTGCATATTTAATAGAAGAAAAAGGAATAAAACCATGGAACATACTTGCAATAACCTTTACAAATAAGGCAGCAAGCGAGATGAAAGAAAGAATAACAAATTTAATTGGAGAATCATCAAACGATATGTGGATGGGAACATTCCACTCAATATGTGTTAGAATTCTTAGAAAATATATAGATAGAATAGGCTACAATTCAGACTTTGTAATATTCGATTCATCAGACCAAAAAACATTAGTAAAGCAATGTATAAAAGCATTAAACTTAGATGATAAAATATTTACAGATAGGAGTGTATTATCAGAAATAAGTAATAGCAAAAACGAAATGTTAACACCAGTTCAATATGAATTAAGAACAAATGGTGAACTAAGAAAAGAAAAAATAGCAAAAGTATATGAGCTTTATCAAAGAAAACTTAAGGAAAACAATGCTGTAGACTTTGATGATATTATAAATTTAACTATTCAAATATTAACAGAAAACCCAGATGTACTAGAATATTACTCAGAAAAATTTAAATATGTTCTAGTAGATGAGTACCAAGATACAAATAAAGCACAATTTACACTAGTAACTTTACTTTCTGGAAGATATGGAAACATTACAGTTGTAGGAGATAACGACCAAGGAATATATTCATTTAGAGGGGCAGATATAACAAATATCTTAAACTTTGAAAAAGACTTCCCAGGAACAAAAATAATAAAGTTAGAGCAAAATTATAGGTCAACAAAATCAATATTAGATGCAGCAAATGCAGTAATAAAGCATAACGAGAAGAAATATGAAAAGAACTTATGGACGGAGCAAGAAGGTGGAAAGCTACCAACAGTTGCAAGACTAGATAATGAATATGAAGAAGCAAACTTCATAGTAGAACAAATAAACAGATTGAAAAGAGAAGAATATTATAAATATTCAGATTTTACAGTTTTGTATAGAATGAACGCACAATCACGTAGTATAGAAGATATTTTCAGAAGAGAAAACATTCCATATAAAATGATAGGTGGTTTAAAATTCTACGAAAGAAAAGAAATAAAAGATGCAATAGCATATTTAAGATTAATACATAACCAGGCAGATAATTTAAGCCTTCAAAGGGTTATAAACGAGCCAAAACGTGGGATAGGCCAAACAAGCATGGAAAAAATAGAAGCCATTGCAGAAGCAAATAATATATCAATGTATGCAGTTATAAAAAATGCAGAAAAATATGGGCTAAATAAAGTATACTTAAATTCAAGAGAATTTATAAATACAATAGAAGAATTATCAAGCAAAAAAGATGAAACGCTAATATCAGAATTATTAAAAGAAGTATTAAACAAAACAGGATATACAAAAGCACTAGAGCTAGAAAATACAGCACAAGCAGAAAGTAGAATAGAAAACTTAAACGAATTCCTAACAGTTGCAATGGAATTCGAAGAAGAAAACGCAGAAAATTCATTAGCAGAATTCCTAGAAAGCATCACATTATCTAGTGATATAGATGGAATGGAAGATGCAGAAGACTCTGTAACACTTATGACACTACATAGTGCTAAAGGACTAGAATTTCCAGTAGTATTCTTAATTGGAATGGAAGAAGGTTTATTCCCAAGCTATAGATCAATTGGTGAACAAAGAGAACTTGAAGAAGAAAGACGTTTATGTTATGTAGGAATAACAAGAGCAAAAGAATATTTATTCCTAACATGTGCAAAACAAAGAACAATATTTGGTTCAACAACATGTAATAAAATATCTAGATTTATAGAAGAAATACCAACAGAATTACTAGAAGGAGCAGATGAATTAACTAAACCAAAAGCAGTAAGAGAAGATCAAGAATGGACATATGGAAACAAAAACAACAAAGTTACAAACTATGTTATAACAGGAAGTAGCTTAAACAAACCAAAAACAAACTTTGCATTTAGAACAGCAGAAAGCTTCCTAAATAATATCTCTGCAAAACCAGTAGGAGTGGATTTATCACAATACAAAACAGGACAAACAATATATCACAAAAAATTTGGAGAAGGAATAATTACAGAAATTGCAACAGAAGGAGATGACTTAAAACTAGATATATCATTTGAAAAAGTAGGACATAAAAGACTAATGGCAAAATATGCAGGACTTGAAATTAGAAATTAAAATTCAAAAACCTTAAAGCAAATATGCTTTAAGGTTTTTTGAATAAAAAAAATTTTTTTGAGAATAATAGACATATAAATTTTAAAAGGAAGGAAGAGAAAAATGGCAAATTTAAGTCAAGTAGAATTACAAAATTTACGTCACTTAATTGGGGCACACGACACATCATACCAAAAATTAAACACATATGCATCACAATGTGTAGACCCACAAATTAAGCAAATGTTTACAAAAGCAGCACAAGATAGTTTAAATACTAAACAAAAATTATTAACATTTTTAAATTAGGAGGTTATTATGGAAGAAAAGTACATGGTTAACGACATATTAGAAAGCACAAAGGCAAGTTTAACAACATACCAAGGTGTAATTTCAGAAGCAGAAAACATGCAACTAAGACAAACAATACAACAAATAAGAAATAATGATGAAACATTTCAATATGAATTATTCAAAGTTGCAGAACTTAAAGGATACTATACACCAGCAGGTCAAGCTCCTCAAACAGAGGTAGATAAAGTAAAAAACGAAGTTTCCAAATAAAAAAAGTGGGCTTTTGCCCACTAAGGAAACAAGAGTAAAAACGAGAAAAAATAAGAAAAAGTAAGAATATGGACGAGATGCGTTAAATAGAATAGATATATGAGGGTATATAAAATTTGCCAAGAAAGGCAAAAACAGGTAAAATAAAATAGATTGAAAATGAATAAAAGAGGTGTTCAAAATTTTAAAAAATATTAAAAACCTATTCGTACACATAAGAAGTTCAATAAAGCTAATACTTATAGTACTAATATCAGGAATATTAATAACAGGAATAATATCAATCTTTTATAAACCTACATATGCAGTTACAATAAACGGAGAAGCAGTAGGGTATACTGATGATAAAAATGGATTACAAAAGAAAATAAATGAATATATGCAAGGTAAAGAGGAAGAAAACATAGCTTTTATAGATATTGAAACATTACCAGAATATTCATTATGTTTTGTTAAAAGAAATAACATAAGCAATAGTGAAGAAATATTTAATAAAATAGCAAGCTCAGGAACAACATATTATGAATATTATGCAATAACATTAAAAGATGAAGAAAAATACTATGTTGCTACAAAAACTGAAGCAGAAGATGCTATAAAAACATTAAAAGATAAAGATAGTACAAATATAAATGATATAGGTTATACACAAAAATATGGTACAGAAGAACAAAGCTATACAGACCAAGCAACAATAGTTGCAGGTTTATATAAGAAGAGAATAGTAAATACAACACCATACTTTAGTGGAACAATTACAACAGCAAAAGTAGATTTAGGAATTACATTATCAAAACCAATATCTTCAGGATATACAATTACATCCAGATTTGGTCAAAGAAGCAGTGGAACACATACAGGACTTGATATTGCAGCACCAATGGGAACAAATATCCATGCAGCAGCATCTGGTACAGTCGTAACATCTGGTTGGTCAGATTATGGTTATGGATACCACGTAGTTATATCACACGGAAATGGAGTATATACATTATACGGACACTGCAGTCGACTATATGCAAATGTAGGAGATGTAGTAAACCAAGGTGATACAATTGCAGCAGTCGGTTCAACAGGTAACTCAACAGGACCACACTTACACTTAGAAATAAGAGTAAACGGACAAAAATTAAATCCACAATATTATTTATATTAAAAAAAAGGGTAATTTTCAAAATTACCCTTTTTAGTTTATTTAAAATATTTCAAACAAGTGGCAATAGCATTTTTAGAAATGATTACTTTACCATATTCTTTTAGTTTTCTTTCAAGTAATTCCTCATTTTTAACTCTAGAACTAAACTCAGAAATTGTATATGAAAAGCTTTTTAAATCTGTTACACTTAATCGTAAATTACTTAAAATTAAATAGTAAGTGCCCTTGTATAAAACAAGAGAAGAATTCTTAAGTTTATTAATGAATTTATTTAAATTGCTTGTTTGTATGTAATTGCAAAATTCGCAGAATTCATCAAAAGTATTAAAAGAATAAATTGATAATGTTTTGTTTGGAGTAGTTGTATATCTTTTAACTTTAGGCTTGTTTTCTTTTAGCTTTTGTGAACCCTCAGGTTTTGTACGAGTTATAGTAAATATAAAATTACCATCAGATGATGCCAAAGCCTCTATTAATAATTTATAATTATGTGTTTTAAAACCAACTTCTGCTTCTGCCTTAGTTAGTAAATCTAAGAACAAGTCTTGAGACTCTAACGAATTAGACATAAAATCATGTAAATCTATATTCTTTTCTCTTAAATCTTCTATTCCTAAAAAAATTCTAATTTTGTTCTCATTCAATTTTTCAATACGCATTAAAAATACCTCCAACTGTTTTGATAATATAATTATATCACTATATAATACAAAAAGAAATGATAAATTTCTGGAAAAAAACTATAAATAATTACATTATATATTGTATTAAAAAATAATAGAAATGTGATTTTTAGATTATATCACAGTTTTTGTGAAAAATAAATATGAAAAGCCTAAAATTTACTATATATGTAAGATGTATGGTATAATATAACTATACATAAAGAAAACTCTACTGATTTAAAAACTTTGAAGATTTTATAAATAAAGGGGGAGTACTTATGAGTAAAAAGAAAATTGTTTTATTAATAGTTATATTATTATTGGCAATGGTTTTGCTATTTATGGCAAACACTTTTAGAAAATTTATGATAGTTAAAGATTTGCAAAATAAGATTGCAATGAAAGCTCAAGACCCAAACTTTTACAGAAAAGCTGTTACAACAGGGGAAAACAGTGAAGTTGTAACAGAAGGTTATAGAAAAGGAGATAAAAAATTCGTAACTATAAAAAGAACTATGAATGGGGAAGAGCTCAAAGTTTCATTATATGATAATGGAACAACAATAAATGTATATACTGAAACATCAGGTAAAAAAACAGTTAAACCAAACGGAAGTAGTGAATTAATATTTGATTTAGCTAATAGGTTAGAAACATTTAACGATTGGCAGACCTTTATAAACTGTATAAAAGCTGAAATTTCAACAACAACATATGATGGTAAAGAATGCTATATAATAAAAAACTTTGAAGAACCTAACATGAATGAAGAAACCGAACTTTACATAGAAAAAGAAACAGGTCTATGTTTAAAATCAACCATTATGAACCAAACATCAGTAATAGAATATGAATTTGATAATGTAACAGATGAAATATTTACAGAACCAGATATGAGTTTATATGAACTAGTAACAGAATAGAAAACAATAAAAAACAAATTGCAAAGTCAAATTTGCAATTTGTTTTTTTTATTGAAAATTATGCATACATCTTGAAAAAAAAGCCATTTGCATATATAATATTTAGGTAAAAACAAACATAAGGAGGAAATACTATGGCAACAAGAGAAAAAAATATATGGATACTATTAGTCTTTTTATTAGCAGGGCTAGTTATTGGAGGTTTACTTGGAGAACTTGCTTCTAAGGTAGATTTCTTATGGTGGCTTTCTTATGGGGAAAGCTTTGGGCTTACAACACCAATCGAACTAGATTTGCATGTAATGACAATTACATTTGGACTATGGTTTAAGATGAATGTAGCAAGTATTATAGGAATGGCGATAGCAATATTTGTTTATAGAAAAGTGTAGATGAAAAATAAAGGGTAAGGAAGGATTTTTATATGAAAATTAAAGAATTACCCTTAACAGAAAGACCCTATGAAAAATTGGAAATTTATGGGGCGGAAAGTTTATCAAATGCTGAATTATTGGCAATAATAATTAAGACAGGTACAAAGGAACAATCGGCTGTTTCAATAGCTCAAAATATTTTAAAATTAAATGAACAGGCAGAGCAAGAAAACTTAAGATTTTTACAGGAAATAGCTTTAGAAGAATTTATGAAAATTAAGGGAATTGGTAAAGTTAAAGCAATTCAGCTTAAAGCAATTTGTGAGCTTACAAAAAGAATTGCAAGACCAATTAATCAAAAGAAACCTATTATAAAAACACCAAAGGACGTTGCAGATATGCTAATACCAGAGCTTAGATATGAAAAACAAGAAAAGGTTAAGGTATTAATACTAAACAGCAAAAATAAAGTTTTAAAAACATATGATGTTTCATTTGGAGGTTCAAATTTTGCATACATAGAGCCAAAAGATGTTTTGGCTGAAGCGATAAAAATGCAAGCACCAAAAATTATTTTAATACATAATCATCCAAGTGGAGATGCAAAGCCAAGCAAAGGAGATTATAAAGTAACAGACAGAATATATGAAGCGGCACAATTAATGGGAATACAACTTCTAGACCATATAATAATTGGAGACGGATCATATCAAAGTTTACTGTTAGAAAGAAAATAATCTCTTGTTTTTTGAAAGGAATGAATATAAATGAAAATGTTTAGCCTTAAGGGAAAAGATATAGGAATTGACCTAGGAACAGCAAATACTTTAGTAACTTTAAAAGGAAAAGGCATTGTTTTAAACGAGCCATCAGTTGTAGCAATTGATAAAAAAACAGAAGAAATTATTGCAACAGGATATGAAGCAAAGGAAATGCTTGGAAGAACACCTTCTGAAATAGATGCAATCAGACCACTAAAAGATGGCGTTATAGCAGACTTTACTGCAACACAATTAATGCTTAAAAATTTAGTAGCAAAGGTTTGCCAAAGATATAATGCAGGAAGACCAAGAGTTGTTGTAGGTGTACCTTCAGGTATTACAGAAGTTGAAGAAAGAGCGGTTCAAGAATCTGTTATAAGAGCAGGGGCAAAAGAAGTTTTCTTAATTGAAGAACCAATGGCTGCTGCAATTGGAGCAGGGCTTGATGTAGCAGAACCTACAGGTAATATAATTGTAGATATTGGTGGTGGAACAACAGAGGTTGCTGTTATTTCACTTGGAGGAATAGTTGTTAGCAATTCGCTAAGAACAGCAGGAGATGAGCTAGATGAAGATATTATAAATTATGTAAAAAAAGAGCTAGGGCTAGCAATAGGTCAAACAACGGCTGAAGAAATAAAAATAGGAATTGGTTCAGCTTTGCCACTTATGACAGAACTTAGTATGGAAATTAAAGGAAGAGATTTACAAACAGGCTACCCAAGAACAGTAATAGTAAAATCTTCACAAATAGAAGAAGCAATGAGAAACTCAATTGCAGAAATTGTAGATGTAATAAAAATAACACTAGAAAAAACACCACCAGAGCTTGCAGCAGATATCGTTGAAAAAGGTGTTGTATTAGCTGGTGGAGGAGCTTTAATTAGAAACTTAGATAAATTAATAAGCCAAAAAATAGAAATGCCAGTTTATGTGGCAGAAGACCCTTTAGAATGTGTAGTAAAGGGAACAGGAAAAACATTAGCGGACTTAGAAAAACTAAGAGATGTATTAATAAACGCAAGAAAGAGAAGATAATTTAAAATCCTAAAAAATGTTCGGGAGGATAATATGCAAAAAAAACATAGTGGAGCTATAGGAATTATAATAACAATTGTTCTTCTAACGGTTCTTGTTATTATAACAAATATTGATACCTCAAATTTCTCTTTTCTTGAAGGTATTGCACAAAAGCTAGTAATGCCAGTTCAAAATGGTTTAACATACCTAAAGAATAAAATTGCAGGTAATAATACTTTTTTTGAAGATATTAATAATTTAAAAACTGAAAACGAAAGCTTGAAAAAGCAAAATGAAGAATTAAATAAAAGCTTAAGTGAGCTTGGAATAATAAAAGCAGAAAATAAGACATTAAGGGAATATGCTAATTTATCAGATGAATATACGAAATACACAACTGTGCCTGCGTATATAATTGATAGAGATTGGGGAAATTTAAATAGCACAATAATAATAAATGTAGGAAAAAGAGAAGGCGTAGAAGCAAACATGCCAGTAGTTTCAGCAGATGGCGTTGTTGGTTATGTTATATCTAGCACAGAAACAACAGCAAAGGTGCAACCAATAATAGACCCATCAAGTAGCATAAGTGGAATAATGAGTATATCAAGAGATAATTTAATAGTAAAAGGGGAACTAGGAAAAAGCAATGAACTTAAAGCAACATATATAAGTGCAGATGCAGATTTAGTATTAAATGATGATGTTGAAACATCTGGGATTGGTGGAATATATCCAAAAGGACTAAAAATTGGGAAATTAATAGAAATTGTAGAAGCAGAAAATGTAACAGAAAAATATGCAATAATAAAGCCAGCAGTGGACTTTTCAAAAATAGAAACAGTGCTTGTAATAATTAAATGAGAGGATTTGATAGAATGGAAAATGATATCTATGTAACACCACTTAGTGGTAGATATGCAAGTAAGGAAATGAGTAGCCTTTGGTCAAACAGCACAAAATATTCAACATGGAGAAAGTTATGGGTTGCCTTAGCAGAAACAGAAAAAGAGCTTGGGTTAGATATTACAGATGAACAAATAAATGAAATGAAAGCAAATGTAAATAACATAGATTTTGATGTAGTTGCTAAAAGAGAAAAAGAATGTAGACATGATGTAATGGCACACATATATGAATTTGGTGAAAAATGCCCAAAAGCAAAACCAATAATTCACTTAGGAGCAACATCTTGCTATGTTACAGATAACACAGATATAATTATGATGAGACAAGGTTTAGAGTTAATAAAGCAAAAACTTGTAAAAGTTATAAGTAACCTTGCAAAATTTGCAGATAAATACAAAGCTGTACCATGTCTCGGATATACACATTTTCAACCAGCACAATTAACAACAGTTGGAAAAAGGGCAACACTTTGGTTACAAGATTTACTAGAAGATTTAACAGAATTAGAATTTGTGGAGAAAAACCTAAAACTACTTGGTTCTAAAGGAACAACAGGAACAAGCGAAAGTTTTATGAAACTATTTAAAGATGAAGAAAAAGTAAAACAAATAGATGGAAAAATTGCAGAAAAAATGGGCTTTGAAAAAACTTTTACAGTATCACGGACAAACATATACAAGAAAGGTAGATTCTAGAGTATTAAACTGCTTAGCAGGAATAGCAGAAAGCTGTTCGAAATTTGCAAATGATATGAGACTTTTGCAACATGAAAAAGAACTTGAAGAACCATTTGAAAGCAAGCAAATAGGCTCATCAGCAATGGCATATAAAAGAAACCCAATGAGGAGTGAAAGAATTAATTCACTTTCAAGACATGTAATAGCATTAAGCAATGATACAAAAATAACAACAGCAACACAATGGTTAGAAAGAACTCTAGATGATTCAGCAAATAAAAGAATATGCGTACCAGAAAGTTTCCTAGCGGTTGATGGAATATTAAAAATATATGGTAATATTACAGAGGGAATAGTTGTTTATGAAAATAGAATAAGAGCAAATATAATGGAAGAACTTCCTTTTATGGGAACAGAGGAAATACTTATGAATGCTGTATTAAAAGGTGGAGATAGACAAGAATTACATGAAAAAATAAGAGTTCATTCAATGGCAGCAGGAAAGCAAGTAAAAGAACTTGGCAAACCAAATGATTTAGTTGAAAGAATTGCAGAAGACCCAAGTTTTGGCTTAAGCAAAGAAGAAATAATTAAGATATTAAATCCAGAAAACTTGTGTGGCAGAGCAAAAAATCAAGTAACTGATTTTATAGAAACAGAAGTAAAACCTGTTTTAGAAAAATATGTAGAGTTAATAAAAGATGTAAATGTAGTATTAGAAGTATAATAAAAGACAAGCGATTTTGCTTGTCTTTCTAAATTATTTTTATATCATTTCATCTCTTTCAAGTGAAAACTCTGTACCTTTTTCTACAGCAGTTTTTGAAGAAGTGCTTCCCTTTTTGTGGTTTCTAGAATGTAGTTCTGGAGCTACTTCAGGTTCAACATCTGGCTCTAAATCTGTTTCATTATTAGGAGCAGTTTGCTCATCAAAATCTTCTTCCTGCTCTGACTCAGAATTTATTTCAATCTCATGGCTCTTTTCCGGTTCTAAAACAGGAACTTCCTCAATTTCAACTTCTTCTTCAGGATTAACATCCGGTGTAACTTCAGCTTTTTCCTCAGATTTAACATCAGGAACAACTTCAGTTTCAGTTTCTTTTTCAGGTTTAATGTCAGGCTCAATTTCTGCTTTAAATTCTTGTTCAGGCTTAACATCAGGTATAACTTCAGTTTCAGCTTCTTCCTCAGGTTTAACATCAGGAACAACTTCTGTTTCAGTTTCTTCCTCAGGTTTAATGTCAGGCTTGATTTCTGTTTCAACATCATCCTTAGACTCAGCTACATCGTTTATGTTTTCATCAACATGAATTGTTACTTCTGTTTCACCATTTTTTTCAGGCTCTAAGTGAATTAACTCATAAGCTGTTAATTTACTTTCTGGAAATTTTTCCATAAAGAGTTCAAGTTTTGGTTCAATTTTAGCTCGTTTTATAGCCTTTGCTTTTGTAACATTTTCATTAATGATATTTAATCTATATCTATCTTCAGGTGTTAATTCTTGCTCTGTTGAAAGCATACCTAAAAGCTGAATAACAACTTCCTTTTTAGTGTCATCAATAGAATTATATTCGCTTAAAGATAATAATCCATTAGCATCGGTATCCATTTTAGGCATTTTGTATTTTGTACCAACTGGTGGTAAATCATAAGCAAACTTAGACATAAGGCTTGTTACAATTGCACATTTTGCGTCATCATCTAAAAGGTTAATGTATTTACTATATTTGCAAGTCCAATTGAATAAACCATTAACGTCTCCTGCATTTTTATCGGCAATTTTAAAGAAATCATGTAAAGCATCTTGTACTATAAGTGGAGTACTTACAGGGTCGATAGTTATAACTTGACCATTATTTAAATCTAATTCTGTAATACTACTAAAATTATCAGCTAGGAATTTAGCATCTAACGCATTAGATAATTTACTATCCACGTTTGCTTTAAAATCATCATTAAAATCTTGAGTTGGGTATAATTTTTGCCATTCTTCAATAGTAGATTTGAACTCAGCTTCATCTTTGAACTTTTCAGGATGCTCAACAATAGAAGAAAGTTCCTTATAAGCAAGGCTAGAATCAAACTTTTCTAAAATCCTAGTTCTATTAGATTTACTAAGCAACTGCCCAACTACGTGTGGGTATTTTTCCTTTAGAAAATTTAATGGATATTCCTTATATAAAGTTTCCAAGTCTTTATCTAACTGTTTAGGGTCTTTATGTTTTTCAGCTTTGTCTAGCACATCACGAAGCTTTTCTAAACCTTTTGCAGGGTCTTTTTTAGATAATGCCTCAAACACAGCAAAATCCTTTAAAACAGTTTCAATAAATTCTTTGCTAAGCATATATTTAATTTTTCTTTTTAATTCATCACTAAACAAATCTATAGGATAACGCTTTTTCCACTCAGCAAGGTCTGATTGAAACCTAGCATAATCTTTTGTGGTTTGAGCATTAGAAAATATTTCACAAAGTAAAAAGTATGCTTCTAATTCATCAAAATCTCTTAGTTTGTTTTTTGCTTCATCTGTTAGTTTGTCTATTTCAACAACACTATCGCTCATAGTTACCTCCATAAATTTCCAACTAGTACTATTATATCACGTTATTTTGCAGTAAACAATTGATTTTGCGAAATTTTAATGATAAAATGTTAGTATTCAGGAATTTATTTAAAAGTCCGCCAAATCTCGCCTTGAGATTTTTGTATTTATTTAAAATCGAACCCACGTTTGCGACGCCTAAAGAAGCTTTTCGGGGGTCTTCGATTTTCTCTAAATACAAAACTCCTGCGTTTGGCTACTTGAGAATTATTAATTAAAGTCTGAATAATAAAAAGAAAAAACTTAAAAGGTGAATGAAATGTTAAAGAGAAATGAAACAAGAAAAATATTTGTAGGTGGAGTTCAAATTGGTGGACAAAACAAAGTTGTAATACAATCTATGACAAATACAAAAACAAAGGACGTGGAAAGAACAGTAGAGCAAATTTTAAAATTAGAAGAAGCTGGCTGTGAAATTATTAGAGTTGCATGCTTGGATGAAGAAGATGCAAAGGCTATAAAGAAAATAAAAAAACAAATACACATTCCAATAGTTTCTGATATACATTTTAATTATAGAATAGCCCTAGAAGCTGCAAAAGCTGGAGTTGATAAAATAAGAATTAACCCAGGTAATATAGGCTCAATAGATAGAGTAAAACAAGTTGTAGATGCATGTAAGGAAAGGAAAATTCCAATAAGAATTGGTGTGAACAGTGGTTCAATGCCAAAAGATATCTTGCAAAAATATGGTGGAAAGCCTACTGCAAAAGGAATGGTAGAAAGTGGGCTAAGACATATAAGAATCTTAGAAGATTTGGATTTTTATGATATAGCACTATCTTTAAAGGCATCAGATTTAAACTTATGTATAGAAAGCTACGAAGAAGCTGCAAATACAATAAAATATCCTTTGCATTTAGGCGTAACACATGCTGGAACTGAATTTAGTGGAACAGTAAGTTCTAGTATAGGCTTAGGAACATTGTTAAGAGAAGACATAGGAGATACAATGAGAGTATCACTATCTGCAGACCCAGTAAAAGAAATAAAAGTTGCAAAGGAAATATTAAAAGATTGCAAATTATATGAATCTCCAACACTAATTGCTTGCCCAACATGTGGAAGAATACAATATGATTTAATTCCAATTGCAAATGAAATAGAGGATTTCTTGCAAACTATACACAAAAATATTACGGTAGCAGTAATGGGCTGTGGAGTAAATGGCCCAGAAGAAGCAAAACACGCAGATATAGGCATAGCAGGAGGAGTAAAAGAAGGGCTTCTATTTAAAAAAGGTGAGATTATAAGAAAAGTAAAACAAGAAGAAATTGTTAAAGTTCTAAAAGAAGAAATATTAAAACTATAATTAAGAGAGGTAAAAAATGGAAATTATAATTGGTAAAACTGCAGGATTTTGCTTTGGTGTAAAGAATGCTGTAACCAAGGCAGAAGAAGCATTAGAACAAAATGAAGAAATATATTGCTTAGGAGAATTAGTACATAACAAACAAGTTACCGAAAGGCTTACACAAAAAGGAATGCATTTTATAGATAATATTACAGAAGCTAAAGGAAAAACAGTTATAAGATCACATGGTGTAGAAAAGAAAACATATAAACAAGCAGAAAATATAAAAATTGATTTAATAGATTTAACATGTCCAAAGGTCTTACACATACATAATATTGCGGAAGAATATGCTAAAAAAGGTTTTTATATAATCTTAACAGGTGATGAAAACCACCCGGAAATGCTTGGAACAGCAAGTTTTTGTGGAGACCACTATTACATATTAGAAGATGAAGAAAACATAGAAAAAGCAATAGATGAATTTAAAAAATCAAAACTAAACAATGTTTTGTTAATATCACAAACAACATATAGCTTAGAAAAATTTGAAAAAATAGCAGAAAAACTACAAAAAGAAATTCCAAGCATTGAAATAATAAACACAATTTGTAATGCAACAAAAATGAGACAAGAAGAAACTGAACAAATGGCTAAAGATGTTGATATAATGATAATTGTTGGAGGAAAGCATAGCTCAAATTCAAACAAATTATATGAACTTGCAAAGAAGTATTGTAATAATGTATTATTTGTAGAAACAGCAAGTGAACTTAACAAAAAACAAATCGTAGCAGAAAAAGAAAACCGTGAAAATGAACCTTCCGTAAGAATAGGAATTATGGCAGGAGCATCAACTCCTAAAGAAAGTATTGACAAAGTAGTTGAAAAAATAAAAGAAATGTGATACAATAGAAAAGGAAAATATTAAAAAAAAGAAAGGCAGGTAAAAATGAATCAAATATTAGTATCTCAAAAACTATATGTAACACCCGGAATGAAGAAAAAAAAGAAACTATTTAAAATAGAATTCTTTTTATCTGTTTTTGCGCTTATTGGATTGTCTACATATGGAATTTGCTCTGCTTATGACAGAAATAAAAGCGAAGCCGTTTCTAGGGAAATACTAGGGGCAATGCAAGTTCAGCCAGAAAGAATAATTGTTGAGGAACAAGCAGTTGTACTTGTTTTAAATGGACATGAAGGTGATTCTAATAGATTGTTGGATTCAACTGAAATAGAAAAAGTAATGGTAGAAAGGGAAATAGCCATTCCTGAAGAACAAAAAGTAACAGCAAGAGACGGAACAGAATATTATACTATTGGACAGATAGATATACCTACAATTGATTGCCATTACCCAATCCTTGCTAGTGATACTGAAAATTTTGATACATTACTTAAAATTGCACCAGTAAAATTTCATGGAGCAAATCCAAATGAAGTGGGAAACTTTTGCATAGTAGGGCATAACTACAGAAATTCACAATTCTTTAGCAAAGTTCCTCGTCTTGAAAATGGAGATATAATACAAATAACAGATACTTTTGGGGAAGTTGTACAATATGAGGTGTATGATAAGTTTATTGTTAAAAATACTGATACATCATGTACATCTCAGCAAACAGAAGGTAGAAGGGAAATAACCTTAATAACTTGTACAAATGCAAGCAATGACGATAGGGTTATAGTAAAAGCAAGAGAAAAAACTACATAAACATATAAAAAAGACGTATGAAATTATACGTCTTTTTATATGCTATAAAGCCGGATAAATTAAGTAAAAAAAAACAAACAAAAAAATATAGAAGATGCCTCCAAACACTTGAAAAAGTTGACATAAACGTGTATAATTATAAGTGTAGAGAAATGTCACAAAAATGTCAAAATTTGATAAAAAATAGGAGACTTACGAATAGCCGTAAGTAGAGACTATAAAATATCAAAAAAACTATATATTGACAATATAAGATATTTATTTTATATATATTAAAGAAGTTAGTTATAGGAGGAGTTTATGTTTACAGGAAAAAATGTGAAAAAATTTGTAATTGTATTTTTAATTATAAGCCTAATATATGCAAATTTAAGCACAACTATATTGGGCGTGATTTCTTATGCTCAAGAAAATACTGAGGTAACAAAACCAAAAAGAGAAGAAGAAAACAAACCTTTTAAGGTTGAAATTTCTGACTTTACCAAAAATGAGATGTCTGAGAAGGAGACAGAATATCAAGAGAAAATTACTTTAACACCAAACAAAGAAAAATCTTTTGAGAAAGTCACAATATCTGATATTGAAACTTTTATTGGAAAAGAAATTATAGATAATGAAGAAGAAAATGTAAATAATATAAACACTTTTTATAGAGCAACAAAAATAGATAAGTTGCAACTTCTAGATGCAATGGGAATAGATGGAAAATTGAATCTTTACTATGAAATACTAGAAACAGAAAATATTAGTGATGAAACAGAAAACGTTGAGAAATCAAGTGAAAACAGAGAAGAAAATCAAAAAGTCGAAATACCAACAGGAACAATAGTAGCAAGGGATGGAAAAACAACAATAGATAGGGAAACTGAAACAGATGAAAATGGATATATAACAGTAGTATATCCTGAGAATACTACTGCTGTTAAGGTTGAATTGATTGGACAAATAGAAAAGACAGAAAAAATTGAACTTGTGAACAATAAGTTTATAGAAATTGTTAGTGATTTAGATATGATTCAAATTATAAAAACAACAAAACAAGTTGATTTTGAAAACAATAATGAATTAATATCAAACACTGAGACAACAACTAAAAATATTTATTATTCAAAAACTTTAGCAGAACTAGGAATAGATAAAACTCAAATAACTACAGGTGTTGAGAATAAAATAAGTTTTACAATCACATTACATACAGATAGAGTAATATATGATCTATATAAAAATCCATATTTTGCTATTGAATTACCAAAAGAAGTAAAAAGTATTAGTATAGATGAAGCTGTTGCTTTAAACAATGCTTGTTTTGAGGGAGCTTCAATTGATATTGTAAATAATGAAACTGATAAAAAAATGATTGTTATAAAACTTGAAGGAGAACAAACAGAATATACAAATTCCGAACAAGAAAATATGCAAATTGTAGTTAATGCAAGAATTAAAACTGAAGAATTCATGCCAACAACATTGGAACAGGTTAATTTGTATTATCAAAATGAAAACGTGACAACATATGATGGAATTGAAAAACAAGAAAATGGCAATCAAACTACACAAATAGAATTAGCTTCCAACAAAGAAGTTATGGTAGAAAGTAAAGTGGTTTTTGGGGAAGAATCAATTAGCTCAAGAGAAAATCAGGATACTATTATTATGGAACCAAATAGCTATGCAAATGTTACAATAATTGGAACAGCAATAAACAACGTTGGAGAAGACATACAAAATGCAAAAATTTTAGGTACAGTAACTAATATGGGAGCAATTTCTGGTGTAGAGACAGTTTATTATACAGAAAATCCAAATGCTGATGTTAACCTAGAAAATTCAAATAACAAATGGAGCAAAGAATTTACAACAAATGCCAAAAAGTTCTTAATAGTCTTAGATGAATTTAAGCAATCTGAGATTGTGAATTTTGGATATTATATGTACTTACCACAAAATGCAGAAGAAGATATTGAACTTGAAGGAGCTTTTGAAGTTTATGATAACAATAATAAAGTTTTAAATGTTTCAAATAAAAAAATATTACAAGAAGCAAGAAAGTTTAATATATATGAAGACGAACAAATTAAAGCACAAATAGATATAGAAAACAAAGATATAATTGTTGGAGAAAATTTTGATGGAACAATTAGAATTGAGAATAAAACAAATGAAATAATATCAGGAATGGAAATAAACATTGATTTACCAGAAAATCTTGAAAGAAAAAATACAACAATAGAAGCTAATGGCACAAATGTAAAATCCCTTGTTAAGGCAGAAAAAAATGTACTTAATATAAAAAGCTTAAATATTGATGCTAACACAACAGTTGAGATTAATCTAACAATAAAAGCTAATGGAGTAAAAGAGGCAAATCAAAAATTAGGGGCAGATATAAGTTATAATAATAAGAAAGAAAATATTTTTGATAGAGTAAAAATTATTGAAAAACCACAAACAAAGGTAGAAGCAACAATAACATCAGACAAGGGAAATCAACCGGTAAGCTCAAATGAAATAGTTACTTATAAAATAACATTAGTAAATAGAGGAGAAGCAGATTCAAATGTTGATGTAGCTATGCCAGAATTTGACAAAATAAGCATTCAAACTATGGAGAGTATAAATACAGCAACAGGAGAAACAAAAAAGATAAGTAGCGGAGACTTAAAGGGTATAATACAAAACATAGCCATAAAATCTGGTGAAAAAGTTGAGATATATGCTGGAGCAATAGCAAAAACACTTGAGAATGATGCAACAGAAATTATTTATGCAAATATTATTGGAGATAATATAAATGAGACTACCACAAATAAAATAGTTACTAATATTCAAGGAGAAAAGAAAGAGGAATTTTCAAGCGAAAATGATATTACAAATGTTGAAAAGACTTTAAATACAATTACAGGTATAGCATGGATAGATGAAAATGAAAATGGACAAAAAGATATGGATGAAACATTGCTAACAGGTATTGAAGCCGTTTTAGTAGACACAACAACATCGCAAGAAATTGCTAAAGAAATTACAAATAATAAAGGTGAATATGTATTTAGCGAGATACCAGATGGAAATTATGTAGTGGTATTTAAATATGATGTAGAAGATTTTGATGTAACAAATTATACAAGTAAAAACACTTCAAATGGATTAGAATCAAATATTGTTAATGCAACACAAAACAATGAAACAACAGCAAAGACAGAGGTTTTAAAACTAAAAGATGGTGATACTGAAAATATTAATGCAGGATTTGTAGTAAGTAAGAAATCTGAAATCATAGTAGAAAAGAAGATTAATAAAATAACTAGATTTGATGAAAATGGAATTACTGTATATAGCTTTGAAAATTCAATGTTCCCAAAAACAACAAAAATTAGTAATGAAAAACAAGAGGAAGTAGTATTGGTAGAATATGAATTTAAAATTACAAATAAAGGAAATGCAGAGGGGTATATAACACCATTAACAGAAAAGATTTCAGAAAATATGTTATTTACTTCAGAAATTAACATTGATTGGTATGAAGGAAATGATGGCAAAATCTATTCTTCAGCATTAATTAATAAAAAACTTGAACCAGGAGAAGAGGTAACAATAAAATTAATCTTGACACAGGAATAAACAAAAAAATAGGAGGTAAGAACTTAATATGAATAAATGCAAATTAAAACTACTAATTATATCTACTATTATAATTGCAATGACTATATTAGGAATAATGGCTTTTAGTAACAAATTAGATGTATATGGGTATAGTGTGCGGACAGATTGTTCATTTTTCTGAATTAAATCCTAATGCTAATTTCTATTGTATTGAGTATGGAATCAACTTCCAAGAGGGAGACTACTATTGTTATGAACATGCCAACATACCAAATGATGCTGCATATGTTATAGGAAATATAGATCCAACGAAATATAGTTATAATGACGGAGTGTTTAGAACAGACATAAGACAAAATTATTTATGGGAAGTTCTAAATGGAAGTTCACACAAGTATGATTATCCAGGAATGGCAGCAGACATTGATGCTTTAAAACAAGAAGCAAATATTGTAGAAAGCCTAAATAGTAATTCAATTAGTATTATAAACAATAATGGAGAATTTATAACGCCATCAGCAGATGGAAAATTTGGACCATTTGTTATTAACTATCCAAGTGTAAATGGAAAACCAGTAGGAAAAAGTTTTGAAGTGTTAATTAATGGACAAAAGTTAACCAACATTCCCGAAAGTGGAAAAGAATTTTATCTTACAGAACAAGATGGAATAAAATTAGGAGACAAAAACACTATTGAAATTAAATATAAGGCTACAAAATATACGGGTGAAATGGATAAATTTACTAAAATAAGAGATGCGAGAGTAGACTTTAAATGTAATAGTTGTGGTAATACTTTTTCAAAAGATGTAACTGCGATAAGACAAAATGGACAAATCGCTTTAGACAGTAGTGTAGGACGTGTTGCTTGTTCATGTGGAAGTTATGACGTTGATGTAACTAATGCCGCATTTAGTGATGGATATGTAGATACGCAAGATGCAGCTATTGTAATGGTAGCACCTGAAAATATAGAATTAGAAGCATCTATAGAATTTTGGGCAGGAAGAAAACTTGAAATTGATTTAACTAAAGTAGATAATGGTAAACTTGCTAATGTTTTAAAGGACATTCAATTTGATGTTACTATTTCAGGAGATGATAAGGCTTTCATTCAGTTACCAGATGGAACAAAAGCAACATCAACAACACTTACAACTGATTCTAATGGTGAAAGCAAACTAACTATAATTACAACAAAAGAGAATATAACAGTAACTTTCACAGAGAGGGATAATAAATTTTATATAGATAATGGACCAATAGAAATCGATTTTACTTTTAATACTGCAAGTAAAACATGGAATGCAAGCATTAAGAATGAAACATCACTTAGAGATGTTGTTTCAATAAAACAAGAAGGAGATTGGTTTCAATTCAAATTAAAAATTGTAAATATTGCAAAGATTGAAGATTTAGTATTAACTAAACTTAATAAATCAGTGCCAGGAGAAATATTGCCTGGAATTGAATTTAGAATAACTTTAAAAAATGCAACAGATATGCAAAACAATTCAGTTATAATAGTAAAAACAGATTCAAATGGAAATATAAAGCTTGGAACATTAAAAGTTACAGACCCAAATGAAGACATTGAAATTACTATTGAAGAAACCGGAGTTTCATCCTCAGCAAAAGTTAATTATAAAGGTTTATACCCTGGAGGATCTGCTAAGATTACAATAAGACATGCTAAAAATGGATGTGATGTAAGTGTCACAGGCGCAGATAAGGACGTTATAAATGCAAACTATGACTTAGAAAAAAACATGGTAGTTCTAGAAGTATATAATGAAGTAACAATAAATTTATCTGGAGAAGTATGGCTTGATGGACAAACAGGTATAAAACCAGTAAAAGAACCAGATAACAAAAAAGGGGCAGCAGAAGATAGAATTGAAAATATCAAAGTTGTTGCAAAAAGAGTTTCTGATAATGCAGTAGTAGATACAAAATATACAGATGCAAATGGAAAATATATATTTGAAGATCTTCCAGCTAGTATAACAGGTAATATTCAATATGTAATAGAATTTACATATGATGGAATTAATTATATTGCAGTAACTCCACATATAGGGGCTGCAAATGAGGATTCTGATGCTCAGGAAAGGGATAGGGCTGTATTTAATGCAAGATTTGCTACAATTACTAAGGGCCAAGCAACTGGAACAGATGGAACAAGAACAAATCTTACATATACATATGATGCAACGAGTGCGAAGTTACAAACAATGGATGGAAGAGACATAAAACAAGAATTTGCAATGATAGCTACAACAGAACCAACTAGATATAATGAGAATACAGAAGATATAGACTTAGGATTAGTGAAAAAGGGAGTTGACTTAGCTGCCTTTACAGATTTATATTCAGCTACTGTATCAATAAATGGAGAAACAAAAACATATAATTATAATGACCTAAGTAAATTAGATGGTAATCTACTAGTAAATGGTGAAGTAAAACCTTCATATAATTTATACCTATATAATTCAGATTATAACTACAGAATAGGAGATTATAAGGGGTTAGGAACAAGTAGAGTTTATGATGGAATGGATCCAACACAAAGTAGTAGCATGAATAAAACACTAACAGACGAGTTAGATGTAGAATTAAAATATCAAATATTATTAAATAATCAAAGTGCTACAACAGCAATAGTTAATTCAATAGCGTATTACTATGATTCACATTTACAACTTACAACTGCAATTACTGGAGCAGTATCTGATGGAACAGTAGTTATAGATGGTGTAACATACAACAAAATATTAATACCAATTAACCAAGAATTTACAGAAACAAATAATCAAGGAGTGGCTGAGATAACATTTAAAGTTAGTAAAGATGGTTTAGCAAATTCTATACATTTAGGAGACATGAAAACATGGATAGAAATAACATCTTACTCAACGGATACAGGATGTATAGATACTGATTCTGAACCAGATAATATTGATATACACAAAGCAGAAGATGATACAGATGATGCAAGAGGAATAAATATTCAAAAAAACAATGCACAAAGAAAAATTTCTGGTTATGTGTTTGAAGATGCTAAAGGCAATGATCACGGAACTGTAACTCCTGGAAATGGCACATATGAAAATGGTGAACAAAAGATTAACGATGTAATAGTTCAGTTAATTGAAATTAAAAAAATAAACATAAATGGCAATGTAACAAAACTTGAATACATTTGGCAAGAGACAACAACAGGTTCAAATAAGGTAAAATATATACCAACAAATGGTGTTTATGGTGATATTCCAGAATATAATGTAACAAACAATGAGGGAGAATATACATTTGAAGGTTTCATACCAGGAGAATATATTGTAAGATTTATTTATGGAGATGGAACATACTGGGATACAGCAATAAATACACAAAATATTTTAAAATATAATGGACAAGATTATAAATCAACTGCAGATAAGTATTATGATAAGACATATTTTGACAATAATTCATATGATGAAAACAGTTCAATGGCAAGAGATAATGAAGCAAGAAGATTAGAAGAAATGAATTATGCTATGCAACCAGAAAGAAATGTATCAGATTTAATAATTGATAGCAAAGGAAAACTTAATGAATATAATTGGATGTGTGCAGAAACATCTTTAGTTCAAATTCCAATATCAGAAACAGATGATACCTCTCAAATAGTAGCAAAAGCCATAAATTTTGGTTTAGAGGAAAGACCTGCTTCAAAGCTATCATTGGAGAAACATGTAACATATGTAAACCTTGTAGGTGTTGCAACAGCAAATGCAGATATAGATAATTATACGACAGCTAACGGAATGGTGCAAATTACACATACTCAAGGAAGTTCAAAATTTAGTACATTATCAGATGCAACAAGTAAACAAAAAGATGCAGTAGGATCTTGGAAACTAGAAACACAAATTGAGAAAATAAATGGAACTATAGAAATTGGATACACATATGTGGTTTCAAATAATGGAGAACAGGAATATATTGGAACACAGCTAAATAATGAATTAAATATCGATGGAAAAACATATTTGCAAATTGCGACAGAAATTAAGGAAAAAATGAAAAATTCAGATCATTATTCAATAGGTACATATGTTGGAACAAGATATTACACAGGAAATATAGGAAGCAATGATAAAGAAGTAGGTGTTAAGTTTAAAATTGAAGATTATCTAAATAATGCAATAGCTACAGAAAGCTCTTTTACAAGAGTAGAACAAGACAAAGAACTTTACATATATGATGGAAATAATCCAAGTTCAAAGAAGCAAAAAGTTGATGTGCTACAAACAAACGAAATAGAGCTTAATGCAGCAGGACAAAAAACATACAAAACAACATTAAAAACAACTAGGGATATAGATTCAACAAGTACAAATAAAAATTATACATTTAGAAGCTATGCAGCGCAGTTAGTACCATCAAATGGCATAAAGACAAGTAGAACAGGTACTTTAGATAAATTATCAAAACTTGGAAACTTAAAGTATATACAAGCTGATGTAGGAATTCAAACTCTTTCAGGAATTATTAATATGGATGAACAAGATGAATTTATTGCAGAATCAGTAATAATTACAGTTGAAACAGGTGCAGACCAAAAATCACCAATATTACTTATAGTATCAATAACAGGAGGCTTAGTATTAATAGCAGTTGGTATAGTTCTAATCAAAAAATTTGTAATTAAATAACAATAAAAATGAAGTGAACCTAAATAAGGCTCACTTCATTTTTCATTTTAATTATAGAGCTTGTATTCTTCTAATCTCTTCAGGTTGCTCATCTAAAATTTTTAAGAAAACTTCTGCAATTTCTGGGTCAAATTGTGTACCAGAATTCTTTTTGATTTCTTCTTTTACAACATCAATAGGAAGAGAATCACGATATGAACGTTTAGAAGTCATTGCATCAAAAGAATCGGCAACTGTGGCAATTCTAGCAAGATAAGGTATTTCTTCTCCTTTAAGTTTTCCTGGATAGCCATGTCCATCAAAACGTTCATGATGGTGTTTAACAATAGGAATAATATCTTTAAAAATGGTTGCATTTGAAAGTATATGTGCACCAATTGCGGGATGGTTTTTAATTTCAGAATATTCTTCATCATCTAGTTTATCAGTTTTTAGTAAAATACTGTCAGGAATTCCAATTTTTCCAATGTCATGGAATAAACCACCAATTTTTAAAGTTTTTAGATCATCTTCAGAAAGTCCAAGAGCCTCACCAATTAAAACAGAATAAGCAGAAACTCTATCTGAATGTCCTCTAGTATAAGCATCCTTTGCTTCAACAGTGAAACGTAGTATTTCAATAGTTTCCATGTAAGCAGATTCTAGTTTATCATATGTAGTTTTTAATTCATCATTAATCTTTTTTATAAGCTGCATTTGAGAGACAGCCTTAATTCCAGATTCAATTAACAATAGAAGCTGGTCAAATTTATCACTTTTTTCACAATATCCTTGAATATCTAATCTTTTTATTGTATCAAGGGGGGGAGCTAAATCCTTATGGCCAGTAAGCAATAAGATATATAAATCCTTGTTGAATTTCCTTATTTCTTCAACAACTTGGTCACCATGGATAGGTGTCATTAAAAAGTCTAGTAGCATTAAATCAAAATGTTCGGTTCTTACTTTTTCAATTGCTTCTAAAGGGTTAGTTACACCAACAAAAGTATAGCCAGCTTTAGATAAGAAAACTCTTAAAGAATCAAGAATTCCCACTTCATCATCAACAGCTAATATTCTATATTGCAGGTTTTCACTTGTATGAATATTCTTACGCATAATAATATACCTCCAAAAAATTATTCTGCATATATTATACAATAAATTCAAAAAAAAACAAGAAAAAACAAGAAAAAAAGTGGAAAATACTTGTAAAATATGGTATAATCAAAAAGGTAACATAATTTACACAAGGAGAAAATTATGGTTTTTAAAGATTATTATAAAATATTGAATTTAGATACAAGCAAAGTAACTCGGAAGCGAAATAAAACTAGCATTTAGAGAACAAGCCAAAAAATATCATCCAGATATTAATAACCAAAGTAGCCAATATGAGGAACGCTTTAAAGATATCAATGAAGCATATAGGGTTCTATCAGATAGCAGTAGCAAAAGAAAATATGATAGAATTTGGAATTCAAAGGTTGGCAGAAAGAAAAAACAAGAACAAAATGCAGAAACAAAACAAGAAAGAGGTTCTGTAGCACACGAATTTTTCAATATGTTCTTTGGTGAAACAGAAAAAGCTCCAATGAAAGAAAATAAAAACATTCCAGCAAAAGGCGAAAATATAGAAACAGAGATAAACGTAAAATTAGAAGATGCATATTATGGGGCAGAAAAAAAGATCTCATTAAGAACAGTAAAAGGACAAATGAAAACTTTTTCTGTAAAAGTTCCAGCAGGCATTAGAAATGGCGAAAAAATAAGGCTTCTAGGACAAGGCAAAGAAGGTATAAATGGTGGAAAAAACGGAGACTTATTTATTAAAATTAACATAGAGAATAATAAAAAGTTTACTTTAAAGGGTTGTGACATTATTACAAGTGTAGCAGTTTCTCCATGGGAAGCGGCTCTAGGAAAGAAAATTAGTATAGATTCAATAGAGGAAAATATAAGTTTAAATATACCTGCAGGAACACAAAGTGGTGAACAGATAGTAATACCTAATAAAGGATATAAAGATGGATTAGGTGGAAGAGGAAATCTAATTGCAGAAATAAAAACTGTAGTTCCAAAGGAGCTTTCAGAAAAAGAAAAAGCATTATTTACAGAACTACAGCATATATCTACCTTTAACCCAAGAGCTATGTAATTACTTTATATCGCTGTTTTCGCAGATAGAAAGAAGTAACTCAATTTGTTTAAGTTCATCATCTTGCTTTAAGGCATAAAACAAAGCAGTTGCAACAGAATTATCATTTAAATAAAATTCTGAAGTAGAAATCAAATCAGAGATAGTAGTAAATTCAATACTACTATCTTTTTGTTGTATTTGATTAATTACAAATGAGGTTATTTTATTTTTTAAAAGTTCAATACATTTATTATATTGTTTGGTTTGAAAGTAATTTTTTAAAATATCATTATCTAACATTATCTTCACCAACTTCTACATAATTATTTTGTTTTTTAGTATATCTTTTCCCGGTTCTTAAATCAGTGTAAATAACAGGTTGACGGGATAAGATAGGCTTTCCGTTTGAAGTACTTGGTGTTTCTTGCATTAAGTGAGGAGGAAATTTTCCATTTGTTAAAAAATATAAATGTTCCCAGAGATCTTTGTTTGGACCATTTTTTGTACCTTCTCTGATAATAGGTCTGTGCCTTTTAGGTATTGGCATAATAATACTAGATTTTAATAATCTATTATTTACAATAAAGTCTTGACTTCCTTGGTATTCAGGAAAGGTATAGCCATTACCTTGGCACTTTAATATATCCATCAAATCATCTTTTTTCATATGAAAACGAAAAGGTCTATTAAAACCTTCAACATCAAATCCAAGTAAGACTTTAGGACCTTGAGCAACAGAGTCGACAAACACACCATTATCTAAGAATTCATTCCTTATAATACCCCAATTTTTTAAATGTGGATTAGCTAAAAGTCCTTTTACAATAGGAACAAGAGTTGTATCCTTTTTATAATAAGCAAAGGTTCTCAAATTTGTGAAAGGAGCTGAAAAAATGGAATCCATTAAAAAGTTATTATCAGAATGCAATTCCTTTGAGAAATAACTAGCATATGCTTCTCCGATTTGCTTATTAACTTGTCTATAAAAACTTGTATAATCTCTAGAAAGAGAATCAGAAAAATTTGAACCCTGTTCAACTTCTTTTGTAAATACATATTTTTGATGCAATAAAAATGATTCTCCTAGCAAATCAGAAAGAAATGTATATTTTTGCAAAGCCGAAACTAAACTACTTTCACTAGGTGAAAATTGAGTTTTTCCATCTATTATATCTTGCCACAAATCTAAAGAATTAATTGCAGAAAAGGCTTTATCCATACGAGTTGCCTCTTTTGCAAATCGGTTACACCAAAATGCACTAAGGAAACAAAGTTCCTCTGCATTTAAGGATTTTAAGTAGTCTTCACAAAATGCATCATCAAGACCAACAGAATCCTTATCAAATTGAAGTGTAGAAAAATCATACTTTAAACTTGATGTTCCAGAGCTTATACATTCGTTTTGATATTTTGCTAAATATGACTCAAGCAAGCCAAAACCACGAAAATATCTATGTAAAGCTTCTAAGAAGGAAATTTGGGATTCTTTTATACGATCTTCACAACCTTTTTTTTGATTTTTTAGCATTTCAATTATTTTATCGTTTATTGTTTTTTTACTTAATATTTTTGAAGCCAATGAAAGAAAAAGTTTGGCATCTTCAGGGGATACACCTTCAATATCTATATCTTTTGGATTCATTCCAGGAGTAAACCCTATTTTTTCGGCAGTAGCTTCAATAATAGAAACTTCATCAATTGCATTAATTAAAGCTAATTTTTTTGATCGTTCTAAATTAGAAGTATATACTGTGTGTGTATTTGGCTTATCTTTAAGAAGAGGATAATTTTGAGTAATAAAGCCTATATCTCGTAAGATACTGTTAATAGCTTGAAGTTCATATATACTAGAATCTACATAAGAATATTTTGAGCATGTATCAAAAATTTCATCTACAAAAATTTCTAAAGTATCCTTTAATTCAGCTGTATCAGTTATTTCATATTTTTTTATAAAAGCTTGGATAATAGGAATGTAAAAATTTAAACCTTCTCTCAAATTAGAAATTGAGTATGCAGGTGGAATAAAATTTTTTGCACTATTAAACCTTTGCACTATTGTCTTATCAAGCATTAAAATCACCTATATAAATTATACTATTTATATAGGTGAAAAGCAAATTATTTGTACATTTTTTTTATTCTTTCAATTGCATTTTTTTCCAGTCTTGAAACCTGAGCTTGAGAAATACCAATCTCATTTGCTACTTCCATTTGAGTTCTTCCATCAAAAAATCTCCTTGATATAATAGATTTTTCTCTATTGCTTAACTTTTTCATAGCTTCTGCAATGGTTAAAGTTTCGGCCCAAAATTCATCTGTATTTTTAGAATCTTTAACTTGATCCATAACATAAATACTTTCACTTCCTTCATTATAAACCGGTTCTTGAAGTGATATTGGGTCTTGAATGGAATCTAAACTTACAACAACGTCTTCTTTATCAACGCCAAGCTCTTTTGCAATATCTTCAATTGTAGGTTCTTGTTGCTTTTCCTTAAATAATCTTTCTTTTGTTTGCAGAGCTCTATATGCTAAATCTCTCATTGAACGGCTAACACGAATTGGGTTATTATCTCTTAAATGTCTTCTAATTTCGCCAATAATCATAGGAACAGCATATGTTGAAAACTGAACATTTAAGTTCATGTCGAAATTATCAATAGCCTTAATTAAGCCAACACAACCAACTTGAAATAAATCATCAATTTCCTCGCCACGGCCATTAAATCGTTGGATAATACTTAGAACTAGTCTTAAGTTACCATTTATAAATTCTTCTCTTGCCTCATTATCTCCGTTTTTAATTTTTACTAGTAATTCATTTTTTTCTTTATTTGTTAGAACAGGTAATTTTGCAGTATTTACAGAAGCAATTTCTACCTTGTTTATCAAATAAAAACCTCCTTTAGACTGTGATATAATCATTATTTCCAAAAGAGGCAAAATTATACTGTATGAAAGAATAGCTTAAGATTATTTTTAGATTGTAATATGGTCTTTCATTGTAGAAAATTTTGCTTCACCAATTCCACTTACATTCATTAAATCTTCAATTTTTTTAAAATTACCATTTTGATTTCTGTAATTAATAATTTTAAGAGCAGTTGAAGCTCCAACACCAGGAAGAGTCTCTAGTTCTGCTTGTGTTGCAGTATTTATATTAACCATATTAGAACTTGAATTTGTATCTTGAATAATTACATTTTCACCAGCATCATTAGAAACAGTTGCTGTGTCTATTGGTTCATAAATACTTGGCACATGAACCTTTTGCCCATCTTTTAAAACATAAGCTAAATTGATTTTAGAAAAATCTACAAGAGAAGTTCCCCCACCAGAAGCTTCGATTGCATCAGAAATTCTTGCACCAGTCTCTAAGTATTTTATACCAGGAGATGCAACTTCACCATCAATATGTATTGCTATTTGTTTGCTTTCTTCTGGTATAGAAGGAGAAACAGTATTTTCTATAAAATCAGATACGTTAAAACTTTCCTTATTTAAGTCTTTAGTTATAAAATAAATTGCTATTGCAATAATCACAAGCAATAGTATTAAAGAAATTAGTAATTTTTTGTCGAAATTTTTCATAAAAACCTCCTAAAATATTGTTTTTTTTATAAAAATATATTATATTATTACATGAGAAAGGAATGATGCTTTGATATGAAATTAAGAAAAATATTAATAATTGTAGCATGCTTAATTGCTATCCTAATGCCGTGTGTGCAAGCTAAGGAGCCGGAAATAACGGCTACATCAGGAATGGTTATAGACTGCATAGATGGTAAAATATTATATAGTAAAAATGCAGATGAAAAGCTATACCCAGCAAGTTTAACAAAGGTTTTAACAGCAATACTAGTTGTAGAAAAATGTGGTTTGCAAGATAATGTAACAATTAATCAAAGTGCTATAGATAAAGTAGAATCAGGTTACTTAACAGCAAATTTAAAAACAGGAGAAGTTTTTACAGTAGAGCAACTTTTAAACTTACTACTTATATCTTCATATGATGATGTGGCAAATGCACTAGCAGAGTATGTCGCAGGAAGTGAAGAAGAATTTGTTAAAATGATGAATGAAAAGGCAAAAGAAATTGGCTGTACAAATAGCAATTTTCTAAATTGCCATGGAGAGCATGATACAAACCATTATTCAACAGCACATGATATGGCTTTAATTGCAAACCATGCAGTTAAGTTTGAAACTATAAGAAATATTGCACAAGTTACAGAATATGGTCTTCCGGCAACAACAATTTATACAGGAAATGATAGATATTTTTATACATCAAATGAAATGCTACAAACTGGAAGCAAAAACTACTACAAATATGCAAAAGGTTTGAAAACTGGTTTCACAACACCAGCAGGAAATTGCTTAATGGCATATGCTGAAAAAAGTGGTTTAAAGCTTGTTTCTGTAACAATGAAATCAACAACATCTAATAGTAGATATGAAGACTCAGAAGCAATTTTAGAATACGCTTTTGATACAAATACAATAAGAACAATAGCTGAAGCTGGTACTAATATTCAAACAGTAACTGTTAAGAAAGCAAGAAAAGAGGATAAAAAGTTAAATATGGTATTAGAAAAACCAATTACAGCAGTAGTTAAAGTTGAAAATGAAGAAACACCTATAGAGCCACAAATTAATTTAAACTCAAAGATAAAAGCACCAATTAAAAAAGGAACTGTACTTGGAACAGTAAGCTACGAGATAGAGGGCAAGACTTATACAGGAAATTTAATTGCAGAAAATGATGTAAAGAAAAGCAAAACAGGTTTAGTATTTTTACTAATATTTATTGGTTTGATAGTTCTATTTGGAGGCTTAAGAGTATTAGAATTATATAAAAGAAATCAAACATTAAATAAAATAAGAGGAAAAAATAAATAGATTTTCAGCCCTTTGAAATAAGGGCTGAATTTTTTTTATTAATCATTATTTGCAATTTCATTATCAGATGCTAAATTGTTATTTTCAGAAACATCAGAACTTTCAGCGGTTTTTCCATTGAATAATTCATCAACAAGTTCTTTTGTACCTTCTTCATCATTAAAGAAGAACCAAATTCCATTAACAACATCATCTATACCAGGAATTCTTCCAACCTTTACTGCGTCCATATTCATATCAACAGCATATGGTATGTAATCTTTTAATAGGTCTAAATCTAGGTTTGTTTTTACATATGCTTTAAATATATCAATTATGTTAGAAATTTCAGTAACGTTTTTGAATTTTAGTGTTTGCTTTGCAATGGCAACTACAACATCACGTTGAGTTCTAGAACGTCCATGGTCTTCAACACCATTACCATAATCAAATGGGTAAGAGATTCCATTGTTGTTATGTCTGAACCTAACTAATTGTTCAACTTGTGCACCAGTTAATTTTTGGTAACCCTTAGATAAGTGAATATATAGGTCTTGAGTTGGGTCATCATAATTCATATCAATTGGAACATCAAAGTATAAGCCACCAATTTGATCAACTAACTTAATTAGTGCTTCTGTATCAACAAGTATGTAATATTTTAAGTTTAAACCAGTAATCTTGTTTACAGCTTCTATAGTTTTTTCAGGTGTTTCACCATTGTTATATAATGCATTAATTTTATGGTAATACTTTGCTTTTGACTTATCATCACCAATAAAAGTATCTCTTGGTATAGACATTAAAGCCGCATCTTGAGTTTTTGGGTCATATGATGCTACAATAATTGTATCGGACATACCAGTGCTCTCTCCAAGAATAAGTATTTGAAGTTTGTCTAAGTTCTTTAAAGTTTCCTCACTATGCCCAAGCATTGCACCAGTAAACTTTGAAAGAAAGCTTTTTCCAGGAGCTCTAATATAATTTATTACAAATACAATAAGTAATACTAAAAGTGCTAGCAAAAATATCTTTAATACAACATGTTTCTTTTTCTTTTTAACCTTTTTTGCTTTGCTATTATTTTCACTATTCAAATTTTCATCAATATTCTTTTGTTTTTCCATAAATCCTTCCATCCTTTCATAATATAATAATAAGTGCGAGTAATAGTATATCAAAAAATCAAAAAAAAATCAACTAATTTCAAGGAAAATGTTGACAAAAAAAAAAAAATATGTTATTATTTAATATGTTCATGAATGGACCAGTAGCTCAGCTGGATAGAGCAACGGCCTTCTAAGCCGTGGGTCGGACGTTCGAGTCGTCTCTGGTTCACCAGTTAAAAAACGTTATATCAAAGGATATAGCGTTTTTTTGTATAGCTTAAAATCATAAAAATTAAATTTAAAAGGGATTGAAAAAAATATATGCTCAAAATGAAAAAAAGTATCAAGATATGATACAAGAAAAATATAACATAGATAATATCTTTAAGAAAAATGAAGAAATTATAGAAAACAAGCAAGAACAAAAGAACGACATGCAAATTGTAGTATATAAGAATTCAACTTTAAAAAGAATAATAAATAAAATATTGAACTTTTTGCATTTAAGATAGAGAATGTTATAAATTTAACCTTTCTCACCAACTTTACCTAGTTTGCATAATATATACTAGGTAAAGGAGGAGAAAAATGGCAAGTTACATAGTTGAAGGGGGAGAAAGGTTAGAAGGCGAAGTTAATGTATCAGGTTCAAAAAATGCATCTCTTCCAATAATAGCAGCAAGTATATTAAGTGGGAAAACTACGACTTTATATAATGTACCTAATATTTATGATACAAAAACAACTCTAGAAATACTAAAATTACTTGGGTGCACTGTAACAAAGAAAAATGGGAAAATAATTATAGATTCTAAGAATATAAAATCACAAGAAATACCAAATGAACTAATGAGAAAAATGAGATCATCAGTAATACTAGCTGGTGCAATATTGGGAAGGTTTAAACATGCAATATTTTCATACCCAGGAGGTTGTGACATTGGTACAAGACCAATAGACTTACATTTAAAAGGTTTTGAAAAGCTGGGCATAAAAATTGAAGAAGGAAGCGGATATATTAAATGCTCATGTGATAAGATTGTAGGAAATAACATTCAATTAGATTTCCCATCTGTTGGAGCAACCGAAAATATTATATTAGCATCTATATTTGCAGAAGGGGAAACAATTATAACAAATGCAGCAATGGAACCTGAAATAATTGACCTTCAAAACTTCTTAAACAAAATGGGTGCAAAGGTTGAAGGCGCAGGAACGAATGTTATAAAAATTACAGGAGTTAAAAATCTTAAAAACGTTAGTTATAACATTATGCCAGATAGAATAGAGGCAGGAACTCTGTTATGCATGGGGGCAATTTCTGGAGGAGAATTAGTATTAAACAATGCAAAGCAAGAGCACATAACACCAGTAGTACATAAGCTAGAAGAAGCAGGAGCAAAAATAACCTTAGAGAAAAACAGAATAATTTTAAAGGCACCTAAAAAATTAAAAGCAATAGATGTTAAAACAATGCCATATCCAGGATTTCCAACAGATATGCAATCTGTTTTTGTAAGCTTGCAAACAGTTGCAAAAGGAACTTCTATGATGGTAGAAAATATTTTTGAGAATAGGTATAAATACGTAAATGAACTAACAAGAATGGGAGCTAAAATAACAGTTGAAGGGAAAGTCGCAATAGTAAAAGGTGTAAGGAAGCTTAGTGGTGCAGAAGTGAACTCGACCGATTTAAGAGGCGGCGCAGCCTTAGTTACAGCAGCTTTAGCAGCTAGAGGAAAAAGTAAAATTAATAATATAGAGTATATATTAAGAGGGTATGAAAATTTAGATAAAAAATTAAAAAACATAGGGGCAAAAATAAAAATTGAAAAATAGCTAAAATTTCCAAATTTTTATTGAAATTTTAAGCGAAATATTATAAAATATCATTGGTTAATTATATATTAATCAATGATATTTTTTATGAAAGGAGAACCTTTCAAAGTGAAAACTCAGATTAAAGCTAATAAAAAAGTGAAAACTAATAATACTAAAAAAAAGCAAACTAAAAAGAAACCAAATAATAAGAAGAAAAGTATTATAAAAAGAAGAATTGCTGCAATATTACTTCTTGTAATTTTTGTTGGAGTTTTATTAGGTTTAATCGTATTTTCAGGTTTATTTAATATAAAACATATTACAATAAGAAATAACAATAAAGTTTCAACAGAAGAAATCTTACAAAATTCACATCTTGTGGTGGGGGCAAATATGTTTAAAATTTTGAACATTAATATAATTAATGGAATTAAGGCTAACCCATATATTGAAGATGTTAAGGTTACTAAAAGGTTAAATGGAGAAGTTATAATAGATGTTCAAGAAAGAGTTGCTACATTTATTCTTGCAGTAAATGGAGAATATGCATATATAAATAATCAAGGCTATATTTTAGAGGTATCGCCAGTGGCTCTGGAATTACCAACTCTTGAAGGAGTTGAAACAACTGAAATTGCAAGTGGTGGTAGGTTAAATTTAGAAGATCTAAAAAAACTTGATGTTGTAATTCAAATTATGAATGCTGCAGAAGGAAATGGTATTAAAGAAAAAATCGCAGCTATTGATATTTCAGATTCTACAAATTTTGTTTTGAAAATTCCAAGTGAAAACAAGACTGTTGATTTTGGAGACGGCTCAAATATTAATGTGAAAATTTTATGGATAATTGATTTAATGAATAATAAAGAAAAAGGCGTTCCTGGTACAATAGTTCTTAATGTGCCAAACATAAAGAAAGTGTATTTTAGGGAACAAGTGTGAGAGGAGAGATAAATGAAAAAAGTAGCTATTACGCTTGGTTGCGTGTGTTTAATTCTTACAATTGCAATTTATATTCAAATAAATACAGTAAACAGCATCACAAATGAAGAAGGTATTTCACTAAATGGTAATGCTGAACTTAAAGGAGAAGTTTTAAGGTGGAGACAAGCATCTAAAGACATTTATAAAGAATTGGAAGATGCTGAAACAAAGCTTGAAGAAACAAGAAATAAAGTTGCAACAAGTAACAATGTAGATACTGAGGTTGAAGCACAGATTAAAAAAAATAATGCACTTCTAGGTCTTACAGAAGTTAAGGGAAGCGGAATTATAATAAAATTAGATGACAATAGAGAAGTAAACAGCAACGAAGTATTAGATGTAAGTTCACTTTTAGTGCATGAGCAGGATTTAAGACATATTGTAAATGAATTATTTAATGCCGGTGCAGATGCAATTTCAATTAACGGTAAAAGAATTGTAAGCACAACAGCAATTCTTTGTGACGGAAATATTATAAGGGTAAATGATGAAATTGTTGGAGTTCCAATAGAAATTAAAGCAATAGGTTTTCCAGAACATTTATATTATGATGTTGCATTAAGACAAGGTGGATATCTAAGACTAATGGCAGAAGATGGAGTAATAGTAAATGTTCAAAAAAGTGATGATATTACAATTCCTAAATATGAAGGTGTTTACAAATATGAATATATTGCTACAAAATAGATAGAAAGGGTAGAAGTATGAAAAAAGCAAAGATAAAAAAGGGTAAAATTACAATTACTATAACCATTGGAATAATGGCATTTATTCTAACAATGCTAATTTTCATTCAAGTAAAAACAATTAGTCAAACTGATATTTCGGAACTCGAGATAATGAAAGAAAGCGAGCTAAAAACAGAGCTTACAGCCTTAAAAACAAAATATGATGAAACATTAGCAAAAGTTACAGAAACAAATAACAAAATTTTAGAATATGAAACAGCTATTAATGAAGGAAACGAGGCTTCCCAGTTATTACAAAGAGAGTTAAAAGAAACTGAAGATTTACTTGGAAAAAATGATGTAACAGGTCCAGGCATTGTAATTACAATGGATAATGGAACAGCAAAAAAACAAATTAAAGCTGATGATTTATTAGAACTTATAAATACTCTTAAAAGTGCAGGAGCAGAAGCAATATCAATTAATGACCAAAGAATAGTATATGATAGCTATATAGCAGATATAAATGAAGCAAATAGAATTACAGTAAATGGAACAAGAATAAATGCTCCACCATATATAATAAAAGCTATTGGGAATACAACTTATCTTGAAAGTGCAGTTTCACAGAAGAAATATGGATATATAGATGTAAAAATTTCAGAAGGAAAAAATGTAACACTTGAAAGACAGGAAAGTATTACAATACCAAGATACAATAAAAATTTAAACTTTGAATATGTAAAGGGGGAGGAATAGAATGGTTTTCGTAGCAATTTTAATAGGCTGTATAATAGGTGCAATAATAGGAGCAAATGGACCAGTAATCTCATATGAATATTCTGGATATCTAGCAATAGCAATAATTGCAGCACTAGATTCAGTTTTTGGAGGAATAACATCAGTACTAAATGGTAAGTTTGATTTGAAGATATTTATATCAGGTTTTTTTGGAAATGCTATATTATCAATTATGCTTACATGGCTTGGAGTAAAACTAAATGTAGATATATACTTAGCTGCAATTGTTGTTTTTGTAGGAAGAATGTTTACAAATCTTGCAATAATTCGTAGATATTATATAGATAAATGGAGCAAAAAAATAGAAGAAACAAGAAAGAAAGAACATAAAAAAGAGACAGTTTAATGTCTCTTTTTTTGTATGCTTTTTACATTATTATTTTAAGCAAAATATTATTATTATAACAAATTGAGCCTAAAGTTGATGAATTAATTGCATCTAACACAGAAGCATCAAGCATTGGAGCAATTAGTGAAATAACAGCAAAACCTACAAAAACAATAAATAAACCTTCTATAATTCCATAAATTGTACCGCCTAATTTATTAAATTGCTTTAGAATAGGAAGTTTTGCAATTAAATCTGCAAGAGCAGTAACGAATTTTAGCACAATTTTAGCAATAATAAAAATTAATATTAAACACGCTGTCTCAATTAATGTATTACTACAAGATTTTGCAATACTTTGAACAGTATTTTCACTGTTTTTTAATATTATAGTTGGTAAGCTTTCAGATAAATCAACTTCATCAGTCTCTGTTTTTCCTTCAGGTAAAATTTTGTCTGTTATTTTAGATTCAATAGTTTCATCAATATTTGTATTTTCAATTACAATTTTAGCGACAGGTTTGTAAAGCATAAAAGCAAGAATAATTGCTATGAAAAATGTACATAGCTTAAAAGCAACTTTTACAAGACCACGCTTATAACCTAAAAATACAAATAATAATACAATGGAAAGAACCATTAAATCAACTGCAATTGCCATATTATCACCTCCTATAATCCTAAAAATTCTATTTTGTTTTTATAAACAATTCCAGCAACATTGTTAGAAAGTACAACAGATTGAACTTCTTGATATGAAGTATAATCTTTAATAAGCCATCCAGAATTATTAATAAATAAAACTTCTGAACCATAATTAATTGCAATTACATTGCCATAAACTTCCATAGATTTTGGTTCTTTTTCTAAAGTATATGTTTTTTTATCAAGTGTAGAAGGATCTATTATTTGAAGCTCAAACTCTGATGAAAAAGCTCCAGTCTTCTTCTTTTCAATTTGAATAATTTTGTTATTTGTATCAGCAAACAATATATTAGAAGTATTAAAATTGCTAATTTCTTCGGTTGTATTATTTTTTACAACACTAATATGATTGTCATACAAACAAATTAGAACATTTGAATTACAATAATCAATACTAATAATGAAATCATCAATTGGTGCAACATAGTTATATTCAATGGTATCAGCACTATTTTGTAAAGTTTTATCTATTGAAATGATTTTAACACTAGATTGTATGCTTATTCCTGAAAAATTTGTCTCTGCTATGGCAATATATTTGTTATCATTTGAAATTGCAGAATCTATAATGTAGGATTTAGATAAAAATGAAGTAAATAATTCTGCACCAGTATCGCTATATACTTTACAAATATTTTTATATGTTGTATCAGCAATAGCAATGACAACATAGCCATTTTTGTTTAAGGATATTTGGCTAATATTTCCTTCTACGCTTTTTTGCCAAACTATATCTTTCCCATTAATTAAATAAACATTTTTCCCATTCTTTTCTGCTATACATAAGTATTTGCCAGCAGATTCAAATATAGGTTCTGATATATCAATATCCAAGGAGCTAGTTTTATTTGCAGATTCATTATAAAATGTTAAAACATTTCTACTTAATACAACAACATGATTATTAAAAGAATAACAGTAACTACTTTCAATATCAAGCTTTGGTAAAGTGTTTTCCGTAATGTTCTTTCTGAAAATATTATTGTCAAAAAAGGAACGAACCTTACTGCTTCTTTTATACAATATTGAAAAAACAATTGTTAGAATAATTGCCAAAATAATAAGTATTAATATTAAAACTTTTTTCTTATTTAATTTTTTATTCATATGTAAAACCTCTATATACTTATATCAATAAAACACAAAATTTTCAAGGTGTTTTTGAAAAAAACAGTATAAAAATTATTTGCAATAATCCGTAGTAAACCTAAAATTGGGTATAGCAGATTAAGAAGAGTTGCAAAGCCTATGTGGCTAAAAACAATTGAACTAAAGCAAATCAATACAGCAGTTATTATATAGTTTTTTCTACTTGTGAAATTTAAGTTGTTTAAAAAGCTATAACCATTTGATATTGCTGTTGTAAAAATTGCACCTAAAATTAAAATACCACAAATGTATTTGTATATTAATCCGGATTTTGTAGCTATATAAACAGTAGGAAGCTCCAAATTTATGATTTCAGTAAAATAATAATTAAGTAGCAAAAATATAATGATAGACATAAATAAAAGAAGAAGCAGAGTTACAAATGATACAAATTTTGCCTGTTTGTAATTTACGACATACTTTTTTAAAGTAATTAAAATTGGTAATGCTATTATCAAATTGTAGCTCGCATAAAGTACAGAGCTTATAATAAATTTGTAATTGAAATCTATAGGCATATTGGTACCTTCAACAAAACAGTTAACATTTTTTAAACCAAGAATTACAATAACAATAATTAAACATGGAATAAAAAAGGAGTTGACTTTCACTATTCCCTCAATGTTTTTTAAAAAAGTTATAAAAGACAACATAGCCATTATAAATGCACCAAAAAAATATGGCAAAGCATATTCTTGGGAAAAATATGCAGCAAATCCAGCAACCATAACAATAAATGAAACTAATAGAAAAATGTTGATAATATTACATAGAACGTTAGTTGCAAAATTGGTTTTTCCAAAAAGGTTCTCAATTAATTCATTATAGGAAGTAACATCATAACCAAGGATTATGCAAAAAACTTTATAAAGTACAAACCCAATAATTAATTCAGCAATTACTAATCCTAAAAATCCCCACATGCCATAAAGATTAAAAAATGTAAAAATTTCTTTGCCAGAGGCAAAGCCGGCTCCAATAATAGTTCCAATGATTACAAATATAGCTTTAAACATACAAATCACCATTTTAAATTTATGAGCTAACGCTTAAATTAATACCAATTTGAAAATAGATGAGAAAAATGGTATAATATAAAAGGTGATTAAATTTGAGAAAAAATAAGAAAAAGATAATATATAGTGCAATAGGAGTTTTGGCAATAGCAATATTATCGATTATGATTATATACAATAGTGGAAAAAGAACAAATAGAGATAAAATGAGTGAAGAAGAGCCAATTGATAAGGAACAATTAGAAATAGAATTTAATGATTTATTCACTAATGAAGAGAATCAATATGTTTCAACACTATATAAAATTCAAGAGGAGAAATCAGGAAAATACAAGATAGACGCATATATTCCACGAATTCATTTAGATAATAAAATTGATAATGAAGTTAATAATGAAATAAATTCATCTTTTGTGAATAAAATATTACAGGTATATAATGACAGTAAAATTTATACTATTTTAAAAATTAATTATGCAACATCTATTCAGGACAATAGATTATCAGTGATAATAAAATGTTCATTAAAAGAGGGAAGCAATGCACAAAGAACAATAATAAAAACATACAATTATGATATTGAAAGTAAAGAAAAAATAAAAATAGTAGATTTAATACAAGAACAAAAAAAAGCGGATTTGCAAGAAGAAATAAATCAAAAAATACAACTGAAACTAAAAAAAGAAGCTACTTTAGCAGAACAAGGATATAATGTTTATAGAAGAGATGTAGATAGTGATATATACAAAATAGAGAATGCAAACGAATTTTATATCAAAGACAAAATCTTGTATATTATATATTGTTATGGAAATAACAGTTTTACAAGTGAAGTTGATTTAATTGTTACAAAAATTTAAAATAACCGGTGAGATTTTATACCCTCACCGGTTGTTAATTATCATAATCATTAATAGTACCTGTATTAAGTTTAAATAATTTTTTGATTTTTCTAATAAATGTACTAATAAAACCAAATGCATCTTTTGATTGATCTACAAGAGTCAAGGCTGTACACTCTTGCTTGAATAAACTGATTTCTCCGTATTTTAATATTTCTTCTTTTTTATTTTCCAAAGCATTCATAAAATCACAATAAAATGAATTATAAAAAGTATAACCATCAGCAATTCCAATAATATTTTTCAAATTATATAATTTCATTTTTAAATCTTTTAAATCATCCATTGTATTTATACTATTATAAGAACAGTAAAAGCAATTCCTTATAATAAAGTTTTGAATGTTAAAAAATAATTTTTGAATTTGTTCCTTCTGTTTTATAATAATACCATTTAGTTCTTTAACATCACTAAGTTTATCACTATTTTCTAACTCACTGTTATAACAATTTAGTTCATTTTCTAAATGCAATAATTTATCTAACTGCCTTGAAAATCTATTATAAATTCTTTTGTTAAACTTGGCTATAAATGTGTTTTTAAACACATCGTTGCTATTTAAAACACTATGAAACAAAGGATATGTTCCAGTAAAATAAGCAATTTCATTAACCAAGGTACATTCTAGAGGATAATAATTTGGACTAATTGTATGAAGAGTAATTCCAAAGTATTTTTCTTCCTCTATATTTGACATATTAGCTTCTGAAGCCATTAATTGTACAGCAGCTTCATTAAGAGCTAATCCGGATGCAAAAGAAGTTAACCCAACAAATGCATTTGAATTTGTTAAACGTTTTTCTTGAATGAAATGAATACATTCATGCATAGCAACTTCAGGTATAGCAGAAAAGTCTAAATCTTCATTAAAATAAATTGCATTTGAATTTGCGACATATTTTGCACCACTTGAGTCCTTAGGCATTGTTGCAGTGTACATATCAAGAGAACAAAATGAATTATATAAAGCTTGCCTATCTAAGTCATGTTCAGGAAAAGCAAGACAAAGCTTTATTGCAATATCTTTTGCTATTGTTTTTATTTGATTAGAATCTAAAGGTTTAATATTCACAATTCCTTCCTTTTTTAACAAATAAACTATACTCATTTGTAACTCCTTTAAAAATTTCATTTGTACAACATTATTATACAACAAAATTTGCCAAAAAATATTACAGAAACATTAAATTTATGTTACACAATTATTACAACAGGGTGAAAATATCATTAAAATGTCATAAAACGTGAAAAACAGTCGACTCTAAGGAAAACTAACTTAATAACAAAAATAACAATATTGACTAAAACAAAAATAATATTATAATTAAATAGAGGTATTGTAAGAAGGAGAGGATATTTTTGATGCAAAACAATAAAAAACGAATAAATTTAGTTGTATTAATTATAGTAATTTTAGCACTTACAATTGGAGGAACATTATGGTTTATAAACAGTAAAAAAACTAGTACAAACAATAATATTCAAAAAGAAGAAAACTTTTTAGATTTTTCTTCTAAAAGGTTGGTCGTAATTACTGACAAAGAATTAACTGATAATTATAATGCAAAAAGTGTAAATAAAACCAATAGTGGGAAGTATATTTTAAAATATGAAACAGAAGAAGAAACAAAAAAAGCATATGAAAGCTTAAAACAAGATAGTAATATACAAAATGTTAATATTGATATAAATATTCAATTACAAGAAGTGGAACCAATGTATATTACATACACTGTAAGTGGAACAAGCATGCAATCTTGGGGAATATTTACAATGGGACTAAATAAAATGCAAGAGATTATTAATAACAGCACAACAAAAAATGATATTGTTGTTGCTGTTATAGATACTGGATTTGATTTGGAAAATGAGATTTTTAAAAATCATAATTTACAAAGCAGAATAGACAGTAGATACATAAATATAATAGACAATTCAAAAAGTATTGGAGATGACTATTCGGTAACAGCAAATGGGCAAACACGTCTTCTTGGGCATGGAACACATACAGGAAGTATTGTTTTAGATGCTACACCAGATAATGTTAAAGTATTGCCAATAAAAGTTAGTGAAGGAGGAAGTTTATCATTAACGTATATTAGTGAAGGATTGCGTTATGCAATAGATCAAAATGTAGATGTAATAAATTTAAGCCTTGGGTGGAAAAGACAATCAACAATAAAGGCAATAGAAAATGAAATTCAAGGACTTATTGAAGAAGCTGTACAAAAAGGAATAACAGTCATTGCAGCAGCTGGAAATGGAGATAATAATGGAGTTAGAGAAAGCACAGCTCAAATATATCCAGTATCATATAATGATGTTATAGGAGTAGCTGCATTAAATTCAAAATTAATAACTAAAGAAAATAATGTTATTAATTATCAAAGCTATGTTGCAGCAAAGAATTCTGATGCTTCAAATTTGATTTATACAGATTTTTCAAATTATGGTGATGCAATTGATTACTCAGCACCAGGTGAATTTATTATTTGTTTAACTCCAACAGGATCTGTTTTTGGAAACTGTGGAATTGTTCAAGGAACATCACATTCAGCACCACATCTAGCAGCAACAGTTGCAACAATAAAAAGTTACAAAAAGGATTTGAGCTTTGAACAAATAAACCAAATATTACAATATTATTCTTTAGACTTAGGCACAGAGGGTAGAGATAACGATTATGGATATGGAATGCCATGTTTTAAAAACTTCCAAGAGTGTGAATGTAATTGTGCAAATTGTATAAAGATTTATTGTACAGGTTGTGAATGCCAAAACTGTGTATATAACCAAGTTGCAGAAAAGGTTTTAGAAAAAATAGAGATAACAACAAATCCAAACAAAACAGCATATGAGGAAGGCGAGAAGTTCGATAAAACAGGAATGGTAGTAACAGCTGTATATAGTGATAATTCAAAAGAGACAGTAACGGATTACGCATATACGCCAACAGGAAGTTTAACAAAAAATGATACCAAAATTACAATAACATATAAAGATAAAAATGCTACAGTTACAATTACAGTAAAAGAAAAAACACCACCAGTAGTGGAAAAAACATTAGAGAAAATAGAAGTAACAAAAAATCCAAACAAAACAGCATATGAGGAAGGCGAGAAGTTCGATAAAACAGGAATGGTAGTAACAGCTATATATAGTGATAGCTCAAAAGAGACAGTAACGGATTACGCATATACGCCAACAGGAAGCTTAACAGCAAATGATAAAAGAGTTATAATAACATATAAAGATAAAACTGCTACAGTTACAATTACAGTAAAAGAAAAAACACCACCA